>JGI24159J19872_10002997_pt1 | contig 20667 bp, 11 predicted proteins | sample Ectturendosymbi4_FD_19872 | JGI IMG/M metagenome (IMG submission 19872) | reverse complement strand
CTGGAAACCTCATGTACAAAGAGTAAAAACTCAACTATCAAGAGCTTGTGGAATTCTATCCAAACTTAAACATTATACAACACTACCTGTATTGAAATTTGTCTATAACTCATTAATCCATCCCACCTTAATTACTCAATCCTCAATTGGGGACGTGCTTCAAATGCAACCATTCAGCCTCTCATAAAGCTCCGAAATAAAGCTATAAAAGTAATAAATCCAACTTATACGGGATTACTTGACGAACATATCCAGCACTTGAACATCTTATGCCTTCCCAAACTATTTAGCTTTTCAGTAGGCAAATTCATGCACTCTTGTCATAACAAACTGCTTCCAAATCATTTTGATGAATATTTTGTTCCACTCAGCTCAATTCATTATCATTCCACAAGACTAACAACCTCTGAAAACCTGTTTTTAGTGAGAGATAACTCTTCCTCAGAAAAACGTTCTCTTAAATTTATTGGCCCAAAAGTATGGTCTTCAATACCAGATGATATTACATTTTCAACCACTTTTACTTTCAAATGGAAACTTAAGAAACACCTCCTACATGAAAAAAATTCCCAATTATGAACTTTAGCAACATTTCACTTGTTCAGAACAAAATACTGTGGATTCTAGTATTCTGTAACTCTGCTTATTTTTTGTGTACATTTACTTTTTCCTATTTTCTGTGTGCACATTCTATGCTTATCGGCATATAAGTACACCTTTTGCTTTTTCTGTATTGCTTTTTTTTCTTTTGTACCTCATTCATTAGTTGTTGTAACTTTTTTACTTTTTTATTACTATTTTTTAATTTTTTTATATTGCTAAAAATATTCTAACCTCACCAAAATCCTTCACTTAAATTCGATCCAATCATCTATGTGCATAGGCATGCGCTGTCACCTGTACATTTTCTTCATGATGTTCTACGTTCATTCGCTTTTTGTTTTTGTTTTTCTTTTCATTATGCTTATTTGATGTCCAAATGTTGTTTCTCAACACCTGTCAAAAAGTGATAAACGGCGTTGGTTGACTAGATGACCGCCACGGTCCTTCGCCAAACCTATATGACACAGCGCCCCTCTTTGTTTACACTGATCAGTTATTGTGCCATTGTGTTTTCATTTGCTCTAATTTTCGCTAATGGTTGGTTTACTGCATGTGATGGCTTTTATGGTGCTTCTACTTGTTGGCCGAGTCGTACGAAACAATAAACCAATACCTATTGTATAACTCACTTTCACTTTTTGCGTATGATTTTAGTGGTAAATCGAATGAGTCAATGAGTTTAGCGTGAGCAAGCTTAGAGTTACTCGAACGAAATCTAAAGAGAACTAAGATGTGCTTGATACCGTTTAATGCTTGTTATCAGTTAAGGTTTTAAGTAACTCGATATATGCCGACTTTTCTTTTTATTATTGCGTTTATTCTGTTTTAAGTCAAATGTCAAGAATTGTACCAAATAGTGGCAATTCGAATAAAAGTAACATGTACCAAAATGTCCAAACTTGCATCTTGGAAGTAATTAATATCAGAATTGGCATTAAACTTCCAATTGACATTGTGTAAAGTCTTCACTCCCACACGCAACGCGCTCAACTTCAAACATGCATCGCAATGACAAAGAACACACAATCACAAATACATGAAAGTACACGAGGATATATACGTGGTGTTTAAACCAATTCTGGCCGTCCCTGTGACACCATGATTTGTTATCCTAAGCTAAAATCTAACTACTTTCACCATTGTTGAGAGACTTGACACCACTTAACAAGTTCACAACTTTCTTCGGGGCTGTCTGCAGGATCGATGTTCAAATAACGTGGATACCGCATGCGCATCGGAAAGCAAAATAAAACAAGCGGATGGAATACCTTAATTTTTCAAACCTTGGAGTACTAACTTGCTAGTGAGTGTCGGCCAGATCACACGCCAAAGCATCAACTACTTTTGTGACAACGAAGCGATTTCAATGAGTGAGCACAGAGCGCCTACTTATTAGTTCCGATTGGCGATGGTATCTTTTACAACGTATTGTTTGTGTACTGCTCACATATTACACTTTTTCATCGACTTAGTGATTGGGGGCCCCCTGAATGTTTGGGGCCCCTGGCTGTAGCCCAGTCAGCACCCCCGTCGATCCCCCACTGGTCAAGACAACGTTACAGTATTACGTCAGAAGTCGCAATAAATTCATTGGTATGACAGAATTGCAACCAAACTTGCAAAAGCATATCAATATCTGTTGTTGTAGCTTTAATAAAATATCGATAAAGAGAAAAAACTATGCTGCAAGGCAGTTTTAACTTAACGGATAAATTTTGATTTTTTTTGACATGATAATTTTTGAGTCGCTCATGGTATGAGTGTGAAGTTTGGTTCCTGGACGTTCCATAACCTTTAAAACGGCAGACAAATATTGACTTTATTGACTTTTGGTTACCCTGGTTAGGGTTTATAAAAGGGGCCCAAACAGTAGCGTAGCTAGGCCAAACACTTTGGGGGTCCAAACATTTGATGTTAGGCGAATAACACTTTTTTGTTTGGGATACCACCTCTCAAAGCACAAAATGCCTATATATTCTGAAAATTTAGGGGCATGGCCCCCTAGCCCCGCCCTAGCTACGTGTATGGACCGAAAACAGGTCTCACACCAGCATATTTCTCTCTCTCAAGGGCCCTGGAGTGGCTAGAATTACTTGACGTCAGTGTTGGCAGAATACATAGCAAGAAAATATCCGTTAATTATTGGACGAAATCTAAGACTCGGGCTGAGCTCAAAGAACCCGAGCACCAGATTCACCACTGATTTAAAGCATGGCACTCATGGGCGTCGGAAGGATTCTTTCCAGGGGGGAGTACCGGGGGATTTTTCAAAAATTTTTCTATGGGGGACCAAGCCCCTCCTACCCTCCGTTTCCGACGCCCATGATGGCACATATAATAATAAATCATTAGAAGCACACTAAAACGCAACAAAACTACATAAAAACAATTTTGGTTCGGCTTGTTGGTGATGATGTTACGATATTTAGCAACATTTAGCGGTAAATGGTATGTTTCGGACGTCCAAGATCATTGACCTCTCAAGGTGGTCACAGGTCAAATCCAAGATGGCTCCATATCTGAAAATAATCTATATGGTATGCAGATTGACTGTAGAAAAATTCATGCTTTTATCACAATTTGCACAATTCTTCAATTTTACAGAGCTTAACGTCTATACCAAATATGCATCTTGAAATTTCGCAGAAAAAACTGTTGCAGTTTTCGCAATCATAGGAGCAACACTTTTTCAGCAGAGCAAAATCCCATCTTCGTGTTTAGGAATTTTTATACGAATAATCGATTTCTTTGCACAGCAGTTAGATTTTGATTCAAGTGACAGCACATGTACAACATAGATGCACCAGCTGGTGCGAAACAACAATTAAGACTTTTGTTCAAAGAAGTGTGCAAAATAAATGGACAGTTTTGCTTTGAGTCTTTGCTGTGTACATCCGTAGTAGGAAGTGACACGTTGTTTTCGTAAAATTGGGAAAATGGCGGAAGTACCACTTATGGCTACAAAACGATCTTGGAAGACTTAGTTTAAAGTGTTTAAACAAAAAATAGCCAATATTTCCGAGATGTCTTTTTTGAGTTGCAACAACCACTGCAGCAGATGATGAACTAAACTACGGATTAGGTAAGCTTACTGGAAAGGTCGTATGTTCATGTTAAATGCTAGAAGGCTGGCCAATATACACCTGCTTAAGTTCTGGTTTAGGGACTATCACAGAAAATATGTTGTTACCCCATGGTAGGCGTTGCAACTCACATTTGAAGCTCTACCTCTGAAAAAGCGTCGGCAACCGTTGGTCTGCCAAACTTTTGTTTTGCTCTGTAACAATTGCAGTACCATTAAATCCAAACAAATGTAGGCTGCAAGGATGTTTATATCGACCAAACGTCTTGCTTGAAGCAACCACAGGCTTGGCCCCGATGTAAAAACCCGTGTATCTTGTGTTTAAATAGCATAAGCTCACATCTTCCATCTTCTTCGCACATATTTATAATCGTGCAAAAGTGCTATACTGATTGAGCTGATCCCAAATGAACTTGCTTCATTTCAAATCGACTTTGTTGTTTAGTTCACCACAGTCAAGACTTTAGAGTTTTTTTGCTTTCAGTGATTTGACGAAGTGCATTCTTTTCGGTTTAGCAATGTATAAATTGATTAAAAAAATGATAACTAATGAAATTATGAAATGTAATCAAAAACAGTTCCGATTTTAAATCGAGAGCTGTGTAAACCCGACCTCAACACATAGCAACTATGATCGCTTTGATTCCAGCTTGGGATTGTGACGCAGCAAACACCAACCCAGGCAAGAACTGAATAAGATGGTTTTCCAGCCGAAGAAAATCGTCACCTTCACCTTTTTCGAGTATCAAACCACTCTAAACATACACCCTTGGAAATAAAATTCGCCAGATTCTCAAGACAAGTAAATGCAGTACAATGGGGAGGAGAGCGACCCTAGTTGTTAAATTCATGGGCGTCAACAAACTATTTTGCCGTTTTTAGTCTCAGCAACACAAAAGGCAATTCTTTAGCCTTTTGTGTTGCTGAGGTTAAATGCGGCAAAATAGTTTAGCCAGTGTTTAATCTTACAAGGACACATCTGCCTCGAGCCTCAGCTCAAATTATGCAAATCTTCCCATAGCATTTAGTGTTGCACCACTGTTTTTGTATAAAATCCATCTTGTGGTTAATCCGATCCAGAAAAATTACCCTCATATGGACTTAAACGTCCCCGAGCACCTTCCCATATTTTCACTGCTTGGGAAATTCTCCTGTGATGAAATTCTTTTGAAGTTACTTGTAATGACGCGGCGTAGCTGGCGATGAGTCATACTGTTTCATCATAATAACGGACTGGAGCCCTAGCAAACAGTCAATAGAGCGTGCTGTGACGCTTGACTGCTTGGATGGGAGAGACAAATGCTGATGTCAAGGGTGTTTAATAAATGAAACTTGACTTTCCCTGTAAAGGTACCTTTCCTGATTACAATTGGAGGTAAATATTTTGGTTCAGGACAATTGGACTGAAACTGAGTGGAATGCAATTGGCACTTGGCCTGCAAAACGTTTTACACAATGTCACGATTTTTTTGTGTGAAGGCCATTTTTTTTACTCTTGCAAGGAGTATCGTTGAAAAATAGAAAGGGATATGGGAGATGAAAAAACTTTGAGCAAGCAATTTGGAGAAGTGTTTCTGTTGATCTCTGAAATAGGCATTGCGATGAACCAGCAAAAGTTAGCAAAGAAGGATCTCCGTTTCCATTAACTTTCCTATCGATAGCCTTGATTTTAAACTCTCACTGTCCTCTACTTTAAAGTGGGGCGTAATCAAAGCGCGAGCACATCTTTTAGGATGTGGAAAGGGGTAAGAAATCATAAGGCTTGTTATGTGGACGTGTTCACCCCTTAATAAATAACACGGGGTGAAAAATTCTGCACAACTAAACGACCTCAGCGTCATGAGTGCACAAGCAACTGATGAACTTTTACAATAGATTGTAAAGCTTGCAAATTCCTCTTCGGCAGTTCACAGTTGCAGATGAAAAATTGAGAATGGAATTTGATGATTGTGTAAATCACAAAGAAATTGTGAAATCATATACCGTGAAGGTAAAACTTGTTGTTCTTCCGATATTTTCATTTAGAAACAGGTGGTGCCCTTTTCCGTCTTTATTCATTAACATTCTGCCATCACGTTGTCGTACCGCTGCTGGTANCGGCAGATGGCATTCGAGGCTCTGGCTGTCGTCGTTTGCCGTAAAATAAAATAAATAAATAAAGTGTTGTCTGAGTTCATGACTTACAGCAAGACCACCTGCTGTCTTTGGTCATGTATTGAACTACATAGTAAGGCTACTTTAAATGCCAAGGTTAATCACGTTCGCAACGTGCCACCGCAGAACACAACAGACATTTTCTTGCGAACGGCAACGCAACTATTGTTGGCAATGTCTCGATTGCTCGCCAGAAATAGAAGTGCGTTGAAATACATACAACCTGATAAGTCTGCGGAGTTGTGCGGACAAAAAAAGAAGATACAGCGTGTATGCACATTTTCACTTGGCTGGGAACAAGATCATCAAGAAGCTGCTCTGCAAGGCCTACCTTACACGGTGCGTCCCCACTGAACCCAGCTGCTTTTGTTCATTTTCGGTAATATGTTACCATTACCGCATGGTAACACAGTTCTACGTAACAATTGCGAGTGCGTAATTGCGCCACAACAGAAGATTGTTGTGGAAAAACGTAGTGTAAACGATCAAAGATCTTTTACAGATGACAGTGACGTTTCTACTCAATGCAATCATGCACCGAAAGGTAATGCCCGTCTAAATATTTTCGCCTGTAGGCGATTACAATTACACCATAATGGAACGGTGAAGTGTGTTTACTATGGTATCACGGCTTTAAAGCCGCATAAACGGAGAAGCTGAACTTGGTAGAAACAATGCAAGAGTTAAAAATAACTTCGCATTTTTGCCAATCAAATGATTGTTTTTCTTCCTACAGTGCGACTCAAAGTTTCCTCTCAACTTACGTTTTTAAACCACACCACTAATCGTAAGTGCAAACCCGTTTTTCCTATGCTCAAATAACTAAGAATAAGCTTATTTTAAAAGAAAACTGGTGAGTAGCTGAGCAGTCAGGTGTTGGAGTAGGTGGTATGAAATGATGCTCTGCATACGGAGAAGCGTTCGATCCAGGTGATAACTTTAATGTGCGATTGCAGGCAGAGCAAGATTAGAGTGCGTGCTGAACGATAAGTCCAGATGCAGAGGGGTTGACTCTGTGAAAACGTCGTTGCTAGCCAGGGGGAGAAGAGGGTTATATAATCTGGAAAGGGAAAGAAAAGTAAAGAAAGTTAAAAAAGGATTTGTTCGATTTAACGATAGCAGATTGGCTATAAAAGCGAAGCCAAAGATTTCTCGCCAGAAACGCACCTGACCGTGATCAATGCCATTCCTAAAGTCATGTCACGCCTCGAAGCTTTTCGAAGAGGTTCAGCAGCGGCAAGGTCAGTTGTGTTTGTGACTGCGTGGATAGACTTGTCCGACCTTTGCTGACGGACAGGAGAAATGGAAAAATGAAACTTTTCCTCATAGCGCTTATTTCTATTTCAGAATCGCCGTTCACTTGTCCATCCGCAGCTTCCATCGACGCATTGCGCAGTTTGATAAACCAGCATTTAACGTAAAGAAATTTTTTGGTTATTTACTTCGTTTGACGTCGGAATTGTAGCAAAAAGATCGCAGAATTGCCAAGCTGAAAATGGCTCGCTTTAACGATTTTTCTTTGGGCGACCCAAAGCAAATTTTTGCGAAAAACGTCCCTTACGATTGTTAAATCTTGTGAAAGCAAAACTTCAACATTGATGCTACGATCTAAGAAGACACCAATGACCCGATTTGCGAGAAATGCTTTAAGAACCGCAGGTAATGGGTAGTTGGTTAACAGGCCCGTAACTAAGGGAGGGCGCAGGTAGGTCTCGCGCCCCCGTGAAAAATTTTCTCCCTACCTGGAAAAATGTGTTGAACATAGCTTAAAACTATTGGACATAGTTCAAAAGATTTGAGCCCCTCTCAGGAACCTCTTCGCCCCTGCTGGTGTCCCAAGCTGGTTACGGGCGTGTTGGTTAATAGTTAGTTGTCGCACTTAGTCGCTCTATTCTTGAGTCCAGTCAGCATTGCTGTGAGTGCTAGCTGCTTGTATCGCGTTTACTTTAAACTGTGATGATATCTAGAGGAGTCGTGTAGTTGGATTTGGATACATTGTTATATTAGTTAGCAGGTTTTGCAGACAGGGCAAAATGCTTTCAGTTAAGCCTCGAAACCAGAAGAAGACTCGTCCGAGCATCTCGTGCACAGAGGGCGTCTATTTGAAATGTGCAACATTTCGTTGAAGCCAAAATTTAAATGAAACGTGTTTAGTGAAAAATTTAGTTTGGTGAGACACGCAGTTGATCTTGCATTGTGATCAAAGCAACACAAGATACTCCAGGCAGCTCCACAGACTTTTGCTCAAACCAGACACAATATCTTTATCATTAAATACGAAGGAGAACTGACAACAACTGGCCATGTGGCTTGTTTCTCCACCGCTACACGTCATATATCATTTTTATTGGACCGAGGTGGAAAGAATGAAAAATCTGAAGTTTATCATGCACNTATGNGCGTTGATAAAAAATTCTGCACATAGGAAGGAAAAGTAAAAGTCTATAAATCCCGAGAAAACTAAGACAGAAATTCTTAGACGATTTGAACGAAACGGAATGTTTTCAAAAATTTTGTTTTTTCAGCAAAAAGCACCTCTACTAAATGGTAAAACCCCAGCCACAAATCCCCTATAGCATTCACCAGACACAACCAATGACAAGAAAGCGTAACCAGGAAGGTTGTGCCAACAAAATGTTTGAGAAATATACATGCTTGGCGAAGTAAAAAGCATGAAAAAAGAAAAAGGGCACTGACTTTTGAACATCGCGTTTCCGACACATAGCTCGGCACATACTTGCCGTCTGGTCCGCTTATGTACGTAGGCGTCGAAAACAAAGTAAAAAACTTGTTTTGTTTTAAATTAAGGGGAGTTCTTTTCGGGTCTCTAGAGAAAGCAGGACGCCATAGTTCGGAAAGCCGACATAGAATGTGTGTGAGCGTCTTCACCCAACCTGAAGCATAAATTTTGACTGGGGGTGACAAAGTGGACAACAGTGGGAGGAAATTCCTTTTTTTAACGATCGACTTCAAAATGATATAAAAAGGCAAAAAAGCAATTCAAAGAAATTTTTGAAGCTTGTCACGCGTCCCTTTCCTGCTTAGCTATAGGCCACAAACGGCCCAAACATTTGAGGCACACGCGTCCGTGTCTTCTCGGACCGAAGAGGCAAAACAAGTAGAATAAGTGGATGTCTGCATGGGCCAACTTTTGCCCCCGACCCGTCTTGACACCAGCCCGGCCCAGGGCCCACTCAGTTTTAAATTTTTTAACCTTGTCAGATCTCGGCCCGCGCAGCAGAGCGGCCCAGTCTGTGCAATGAAGTGGTGTTCTCTCAAGTAACTCGCAGTCACAGGTGAAGTCAGCTTGACATACTTGACATACATACGGAATGAAACGAAATATCCGTGGGCGTGCCACTCAAAACGCACTGCTGTAGAGTCAGTGCTGGGTCGATAGTTTTACACAACGTCCTGTGATGATTCTGGTCCAGATCTGCTCGAGCCCAGGAGCATAAGAGAAATTATTGCCCAGGGATCAACCATAACCAAAGTTTGGCCAAGCTGAGCAAACGATCACCGTGGTCCTAATGTCAATTAGAGTTATGGCCAACGAGAAATCGCGATACAACAGGATTTTGCAACCCGGCTTCGCCACGTCGTTACTCTCTTCCAAAAAATGAAAATTCCCGTCCAGGAGCAATGAGGGTAAGAGATATTGCTGGAGGTTAATCAAAATTTTGGAAGGTGAAGAAAATTTTGTCCACTTGTCTTGCGGAAAAAGAGCCAACGGCCACTTGTTGTCCTATTTTCATTTATTTGTACTCAAATTCTATTACACGGTTGTTGAAGCTGCTATGCTGATTTACGTAAACCTCAGCATAATCGAAATTTTCAAAGTTGTTTACAAAGCTGAAGATGGCAAAATGCATGTGCAATATATGGCCGCTGATTGTATATGCTCCTTTTTTGTGGGGTGGCTTAGTGCAGGTTTAAATATATGGTGCCCAAAAAGGAAGGCACACGCGTCTGAACAGACCTTTCAAAAAATCGACAGCATTTGCGAATGCAGTGTTCACATTCATTAACTATGTTTGTCATAAACAGCGTCGACGTTTGCCTTCGTGTATTTTGGTCGTTTCGGCTGAGGCAATTACAAGATTAGCTGAAACTTTCGCAAATGTTTAAATTTTGAAATGTTGAAATAGGTAAAGCAAAAATCGTTTGGCAATACTGCTGGTGCGATATTAAAAGAAGTCGCAACTTTATGGTTGTGAAGAGAATGAACAGAGCCTCGTTGGTGAAATTACAATATAACCAAAGATAAAATTAAACGCGTGCAAAGTTTATCATTGATAAATTTCTCTATACGATACTCTTATCAATTAATTCAGCAAGATGCGAGATCAAATTTTAGTGCACTGTCAGCTTGGTTCTCTTCCATTTTATCTAATAATATATCACGTACAGTATATCTGGAAGTCTGGTGAATCAGTCAATCTAGACCTGTGAACCTGTGAAGTCATTTCGTCAACCGCGTACCCAGAACTTTGATTTTAATTACGAATGCTATTCACTCAGTGAAAAAATGCGTATACCATAACCGCCTCTCTGTAGCAACCTTTTTTCTAATCATGACGCCGTTATTTTTTGAAGCAAGATCCCAACGAACCATATCAGCCGTCATAAAATGCTTGCTGTTATGGCGTGCAAGTGAACCTCACACACTGCACGACGCACTGAGTGCCCCTCCCCGCACCCCATTCAGCGTTATTCATAGCGTGACTTCCTAGATCGACACCATTGTTGGCCGAAGCACTTTGTATTGAGCTTCAGTCTTTTAATCGGGCGAGTTAGATGGACATTTCACAAACACAAATTTGTTTCTGTTTGAAGTCACGAAAAGCTTAGACAAACAATTTCTGTGGTTCAAAGCATAATTTTCAATGTTTTAATTTATTCTCTCTAATTATTTTCATTTGGAAATTAGTAGAAAAATGTCCTGTCCTTTTGGCAATACACCAGTTGATACTTCACCCAAGTTTTTGTTCCATTTGTGTAATTTAGAATACAGTGCCTTTTTCTTACTGTAGTAATCTTTACCCTTCCTGGTGCGCGGCCCACTCATCCTGTACATACGCACGTTTTTCACCTCTGTTTTTTTGTTTTTCTTTGATTTTGATCTTTGTCACCAACTTCTGTCTCATGTTTCGTTTTAATCGCATGCTCGTAGTAAATAAAATGAGAAAACAAACGAGGTTTTGGGAATTCTGTAAATTAACAAAAGACCTTGGGGATCAATTGCTCAATCAGCTCTGTTTTTGTTATAAATCAAAAAACAAAATTAACGACGTCTCAAATAAAGAGAAGAAAGGAAGTGGCGAAAAAGCATCTAATTTTTCTGCCCTTCGGTGCTTTGTTATTTATTCTTTTTGTTGGACTTCTTTTATTTCGTGTTTTGAGTCATAAATATGAATAAACATGACCTAACCTTATGTTTGAAGTTTCCAGATTAAATTAGACAGAAGGTAAATTGCTGTCAATTTCTCTAAATAGCAAGTGTGACCGTTACAGTTGTAGCTTTTGTAGCAAGTGACGAATGATATCCATTGTATATTGAATTACTTTCGATCTGCAGATGTCATTAACCTCATGGAAATATTTGATTTACCCTTCACTTGTCTCGTAAGGTGTGTTGTGTTCGGTTAGTGACAGACGCAAACTTGCCATTGCCTTTCGTCGACCGAATCGGACACAAGCACAATTCCATAAAAGGTTTCGAAATTTCTGCCTCCGTTTTGGTGTTTTCCACACCGGAACTTTACTCAGTCACGAAGGCGTCACTGGGTTTCAATCTCTGCGTGATTCGCTCGGAAGATGCAAGCGCTGGAGCGCTGTACATTTCATTAATATTGACGCAGGTGGGTGTTTTCCAGTGGCTTCCACAAAACGCTTGACAGGGTCACTCACCAGTCGCAATCTTTTTGCAAAATAGGGGCCAAATCCTTGTTAATCTTTTCATTGGAAAAAAACTTTGTTCGCATGTTTCGTTTCATCCAAAGTTCGTCTAAAAGTGTATCACCAAAACATAGGAGAAACGTGCAGCACACAATTTTGGGGTAATTTTTCCAAGTTTGAAAGGAAAGAGAATATGCGTTTTTTATAATCCGAACCGCAATAAACGTATTCACGCTTCTAGTTTTTTAAAAGACTTGCGGGTAAAGTCTGTTTCCTGTTTTCAGACAACGCCTCATATAACGCTGCTGTGTGTAAAAATCAATTCCGGTCTTCTTTACCAGCATACCAACTTGCCTCTCAATAAATCACCAAAAGGCGTAGCCCAGCCACATCGTCTTAGAAGTTGTTTTCAAGGCAGGAAAAATGCAAAGAGTTCGTGAAGTTGCAAACGCTGTCTGCCAAGCAGTGATGATCACGGAGTAGGAAGGTCGGAGTGGACTCCTGCCAGAGTTTACATGTTATGCCGGGGCCGGAGTCAAAGATTACTTTTCCACCCAGGGGCGTAATGGGGCACAATTCCTCGGGCGCCGAAACACTATGGGGGCGCCAAAAAGTCCCAAAAATGTCACAAGTAGTTTCTTCAATGCAGTACATTTGCTTCCGAAGGACCTCAGGTTCGAACACGGGGGCGCCAAACTTGCTTCTGTCCCGGGCGCCATGTAACCTAGCTACGCCCCTGGTTCTTTGATCTTTAATTTTCACTCTTTTACAAAAGGCTGATTTGAAATCTCCGTGGTCAGCAGCTTCTTCTTCTTCTTTCGTCTGAGCGAGTTCTTTATCCACTGCTTGGCCGCGCTAGATTTCGGGGCAGGTGTCGAGCAGCCATTCGGTTGTCTCATCGTCCAGAACCGTCAGGCCGTGCAGTCCATGGGGATGTCGATGGATTGGACAGTGAAGTATGACATGGTTGACGGTTTGTTCTTCTGCGTCACACTCACTCACATCCCATACCCCATTTGTACAAGCAGGAGCGGAAACGTCCGACACCGGTGCGGAGGCGGTTAAGCCGGACCCAAGCTCTTCTTGGGAGGGTCATTCCGGTGGGTGGTTGCCGGTGTCGGGAATGAAAATGCGAAGTCTTGTGGGCTTTCCGCCCACTCCGCGTTCCACTGATGACCCGCCCACTGCCCGCACGTATGTTGTTGTTGTCAGAGAAGCTGATGAGTTGCTGAGCGGCGGGTACAAATGGGTGTCTCAATTTGAGGCGCCGTGCATTAGCACGCGTGCGGGTAAGCGCTGAGTGGAGCAGATGTCCAGGCTCCATAGCACGGCGTCCTAGAGACAGTGTGGCTCCACTGCGACGAAGCTCAGCGGGTTGGATGCCTGCGAGGATTGGAAGGTAGTCTGCTGGTGTAGGACGCAGGCATCCAGTCACAATTCGCAAGGCGTCGTTGATGGTGGGGTCAATGAGGCGGGTATGAGCATTGCGAATCCAAGCAGGAGCGCAGTGATCTGCAGTTGAATGGACCAGGGCTAGGGTGGCTGTTCGCAATGTTGTTGCTCCAGCGCCCCAACCGGAGCCAGCAAGTCGCCTCAGAAGTGCGACGCTCGATGTTAGCTTCTTGCGAAGTGACTCAAGGTGTCGGCGATACGTGAGCGACATGTTCAACGTTGCTCCGAGGTATTTGGGATCGGAGCAGAAGGGCAGGGTTTCGGTGCTGAAGTTGACTTTCAGCTCTCGCTTAGCTTCTTTGTTGTTGAGATGGAAGACCGCCGACACCGTTTTCGTGGTGCTGAGCTTTAGCTTCCACGTCTGGAGGTATTCACCTAGCGTTGCCATATCCATGCTCAACGCCCCTTCCACCGCCTGCCAATCTCCATCAGCATGTATGACTGCTAGGTCGTCAGCATATGTATACTTTCTGGAGATGGTGGTTGGCAGGTCGGAGACGTAGATGTTGAACAGGACAGATCCCTGAGGGACGCCGTTCTTGAGGCGTCGTAACCTGCTTCTTTGGCCATTTCCGGTGGTAAGGGTAAAGCTGCGATAGCCAACCATCTCCATGATCATGTGGACCATATGTCTATCAGGCAGCAATCGCAGCAGCTTGCAGGTGAGGCTGCGGCGCCACACGGTGTCGTAGGCTGCTGTGAACTCGACGAACACAGCTCCGGCCTTCTTTTTATCCAAAAAGCTATCCTCTGTGCATGTGTCAACAGGGTGACATGGTCTACGGCCGACCTCCCGTGTCGGAAGCCCGCCTGCTTCGGAGGGAGCAGTGGGTCGATGATTGTTTCGACACGAGCGTAGATGAGCCTCTCGAGGATTTTAAAGGAGACACACAGCAGAGATATAGGACGATAGCTCTTTGGGTCCCCCAGTGACTTCTCTGGCTTAGGGATCGCAACTACTAGTGCTCTTCTCCAGATCTTTGTAATTTTGAGCTGGAGCATGCAGGAATTGAAGAAGTCATAGAACCAAGATTTGAGAGCCGACCCGGCGTGGAGTATAAACTCCGGGAAGATGGAATCCAATCCCGGATACTTTCCTGGCTTCAGGCGTCTAAGGGCAGCAGCAAACTCTTCCGGCCTGTAAGGTTCGGAGATACTGTGACCCTCAGGTGTTGGAATCTTCCATAGGTCGGACAGCTGTTTGTTGACGAGCCTGGTGGAATCGCGCTCGCCGGTCTTGTGTGCCCCGTTCTTCACGAGTTGCGAGGCGATGGAGTTTGCCGAGACGGGGAACAGGCGAGAAGGGTATCCAGACCTGCCAGTAAGTTTGTTGATTGTTCTCCACGCCTTGCGGCTAGAGTGCGAGACGTCGATGGAGTTGACAGCTTCCTCCCATCGCTCCTGCTTCTGTTGTTGTCGAGAGAGTAGGGACGAGGCGGCTCTGTCAGAGGTAGTCCTCACTGGGGCTCTGACAAAGGAGCTATATAGGGTCTCACACTCTTTGTCCCAGCATGGCACATAGTTCTTCCGACGGCCACGTAAGATACATTGTCTAACCGCAGATAGTAGGCTCTCGCAAAAATCCTGGTATGACCTCTCAATGTCTGGTGTGTCCAGAGGTGGCAATATCTCGACGGATTCACCTGTGTGAAGGCAAAAGCGTTTCCAATCGGCCTTGCGAAAGTTCCAACGCTTCACCGGATCGCTGTGGGCAGGAACCTTGAATCTTGTTGGCGTTATGAGGGAGGGGCGATGTAGTGACCGCGGGAACTTTCCTAGGACACGTCTGTCCGGCAGTCGGCGGTCCTGGCCAAAACTCGCGAAGGCCAGGTCTGGGTTTGTTCCGACGTTCCAATGGCGAGAGAAGAAACTGGCTGTTTCCTTTGGGTTGTACAACAGTCCAAGGTTGTTGGATGTTGCCCAGGAGTCCAGGCTCTCACCGTCCGAGGATTTTGTGTTGTAACACCAGTTGAAATGCTGGCAATTGAAGTCGCCAACGTACAGACTGGGGTGTGGGAACATCGGGATGGTCGTTGGAGTGAGTCGCGAGCGTGGAGGTTTGTAGACATTGACGATCTTGTAACCTGCGAGGTCTACACACAACCACTCAGTCTCTGATTGGTCTGGAGGCTGATCGACCAGTGACAATTCCAACCGCTCGTGGAGAAACGTGGCAAGGCAGTGATTCCTGCTCAGGATTGACCCAGCTAGTGAGAAGTCAGAAATCACTAGCTTGTGTGCACGTATGCAGTGGGTCTCCTGTAGGACGATGATGAAAGCCTTGTTCTTATAGGCTAGCTGCTCAATGATGGAGATCTTGTTTGCAGTGAGCCCCTCAGTGTTCAGCTGTAGTATGCTGTGTCGTGGATCATCTTCGGCAGCATTTCTGCTGCAGCGCCCTGAGAAGGGCGTTTTTTGACCCATTTCACGCTGAACACATCCAGCGCGAGTAGCAGGTCAGCAGCTGATCACCTGTTTCATGAACATTGATTTCTGCTTTAATGCCTTTGTTAGATTATTGCACGATGACCTGCAATTAATTTAGCGCTGAGTCGTTCTGTAGTAGCTACTGTATATAGGTACTGCACATATGTGTGAAGTTATAAAGCAATAAATTTGTCAGAAAGTGTTATGGTTGCAAACTGAATTGTTCTCTAGTTCAGAATTACTGTGCATATTAATGAGGTATTGTTTTAATATTATTCTTCAATATTGCCAGTATGTTTGTTGCTGGTTGGTGTGCTTCATTAGGTGATGCTTTTTGATTAATGTGAGCAATTTAGTGATCCAAAATGTAAAGTACCTTCCAGCTCAATTGCTTTTTTTAACCACTTGCTACTAATAATCACAAAAGTTGCACAAGAAGATAGCTGAAGGTCGATCAGTGCTTCAAAAAACGTTGGAATAACTTAACCTCCTTTGCCGGTGACAGTTTTTGAAATGGAACAAACATTTAGGCATCGACGCTACAGAAAACTGTTTGCAGTGGTAGTTTTGGAAAACACTACAGTATAATAACTTGATTCCTTTCTTCATGTTTATGAAATCTGTTTACACGCTAAATTTTGCAGATGTATTGTTTTTTTTGTTGACTTAAAATCTTCTTGTTTGTACATTTTGCCCTTATGCTGAAGTTATCTTTGTAGATTATAACAAATAAGAGCCTGGTGACTCGCACATTTTAAACTCAGATATTTGAGTTGTATAAACAGGTTTTTTTAGGGTTTGATCTTGGTGACCACTAAAACATTTTGGGAGATCCCAATAATAAAAACACGATGTAGTCCCAGACGCAGGACGGGCCAAATAATAAGACACGCCAGACAATCAAGCTTTTGGTTGGCTGCAATTTTTCAAGGAATCAACTGATTGGGCCTGATTCAGTCTTGCACATGCACGTGTCCAAGTAACTAGTCTCTACACGGGCGACGAAAGCTAATCAATCAGTAAATTTCTTTGAAATAGAAAATTGTTTTCCTATTAAAAATATTTGCTGTTTGATCCAACTTTGTCGCCTTTGTGGGGACCAGTTTCTTGGAGACATGAAACACGCGATAAACGAGCTGGAGATGAACCTGTCTCATTCATGAGGTATGTGCAAACTTGGGACGGTTAACGGCAACTGAAAGATAGGTTTGTTGCGTTGATATCAGTGTTAACCAGGGTTGCGGAGTCGGAACCGGAGTCGGACTCGCAAGGAGTCGGAGTCAGATTACTAAGAACATCAGAAGTCGGATTTTTTTATCCGACACCGACTCCGAAAGTCCACTTGAATCATTTTTTTAAATCGAACTCCTTATAAGTTATGGATCCTAACTTGTGCCTGTTGAAATGGTTCAATTTCTTTTGAAACTATTATTGAAACAGACAATTCTTGCTGTGTACCACGATTTCGACTGATTGCTAGTTGCTACAAAATTGTTGACAACCAACTTTCACTAATGTTATGCTAAGGGGTCAGAGTCGGGATTCGGAAAGTTTGGAAAAGTCAGAGTCGGACATTTTACAACTACAGTTAGCACAACTACAGTTAGTTACTTTATGCCAATGGTGGGCAAACTGTGGCTAGCCATGTTTTGTGTGACTCTTCCAGCTGCAAGGGTCGCAAGGGGATTGGGGTTAAAACCCCACCTTGAGCTTGGTTTTTACAAAAGCTTTATTACCTTTGCAAAGACGATTAATTGTTTTCGCATACTTTTTGCTTGTTAATTTGTCGACTTAATACAAATACCACAGATTAAATTTGCATGCAAATTTCAAGGAACATTGTAAATGGGCCAAAAAGTAATAATTAGGTTTTGGTGGGAATCTGGGTTATCGTCTGCATTCAGAGACCATCTCACCACTTTTCACAGATCTTTCGTACACTACGCATGTTTAAGATTGTGTTCCGCGATAGTTCACTTTATCCGAAACAATTGTCTTTTTTTGTCTGCTATGACTGAGCAGCGCAAGCGCTGACCGCATTGGCTACATTACTAATCTCTGTAGCATGATAGAACTGTTCCACGAGCTCAAAAACAGCAGTTTTTAACACAGAAGCATTCAGGCATTTGATAATGTCTCAGCAGGGAAAAAGGAAAACTAAAAGTTTGCTGGACTTCTAAACATAACAAAAAATTGAAAGATTCTTGCGTACTTTATGTGCATTCTCAATTCTTGTGCAGTTTAGTAAGATTCGATCTTTCAAATCGGGGTTTACGCCAGCCAGTTCAATCGCGCACTTTCTATACTCAGCTGCTCGTATTCGACAAGACACTAGCGCAGCCTCATTTTGCAGTTGTAAATTGCTCTGACGCAGTGATGAGTGTGTTTTACCACCCTGTTTCAATACGCAGCCTGATATGTTTGCAGTTATGAACTGCTGTGTCGTAGCGTTGAGTTTATTTTCCTCCGATAGCCTAACTTGGAGCGCTGATAGTTTATATTCAGTGCAATGACACATAAAATAAACGGAGTGCGTGTAGAAGAATATGCCTAATATGTCAACAAAGTTCGCCAAAAGGTTGGTTTGGAAACATGAATATGACGTTACAAAGAGCGCACACCAAATGCAAATGACCACCATAAGCCACTGAATGAACTCCCCCCATTAAAAATTTCTGCGTACGCCACTGTCCAGCTGAATAGCAATATCTCAAATTGGTAGCGAATTTCGCCTCAAGTCCAATATTTGTTTCACTCAGCAATGTGTCTACACGATTTTGTAAGGTTTGTTGCCAAGGAGTCTACGCGATTTGATGTAGGCCATTTAATGTAAAATTTACATTTTTTACCGAACTGTATTTGTATTGACAAAACTGATTTTGCGGCTCGCTGGTGTTTTTTATTTCCTACAAATGACTCTTCTATTGGACAAGTTTCCCCACCCTTGCTTTATGCACTGGAATACTCACCTCAACAGCATTCAAGGTCACCGCCGAGTTCGATGATCTGGTTGTCGGCCACGTTGGTCCAACAACAGCGCGTCCCGTCAACTCATGGCCGACCATGGCAAAACTGCCCTTCGCACACTTGCTGCGTAGTGGCAAGAGTCTTATCTTCGAGTAGTTTTTCCTGTTTGAACAAAAGTTAGTGAGAAAACATTGCCATTCAGTCTCTGTGGCGCAAAACAGCAGCCTGTGCACGTCGAAGTTTGAGAAACTCCCCTTTTCTTTCCCAGTTTTTGCGGTTCTTCCCAACCAGGTGCATCTCGTTGTTAACCTGATGGTCGAATTACTGCGAAGGAAGTTTGACGCGGGAGTTTATCTTAAACAGTATATAGTTCAGAGTAAATATTTCCGTCAGGGTCTTACAATTTGGTTGATAGCACCCTTGGATTTTTGGAGGTAATATTTCGTGGACAACGCTTTTCATTAGAGGTCAGATATTCCCTGGGATCGGTGTTGTGCTATTTCCTTCACGGCAATGCGTTGACCCAGTGCTTCAACCCACAAAACATGCACCTAAACCAGTTGATAATAAAACAACATGAAGATGTCTAATGCTGAAATAGAGTAAACGTTTGGCTGTCTGCAATAGAAAACACTGACCAGGGTAATTTTTTGGACAAACTGCTTTATATATTTCCTTCTAACTTTCTGATGCTTGTGTTTACTTCTCCTGTGCAGTCAAGTCAAGCTAGCAGAAGTGAGAAATTATTGTTGTAATTGATACATAGACGCCAGTTGGGGTGGACGCCTTGAACGTAAACGTAATATTCTTTCTGTATTTTTAGTTTAGATACTGGGCGTTAACTGACGTGTAGGCAGACACAAATTCAAAATGTCATTTCCAGATTGTTGCGAACAAAGTCCAGCCGGACGAAACATTTTTTTTCAAATTTTACCGGTTTCACTCTGGTGGACTGGCCGTTTGAAGTTAACCAAGAGGCACGGACACAACTGTTGTTTCTGCGCAATCTGAGCGATGACACTCGACTATAGGCCTGCAAGTCTGAAATGAGGTTCTTGCCGCCGCGATTGAAGTTAATGCTGCTGCCCGTACCTGCTGCGAATAACTGAGGGCCGGTTGATCCACCCCACGAGTGGCGGTGAACTGACTTCCCAAGTGGCGGTGCGCTGACCCCCAGTCTTTCGATTGAGAGGCGGACAGTCAGTCATGGATCTATTTCAGGCTTTGAACTTCGCTCCCAGTGGATGAGTCGGTCTAGATCAACCTGCTGAGAACTTTAAATCTATTTTTAAAGTTTGAACGCAGTTAACACGCATGGGTGACACGTTTAAAAAGGACGTATTATATGGGTGAGCCAACGAGCAAAGTAAGTTGATTAAAAACAATTAAAACTTCAGAACTTAGCTGCATTTCTGAGAGCCACGTTAATGCTTATTAACGTAGTCGCCACGCCACCTCTTTCGAATGAGAGCGTGTATTCTGGATTTACATCACTAGGGTGGTTGTTTACGAAGCCTTTTCCAGACTGTACCTTTCACTTCTTCATTGTTGTCATAATGTTTGTTTCTTAGTGTCTCTTTCATTACATCTAAGGGATAATGATCTGAAGCTGCGAAATCAGATGGGCATGGAGGAAAAAGTGGTTGTTTTCTTGTCTTGATAGTTGTATGTAGTCCGGCATTTGTCATATCGACGAAAAACTTCATACATCTCCAACTGGGCCTTGCTCGTAGGATTTTTGCCCTAAGTTTGTGAAGGTCTCGTGTGCTTTGAAGTTGATTGTTTCTCCTTTTAGCAACAAATCAACGAGACGCTATGTCACCAATGTCGAACTTCTTGAACAGGCGATGATTGCCAGTATCGAGGCCATGCTGCTGAAGGCACAATAACGCTGGGCAGGGCACGTCTCCAGAATGGAGGACCATCGTCTGCCTAAGATAACCCTGTATGGCGAACTCTCCTCCGGCCACCGCGACAGACGTGCACCAAATAAAAGATACAAAGACTCTCTGAGGAAGTCCCTCGGAGTTTGTCATATTGACTGCAGCCAGTGGTCTGCTCTCGCTGCTGACCGCGCTGCCTGG
>JGI24159J19872_10002995_pt1 | contig 20668 bp, 11 predicted proteins | sample Ectturendosymbi4_FD_19872 | JGI IMG/M metagenome (IMG submission 19872) | reverse complement strand
GCGGGTCCAGGTTTCTTAATTGTTAACTTGGGCGTGCCATGGACATTCCTATTGACCAGTGCTCTCGCGGAATTGTCCTAAATGTGTAGTGGTCTTCTTTAGAAGAGGACTGCCACAGAGAACTTCAGGACGCGATAACTTTAAGTTGCGCCACTTGAAACTAGCATTTTGCAATCTAGAATCTTCTCGTATAACTGCTTGTTATCTACATCTGAATTGTACACAGCTCCTAAATTGTCACACGTAGATTGTATTTTTTCACAGTCAGGACTTTTTCACATCAGTAGCGTAGCCAGCCCAAAATTTTGGGGAGGCCAAATATGTTGAATGTAACCGAGCAAAAGTACCTGGTTTGCGACACCGCGTCTCGAAGCACAAAACGTAAAGATATGCTAGAAATTTGGGGAGTATGGTGCCTCTGCCCCCCTGGCTACGCCTATGTTTCACAAGGCGTTGGACATCGAACTGAAAGCCAAATTTGTACAGAAAAAGTCACCTCTAAACAAGTCTAACAAATCTCTTTCAGGAGTTAACGTTTTTGCTCAGCTGCTATGGTAACGATAATAACTGCTAATTTTTCGAGGACCAACTAATGTTCTCTACCTTATTCTCTGGACTGGGGTATTGTATTCAGCTTAATTATTATAGGACACAAGCGATCGAAAAACTTTTGTAAAGTCGTATTTGGTACCATTGGTTAATTTGGAACCATTGATAAATTGGTTAATTTGGTACCATTGATAAATTCTGTGGGCCGCAGAAATTAGTTCTATAGGACCTCAACAGCTGCTATTTCCTCCCCCCAGGAAAGGAAGACAGATGCCTTCACGCGGCCCTCCCTGTTGGGGAAGAAGACAGATGCCTTCACGTGGTCCTCCCTGTTGCGGCATTTCTCGAAGCGCTTACTAAATCTGTCAACTTGAGAGCAACCGCTGCTACCCGAACTGGATGTGTTCGGCATGGGGTGGGTCATCAAACGCCCTTGTCAGGGCGCAGCAGCAGAAATGCTGCCGAAGACCTACGACCCAACATACTCCAGCTGAACACTGAGGGGCTTACTGCAAACAAGATCTCTGTAATTGAGCAGCTAGCCTATAAGATGGCTGCTCAACACCTGCCCTGATATCTAGGCGGGCTAGCAGTGGATAAAAGAAGAACTCGCTCAAACGAAAGAAGAAGCTATTTGTTTGCGCAACAGACAGATACTCACAGTCTCGGACCCGTCTCAGCCAGATTTTGACTGATATCTTCTTGCCTACAATGCAGCAGCGCGGACTGACTTAACTTTTCTCACGTGAGAAGGACGAGGTCTGGTGAAGCTATGGCATGCCAGCGTTCTTGTTCTGTCAAAATAGCTGACCGTCGTGTTATGTCACAATCCGACAGTTTTGTCATAATGCTTGGTGTGCTGGCGCAACACGCCCCACGTAAGGGCGCCGTGTTGCTGCAGCTTTGCAGTTTATGAATGCATGGGGCGCAAAATAGAGGTTCAAGAAACTGTAAAGAAATATTTAAATTTTTGCCAAGCAACTTTTGAACNCCCGTCAAAGTGGCGCCCATGGCACGTGCCATGCCTGCCATACCCTAGATACGCCACTGTTTGCAAACATTTATCGATATGGTTTCAAGTCTGTAGCAACAACAGGAGACTTGAAATCAATGAGTTTGTGACATCCATATTAGTCAACGATTCGATTTTTATGCTCAAGCTTTTTTCGTGTCAATATTACAAATACTTCAGTTTGTTCATTCATTTTTCCCAATTAACGACAGTTTTATATATATAGAAAGGGCCCCTTTCTAAGTTTCAGCCAGGGGTTCCACACAAGCTTAATCCGCCCCTGTCTGTGTGTATTTGCTCCACATTTGGCAGGCGTACATTGGCATGCAATAGGCACGAAATGGCGTGTTGAGCACTGATTAAAAGTGCCCCTGAGTTTGTTTGCTGCACAGTGTAGTGACTTCACTTGTCTCTGAGTATCATCATCATCCTTCAGTGAGGCGTTTATTCACACACCAAGGTATTTCACTTGGTAAAAAAATTGTACACGTACACCGTTCAGAAAAACATTTGATGGAGCAAGTTGTTGAAACTTATTTTGGGCATAAAGAACACCAATTGTTTTGATGCAATTAAAACCGATCTTGTGTTCAGCAGCATAGTCACCGCAAATATTCAGAAGATATTGCAGCCCACTAATACTGGGGCTGAATACGCATACATCATCAGCAAACATTAGATGATTCACACCCATATTTCACACAGTGCATCCCACCCTGGCTGAGCCTAGCTGGTTTGAGAGTTCATCCAGGTGCACAGCAAGTAAGCATGAGCTCAGAACTCCCCCTTGCCTTACCCTATTGGTTACAGTGAAGGGGCATGAAAAGTTGGTGCCCCATTTTACTTGCATGGTCTGGTACCTGTACCAACTCAACAAGAGTCTTACTATACACATGGTACATTGCGCTTAATTAGTTTGACAAACAGCGGGTTGTGATTAGTTCTGTCAAATGCTTTAGATGCATCTGAGAAGGCTGAAAACACTAGGGTATCTTTGCTTACATAATACGACACAGTAAAAACATACACATGTCAGTGCCATGTTTTGGCTTAAAGCCAAACTGGTTGTCTGTTGTGGCCAAAAATGATGAGATGCAGTACAAAATGTAATGTTGAAACAACTTGGAGATGATAGTTGCAAGAGAAACAGGTCTATAGTTTCCGGCATCACTTTTGTCCCCATTCTTGTTTTTACAAATAGGTACAATGACAATTTGCATGCCTTCCCGTGGAATTTTTCCATGCATTAAACACATATTTAATAGACTACTCAGGTGATTGTACGCACTTAAGACAGCATAAAAAATTTGTTCAGCAAATATGCCATCTTTGCCAGCTGCACGATCTAGTGGTAGTTTGTGCAGCAGAGATTTAATCTTAAAGCTGTTGCACATCAACTCAACAATCCCTTCAAAATTACCATGTGAGTTTATATTTGCTTTCACAAAACTACCAATTTCACAGTTTTTTGATGAGTTCACCAATGCCGCAAAGTGGTTTGTCCACGTGGCAGCGACTGCTTCATTACCTGTTTCACCTTCTACTGTAAATGGAAGCCATGATTTCTTGCTTTTTCTGATGTTCTGCCAGAATTTTTTGGGAGATTTGTTTAGTATTAGTTTAAGTCGTATCGGATTATGTTTAAATCAGCTTAAGTTAGTGATCGGTTTAAGTCGTAATTTGTTTCGTATCAGTTTATGTCGTTTTGGCTATATACCATACCGTATCAGTTTAAGTTTAAATCAGCTTAGCTAGTAATCATCTCTGCTTTGGTTTTGCTGTCAAATTTTTTTTCCTCTTCACTCGAGACGTCTTTGATTTAGTATTGATTTATGCCAAAAAATAGGGGTGGTTGCGTAGTTGACCCATAAAGTCATTCGCCAACTCTATGTGTCTCAAATATGTAGTTGACACTGATTTACAGAATTCGTAAGTTGTCGATTATTTTTCTCATTTTAATTTTCTGTTAAAATGCAATTAAATTTTTCTCCCCTTTAGAGTTTTCCTCTTTTTATTGCTTTTTTATTTGGTGGTTTAAGTCGCAAAAATGCGTAAATAAGCCTACTCACCTTGCCGACATGCCATGGCAAGAGGTGAAGTAAAAGTAGCATGACGCTTCAGGACAATACGTAATGCTTGAGCGATCAAGCATGATACACATTTTCCGATCGCCATTCACACTCGCGAAGAATCAAACCTGCCAGACGTTTGAAGCAGGGTACTTCAGTTCAGTTTTCGCTATTCCAAAAACTTGAGATACTCAGATAGTTGGCTGTTGGCGTATCTTGGTGGACTGCAAAAGTCGCGAAGAAGTTGTTTATGCAGGGAGATTCCCACAATTAAGGATGTGTGTTGGTAACTGCAAAGACTGTTAGTGGTTTTCCTGCCTGTGTTTGCTACTTTTCAAACAAGTGACTTGTCAATGTTGAAATAATATCATATTTGAACTGCGTTGACGCGTGTCCTACAATTGTCCGCGGCTCTCGAGTTTACGAATACTGAAGCCCACAAAGAAATGCTGAACCGTTTTAAAAGTATCCTTGCTTTAACTTGATTTTTAAAAATAGGGTGATACTGAGGATGGGATATTTATTGTTAGACAGAGACGGGACGTGCAGTGCAAAAAGTGACAGATATACCATTTTAGTATAGATTTGCTGCAAATTAACTTGTGACAAAGGTAAGGGTTACTGATGTCAGCCAAAGACAAGGCGCAGATAAAGGCAGACCATTTACTATTTTATCGTATTCTTGACGCAAGTTGATATTGGGCAGAGACAGGGGATGCCGCATAGAATTGACGAGAGAGGGTGATTGAAGCTAGAAAAGATTTAATAAAGTGTACTAAATCCTAATTATTGTTGAAGTCGACTGTCCACGAATTTTTAATAGTCCTTGACAAGAAATATTTCTTGATCCTTAGGACTACATTCATTAATTTTGATGTCTAAATTTTCAAAAGCTGCTACAATTTCGTTATGCTCAATCAATGCTTTCAAAGCTAGGTTTTACTGTTTTACTAAATCCTTGAAGTTTGCAAAAATATTTATTGTGCTCTGGCAATTTTCATTCTGTTGCTTCAGCAGAAACGAATTAAGTGAATTGTTGATTCGAAAACCTGTTTATCTTTCGAATTATTCTCAATGAACAAGAACAAAACGAGGCCTACCATATACTTACAGTAGTACAGTGGTTGCAACTTGCACCAGTGCTTGTCTTTCTCTTTGGCGGTGTTCAGAGGGAATGCTGCCAGCATTTTGGCCAGTGTGTCAGTTTGATTCGATACAGTCATGTCTTCTCCATTTATCATACCCTGCCTCCTTACCGGTGTTGTTGCCTGCCATTTTTTCATTCTTCGTTTGCCTGATGTAAAGTAGATATTGCTTTCCGAATGCTCGTTTTCTGTAGGTTTTACTAACCTCCCTTGACGTGTTATGTCGCTTGACTGACTTCTTGCAAATTGTTCTTTGTTTATACTTGTGTGAGACATTACTTGCAATACATAGTTCACCATTAGATTCGTGTCCAAAAATTACGAAATATATCCGCAAAAACGTTTAAATTTTTTAGCCCTACAGCATACAAGAGCAATGTAGCGTCAGTAATGCCTGACTCAAGTGCATCGTTTATAAACATCAGAAAAAAGAAGAAAAAATTTTAATTTATGTTCATCTGAATTTTTAATATGCTGTGTTTAACATTTTTAAATTGTTTTCCAGTTTTCAAAAGCTGACACTTTTTTTCAATTGCCTGCTGGAACATGATTATAGTTATTTCACCGTAATGTAGTGCTTACCGAAACGTCTACGTTATGTCTTAGATTTCATTTGCTTTGGTCGTTATTTGTATCGCATAGCAGTATTTGGTGTAGGTCAGTGGTTCTTAACGAGGTACCCAGTGAAAAATCTGGGGTGCCCAGAAAAAATGCCTAAATGTTTTCTTTTAATTCTCAGATGCACAAGCAACAGCGACGCCACTTTGACTAATGACATAACCGCAGAGACGGGGCCCCCACAAGCCAATATCTTTAAGAATAGAAATCCCCGGGATTGGGAAGGTCAAATACAGCGATAACCTACAGTGGTTAGATGGCGAACCACTGAAGGTTTTCTATATTTGAAAACCTAACCTCCGACCGAGACCTGCTCATTGCATTCAGTGTTTATGACCGCAGCACCTACCTGCCGAAAAGTTTTAACTAAAACAGTTACCATAAAACTAGCCTGTATTGACCAGAATACTGCTGAAATCAGCACTGGTTTACACCTGACAAATTTTGCTGAAACCTCACATCTGCTGAAATTAGCAGTGGTTCACATCTGCTTTCGTGGCCAGAAACGTTCAACGAATGAAATGCAAGAAACAAACTCAGGATCTACATCGGTGGGGCGGCACGAACAAGAAAGGGAAAGGGTTTTCGTGGATTGAGTTCTTACCTTTTGCAAGCTGACTTTGCTGGCAGCACATGACATACATTTTTTTCTTCTCTATTATCATAAGTATTTAGACAAAGTTGCTTGTTAGAAGCAAATAAAAAGCTTTTTGTAAAACATAAACCATCCTAAGTTGCAATAAAACGGATAGTTCTGACCAGAATAAATGTTACACCTTAGCAATTTGCAGCTTGCCAACTTTCGACCAATTTTTGAGCTGGTCATTTTAAAGTCGTGTATCTTATCTTGCGTTTTCCGAAATTAGGAATGCGAAACCCCAAAAACCGTTGTCACTTAACTACTCTATCTGCATTGACACAAACAAAATTAACAAACATTTTCAGACCAGCTTCTTTTTTATTGAAATTGTTCATGACGTTCAAGCAAATAGTTGTCTAACAGTGACTGGGAAGTGAAAGACTCACACCACAAGCCCAGAACCAAAAACATATTTGAAACATATACTTCAAAATTGATGGAATTGGTTTCTGTAAGACATATTGGTAATTTTTTGTGTGATTGGAGAGTACTAGAAGTGAACATGACATTTCGTTCTCGTTCAATTGCATAAAAACAGTTATTTTGCTCAAACGTGTTTCCGCGCGAGTTTACTTCTAGTGTTCTTGTGTGCAGCTGTTCTCATGAGCACTTATCCCCAAAGATTCGTAAATTATTAATCAAGGCGGCAAGCAGGCCGCCATGAGTTGTGAATGCACTTAATGTCGTGAAGCTCTGAGGCTGCACCGAGGCACTGAAGCGGACACAATCGGACACGACGAAAAGTGAATTTTGCGTTGCTCGCCATCACAAAAAATGAATGCATACAGTTTTGGTGTTCTCTGCAAGTTATGGCAATAGTGTGAATGTCCAATTGTACCAAGTTAACGAAAGCTATACGAAAGCTTCTCAAATAGGAAGATTTGACAGTAACTGGTGATCTGTGGAAACAGGTTTCGCCTTTTAGCCTTGTTAAAAGGTAATGTAGAGATCTCAGCCCTTTTTCAGAAAAACCGCCCGCCTGACGATCAGATGACGAGACATTGATTGAGTCTCAGGATCTCGAATGTCAGTTCGCGCTGTGATGACATTGTTCGGTTGCAGTCAGTGAAAGACTTTTATGATCAAGTTTGGGCGGTGATCAGAAGAAAAGACAAATTGCTGTGGGGTTAACGTGCTTTTGTTTCGAAAAAATAAAGGAAGACTTGGCTACGTTCTATACTCGTCAACTATCAACTTTCGTACACTCTTGTTGTAAGAATCACACTGTGTGCTGGTCCTTTTTTACGTAGAAAAAAAGATGGCCCAGAAATGTTATAAAGGACTGGGGCCAATATTTGTCGTTGAAGCAGAACTTCGGCGCATTGTTCATAGTCTCAGCGTTTCGGAAAATTGTGCTTGCGTACTTTCATACGCAAAAGATTATTTACTTGAGATCAAAATCAGTGCAAATATCGGTGTACATTTTTCTGTCTATGCCTATTAAAATATAAGCAAATTAGAACCAACTTAATCTCTGGGAGCGATGCTGCAGACTTACAAGTGCAACAGCCTAACAATTTGCGCTGGTTTTCGCAGATCAACAGCGTATGTTTTCAACCTATGCCTCATCCACAAAACCGAGTATCAATTGATATTTGAAAAACAGTCAGTGGGGTGAATACCGATGATATTTGTTCAGCACGTTGTTTTACAGAACTGTATAGCTTGCTTACTCCCATTGTCGCAAAGAAATAGGACTTTTCAAAATGCACAAAAACTGATAACGCAGAACTGAGTGAAATGCAGTCATATATGCATTTGCAAAGTGTGTAAATTGACTTTTAACGAGCAGCCTAATTTTTATGCTCAGCGTGGTACTAGGAATACGCAATGCAAAATATTAAGCATGTCAATTGGGCAACCACATAAAGCACAGTTGTGCTTTCCTCCACCGCGCAAACGTCTCGCATGATAGGCCTACTGCTGACTGTTTCAGGTAGTTACCTTTCCTAACGCTGATGATGTCAGCATTGAACCAGTCATCATCACACAGTAAATTTTACAAAAAAAACAACTTCTTTGAGTAAGGTATACCCGTTCGTTTCAGCCTTGGGCACCACAATCTTATTCCGTCTCGAAAAAAACGGTTGTTTTTTCTATTGATGCCTGGGTGTCGTAGACATTGCCAGTAATGAAATATGGACCGCTTGTCTCTAACATACACACAGCGAGAATCTGAAGTGCTCGCTGTAATTCTTATGGGATTTGCCTGCTCCAGCGAGAACGACAAGTTTACCATACTTCCAGTTCGAGTTCTCTCTGAGCAAAGTTGCTTCAGCAATAAGCAAGCACTTATAAATACAACTAAAAAGTTTGAATATTCTTTGGATTAGACTTCATTAGATTTTTCAAGTACTCACGAGACGTTTTTTTATTCGCAGTCTGATTTTCATACATTTTCTTAGAGAGCAAGTGGGTTGACATTAATCTAATAAAATGTCGATGAGTGGCAGTGCTACGCAGCTGCTCACTGCGTTGGACAACGCGTCAAAGGAAAACGAAGTAAATCTCGTCATTGAACTTGGAACGGATCGACTGATCAAGTGGGTTGGAGTTTACCTCATGTTAACTCTTGCGGCTGTAGCCAAGTTGAGTGACGTTATTGGTAAGAGAACGTATGTTTTTCATGACTTCGAGAATTTGTTGATCGTGAACATTGATTATGCAGTTCCAAAACCACCTAAAGCTAAAATATTATTTTGAAAAGTTTAGCAGTTGAAAAAAAAATGCAAAGCATTTTAAAAACTTGCTGCCGACGTTTGAGTACCTATTCAGTCCATCTGCATCTGGGCACAAAATTCTGGCGCAGTTCCTGCTNTAATGAGCCGGAAAAGAACGGGTTTGGGTCTCCAATGAGAAAAAAGAAAGGAAACACGCCCGANAATTAGCGGAACAAAGCTCAACGACATGGAGGGAGCTGTCAACGAGTTCACCAAACAGCAGCGAATAGTTGAATAAAATAAACGGTATTAAAAAAACTACAAAATCTGAAAAAACACGTAGCGTAATGAGAGACTGGCTAACGCCTACAAAACAGTACATTGATAACGAGCAGTTACTTTTTACAAGAAAGAACAAAGCGCTTTTTGTCGAGAAATAAATCCGACTTTTTTTCGGTTATGGTTAATTTGGTACCATTGATAAAATACAACCACATAAAACGGCAATTGCAGCAGTCCGATTCAAAGCTAAGATTTTCTATTTTTCCCAGTCCATTTTATGATTTAAATCAAGCATGTGCCGACTTCGAGCGCTTTTATCGAAATGTTAGTTCTTTAAGACGCCGTGATGTTCGTTTCGTTGTGCTGTATTTCTAAACAGCGGCTTGTTTCATTGATACAATGTTGACTCTAATCACGGCAAGCGACTGAATAAACCGCGCCTTGTAAATCCTTACTCAGTGATTTTTGCGCCATGCCAGAATATTACAATTTTTCGAACAGGCTTGGCGACTATCTTTAAATACTACGTGCAGCTGTAACGGCTGCAGGCCGCTAGGCAGCGTTTCAGCATTTAAGTTCTTCTGTCGGACTTGGACAACAAGAGAAAACAGCCAAATTTTGCTTTTTTCCGATTGGTTTTGACAGACCTCTTTTCACAACGAACCATACCGTTAAGAGAATAATTGTTAACGACGATTGTTTCTATCTATTCCATTTCTTTTTCTCCATCGCATTCGCTGACACATGTAGCATTGGCCCGACGTTACAGTGTGTTCACCAAGGCACGTTAGTGCTGAAGTGGGTGGTCTGAACGGAACTTGTGGTATCTTCCTGTATGTGTGGATATCCTGTATACCGTAAAGAGCTAACAATCCCAAACTCATCTCTTGATGCAAGTGCTTGTGCATCCAGAAATGATATTGCATTGCTAAATTCAGCTTCCATAGTGAACTTGATGGCAAGCTCTGTGCTGTAGATGTTGCTAGCAAAGTCTGTCAAAACAATTTTTGTTTATTGTTTATGTCCTTCTCCTCCCGCACTGTTGTCATTCGTGCAGCACTTTGAAGCCGATCATGCTACGAGTATGACGCAGGCACCGCGAATGTAATTCGGGAATAGAGCGAAACCATAGCAACGGAAAGCGTTGAGTATTAGCAACAAAAGCCACGCATCTGGAACTGCAGTGATTCATCACCAGCAGTCTTCACCGTTTTCCAAGAACCCAGTTTCACCCGAGGCACGAATCCGATTATTCCCTCTGTTTACAGTCGGTACCCGGGAAGTTTTGCTTGTACGCTGATGTAAGTGGACCGAATAGCCATGTAAATGTAGGCAGCAGGTTGCGTTTATATTTGCACCAATTGAGATTTACAAAAAAATTTTTGAGTAAGAATTTTAGTGAAAAGCGAAGAACAACAACGCTACGTCGTATTTCTAACCAAGGTGATTTCCACGTATTAATCTAAGCTATGCTTTCGTACTGTAGAGCAAGCAGGAAAACATAAATTTTTCGCTTGGCAATCGATGGGCTGGCGAAAAGACCATGTGGTCCACGCAACAACTAGATCAAACACGTTTGTACTGAAAAATTAGAAACACTTCAATACACCTGCAGACACGTTAACCACATTAACTTATCGTCGTGTTTGTCTCTGAGTGTTTATACATTGGTGCAGTTGCTCGAGTGACTGTTTCCTTTCAAACACTCAGGAAACGCGTCTAAATTTGGTGAACTCGTCACTCCCTATTGCCCATTTATTCGGTTCAAGTTCCAGCTGATAATTGATGTTATTGATGGAAGCACTGCACTGAAATAATCGGGTTTTTCTTTGTACTTTCCTGGATAGTAGAGGAGATAATTTATAAACTACGCATTACTGATCTTTTGCTTCCCATCTTAGTCGGTCAACTGTTGTTACAACATACTCTAGTCTAGATTAAAATGATATTTCTCGCCTTCTTAGCAAAAATTGCGGGTTAAAAAGTTTTTCTTACATTGAAAGGGTTTAGATTTTTTGATATACACTTTGTCAGTTTACGCTGCGGTTTTAATTCTCAAGTCAAATAATCTCATTAAAAAATTTAGCGTGACTTTCCGAACCACTTAGACACATTTTAACTACATGACTAAAATTTGCTCAGTAACTGTCCGTATACCAGACGAAATAAACTGAAAGATAGAGTATTTCCTTTGTCTATGATATCACCTGTGAAGGGGTAATTGGGGTATTAAATTAAGTCTATTTAACAACCTGCAACTAATTAGTATATTGAAATATTACAGAGTGTCAGTTTTCTGGAGTGACTAACACCTGATAAATCAAGCAGCACAGATGTTAACCGTTCGCTGCTCATCACTGAGCGATAAGATAAAACCGCGCACCGTACAACTTTAACTTTATGCTGGAACTGTAGGAGTGTAGTGCAATTTCTGTAACCTTAACTAAAAACAACAGGCTTGTGAAGAAGCAGACAGTTTCGATTTATTACCTCTAAAAACGAAAACAACTCCTTACTCTCAGCTTTATCGTTGAAAAACGCACTGGTTTCTGCGGTTTCTCAATTTTTGTAAGCCAAAGCCATAAACCTCTGCAACATGCTCAGCAAACGTTTTTTTGCCACAGGTTCAAACTTAATGTGTTATCCGATAAAGCAACAGGACGACGTTAGTGGCGACTACATCAAGTTTGCAACAACGTACTGCTGGGAGAACACGTTAGCAGACAACAATTCTATTTCACTGGCCAAAACTTGTCAAACAAATGTTACAAGCACTCAGCCAGAACAGCTTCTTGATGACCCCAACAGCATAAAATTATTTCTGATGTGGTTACCGTATTTTATGCTTGTACAGGTAACAAAGTTTCTGTTTGCTTTTTACACGTTTGTGCGGTTTATGATAAAAATGACGTTTTACGCATCGTTTTGTCAAATTTTGTTGCTCCGTTAGACGGACACGTTTCTTATATTTTTGGGCAGCACGTTTTCGCACAAACCAAGCCTACAAATGAACAAGGGCATAATTCTGTAGCATCGGATCATTCGACTCTATAGTACATTTTTATGCGTCAAAAATTTTTGCAGAGCTTCATCTTCAGCGCGCCTCTTGCTTACTGGCACTTCCGGATCGGGTCACGCGTCGTTGGTCACCTCAAGTTCATGCAGCTCCTGCTCAATGAAATATTTGAAAAGGTGAAGCACATAAAGCAAGGAACTTATCAGCATGAGCCGTACGATATGAACAGCTCGATGTTCGACGCAAGAAGAGATTACCAGCCTCTCAATGAAAAACAGCCGCAAAGTCGATATACTTCGGATCCCGGTACATAAAGTTAAATTGATGTATTTATCCATTTAGCTTTTGTTGCAAACCGTGGACTGCTACTTCTATGTTATAAGATCAAAGCTTGAGTCCGAGCTAAGTAGCGTCACAGAAGTGTTATGCATCACTTCGAGGCGAAAGGAATAAGCGTTTCTAGCTTGTTTTTCATTTTATAAGTATTTTTTAAATTTTATAGGGCATTAATTTTATAGGTATTCTGTATTTTCGTAGTGTTCGCTGCGAAACTCTTCGTTAAAAAAGAACTGAAAAGGCATTACTCTGCACTACGTTGTTAATGACATCTTACAGATTTTTGGACAGCTTCAATCTCTAAAGAAGAAAATGTTCAAAATCTAGCAACTTCTTTGTGCAGCAGCTGACAAAAACAAGTTTACTTGATTGTGCAGATTTCTAAAGGCTGAATAACATTTTACTGAAAAAAAGGGGAGCAAGGAAAAAAAGAACGGACTCCGAAAAGATTTACTTTATTAATTTAGATGTATCTTTTGTAAAATATCAATTAAATGTTTGACATCCTTTTTTCTTCAAACAATTTTTCCCGTCCTAAAAATTTTTGGATGACAGCAAACGTTCAAAGTGGTTTATAGGCTGCTAAAAATTGAAAAACCAAACACACATTGAAAAGTCATGGTTGCCCTGCATATTTAGCGTAATTTTGTTTTCTCATGCGAGTACAGCAATCTAAAACACATACTAAAGCCTATGAACAAGCACAGCTATTGACACCTGTATTTCTGTATACATAAACGCGCCAAAACACTTTCATGCATTGGAGAAAAGGTTGTACTTTGCTATTTTGTGTAAAATCGAACCGGTTGTGGTGATCATCAAGTAAAATTTATAGTTCTTCAGTGCACGATTCGCTTCTTGAAGTCATCATTTTGTATTTAAGGTATTCGTTATGAGCCGGTCTGTAGTTTCCGAGAGGTCCATGACGTCTGTTTGCACTGGTCGACCAGTTCTTTAACCATTTTCATTTCAAACCTCTGCAGTTAATCATGCACGTTTAACCATTTATTGTCGCGAGTCCGCAAGCCGTTCTCTTCAATCGTTTTCGCCCAGTGGTTTAGTACCCACAGCCCTACATAAGTGTGATTTCTGGCAGATACAGTTTGTCACGCCCACTCAACATTGGTTTCACATGTCAGTCAACTTGCTTCACACGATTCATTCATCACGTTTCTCAGGCGGATGCACATAGTTGAATCCACAAGTTGATGTTGCTGTGAAACAAACGAGCTCGTTTCCTGCCGTAGCTATACTCTCAGAAGCTACCTCTTGTGGAGTGCAGGAAACGTTTCATGTTGGGCCTGGACAGATAAAAGGGTTTAATATAACCCTGTACTCAACCATTGACACCTACGTGCATCAGTAAGGTCATGACGGCTTATCTCCGTTGGTTATCCCCACATGACATTTTTCCAATTTTGTTTTATGTTCTGCCCGAGGTGTAAAATAGACATTTTCAGTTTTTTATTGTTAGTTGTCTGAAAGCATAAACACAAAAACGTTGCTTGACAGGATTGAAACGATTCAGTCAGTTTTGTGCGGCTAAGGTTGTGTAACTATTGCTAAATAAGTGCTTCAACTGCCTTTGTGCATCAGAGCATAATGGTGTGCTGATGAAAGCTGAGGTTAGAGCATAGAGATAGGCACAATGGCACACTCACCATGGTAAGGTACGCATTGCACGATTCTACACAACCGCTGGGTTTTTATAGGCTGATCCTAAAACGTTTAAACCTCGTCGTGATGAATGAACAACGATTTTGGAGGAAATTAAATTTCTATTTATCTGGTAATGGACTTAACCGTTTTGTGAAAAAGGTTGAACATCTGAAAAAACAGAGGTTTGAGGAAGTAAAATTTAAACAATTAATGCTGTGTTAAATGATATCTAGTCGCGTACTAGTACGTTCAGATCAGAAACGTGCTTTCGGAAAGATGCAAAGATTGGCTTAAAGCTTTCAAATCCCCTTTCTAGAAACTTCAAGTTGAATTTGCCTCGTCCAGATTTCTACTAGTTTTGCTCTATGAGCTAGCAGGCTCTTTGGGGTTCCGTTTGACTGCGAAATTAAATTGTTACTTTGGCTTTTTTCTGTAGTTTTGTGTTTTACTCAGATTGCAAATTTTAGTTCACTGAATGCTTGGTACGTGAAAAATTACAAGCGTCAATTTTTGCGGATTCTGTGTCTTGCGAGCTGCACTCAAATTCTGTCTTTATGCAGGAGAGGGTAGTGGAGATGCCGCAGCCACACCTGCTGATGGTGATGCTGTCGAGAGGAATCGCCTACTGTGCGAGAAAACCTCGAAATCGAACGAGAAGGTTACAGCAAGGTTTTTCTGCCAGTTTTCCACAAACTAGCATTTCATTAACGTTACAAATCATAGAGAATTTTCTGAAGCAGCTTCAAAACAATTAAATAACTTTATCATCTGCTTTCTTTGATTGAACACGCCAGTATGCATTCGCTAAAATCCTGCAACATAGCATATGTGCTACATGTTATTGTATGTGCTTTATCTTAGTCTTATTACGTAAGTACCATTCCAACTTCTACGATTTTGTTTCTAGCACTTCACCAGTTGGGAGCTGTTTTTAACGGGAAATATGTTGGACCGTCATTTCTTCTCCATGCTTTGCTACGAAAACTTTGCTTCGCTGCAACATCTTCCATACATTTTGTCAGGTATGCTAAAATACACAATAATAGCTTTCTCAGAAATGTTCACTGCGTTTGCAATCTTTACTTTCAGTTCATCTTTGCCGTAGCTAAAATGGGCCTCATTTTGAAGCCCGAAACCGGCCCGAGCCAGACATTTATTTTTGCAGCCCGATTTAGCCTGAAGGCCAAATTTATCGAGTGAGTCAAGATATGCGCAACTGCGAGGTATCAAAAAACGTAGTGTGCGGGTGTAGCTGCGGGTACACGGTTTTATCACACCCAAAACAGCAAACACCTTGACCAAAACATTAACTAAACAAGCACAAACTCAGCTTGTTAGTCAGTGCTAATACTTCGGAATGTAATGCTTTTCAACATAAAAACAAACTATCACGAAACTATCCACAATGGCACTAGAGCCATCAAAGGAACTATTTAGGTAACCTAACAGGCATGAAACTCCGGATTGTAGACCATCGCTTCTTAACACATGCGAAGAATCGCGTAAGTGATTGATCTTTTCGACGCAATGCCATGGCGTGCTAATTTCCTCATCACTCTCGCTTTCTGAAAAAGTGTGTGACACTAATCCGAGCAGAGAACAAAAGAACAAAGCTGTGTTTGCAAAAAGAATTAGCTGAAGAAAAATCACAATCACTTCACTCACACAAGTCACCGCATTGAGCAGAACAAATGCACTTCAAGAAAGAAAAAAATCGTTACTTCGAATGGTATAAGAAACTTGTGTATGCAGGCGCGAAATCGGCCCGAAACATTTTGACGAACTTAAGCCCGAACCCGGCCCGATCCGAAAAGCCCGGCCCGACTTACAACTCTGATTTCAACTCCATTTAGTACGCATTTGTTGATCAGTTACCATTCAGCTCTTCCAATTGCTTCAATTTTCAATACTTAAAATACGCTTTTTCACATTCGTGCACTTGGGTTAATATAGAGAAACATGTTCTTAGAACCTGGCGTGATTGCGAGACGGGGAATAGGAAACACGAATTGTCGTCAAAAATTGAAATGAATTATTTTTTGACCTGTTCGCTCTCGATGTTCTCCTTGCTGTGCAATAATTTCTACGAACCTGGCCACTAAGAACACCAGATTTAAGTAGCAAGCGGATAACTTTCTTTTACTAACAAAACTTTCGCCGCCTATAAACTGTTGTGATAGAATTGATGTTGGAGAATTCAAAGCTTACAAACCTGAAGAAGGTTAGCTTTAAGAGTACTTTGCGTTTTGCAAATGCAAATTTTCAGAAACAAAACTTGTGCGAAAGTTTTAAATTTTTTTACTCCCCTTGTTCCAGCAAACAAAGGGTTTTTACTTCTAAAACGTTTCAACATCGTAATGGCAGAAGCAGCGCAAGATATCACTTAATTCAATAGTAATTAGGGTTTTGTTTTTTCACTACATTTTTATGAAAAACCAACATTTTTTATTTTGAACATGTTAGAGGCACTGTTAATTTTCCATTCGATCACATTTTTTCAAACACGGTGTTCGTTTTCATAATTGCGGACGCTCTTGTGATCGTAAATACAATCTTCACTAACGTTCAGTGAGAACCTGATTGAAAATGGGTCTTTTTGTCTGTGCGACACTGTTTTTTGGCAGTGACTCTATTGCACTCACAGTATATCAGATATAGGAGTGCGTTCCTCTAGCAAAATGGGTGACATTGGCCTTTGAACATGGTCAAAATGAAAAATATCTTATTTTCATACCCCAAAACTTTTAGAAAGCGTCATTGTATTTGCAAAGCAATTCACCAACATTCCCCAGTTCGTTGCCGAAGCTATCTGGCCTGCGAGTATATCTTTGCTGTTTGACAAACAAGACCAATTGATCAAAACAAGCTAGCAAGGCGCATTTGATGTAACCATATCAGGTTTTGACGGTTGTGAGGTGTGCGAAACTGTTGACTTTTCAATCTTAACCGACTTCGTCGAGCTGTTTGGAAGAGAAAAAGTTGAGCAAATCGAGACGATGGATTTGTTCTAAAATCCAGGCGCAACACAAATATACATAAAGAGGAAAAGATCTTGTAACTGTTATAACACGAAGCACTGGAAATCGGTATATAGGCTGACATTGTGACAACGGACTCCCTTTGCATGGCCTTTGACCTAAACCGCAGAAAGTTTATATACATTAAGAAAATTAGGCAGTAAGTCACCCTACATCAAACTCAAATCAAACCCCTGCCAACGATGATCAAACATCCTCCAATAATGATAAACAAGAGAATTTCCAAACTCACATTGAGCACAGAAGAATTTGACAAAACAAAGAGATATGCCATAAAGTTTTACAGGAATGTGAACAAAATTACTAGTTGGCAATTCAATCCAAACGATCAGAAAACTGCACGAAAGAGGAAACAACAGCAGATAACCTTTTGGTTTTGTCTTCCAGCAAATATGCAGCTTCAGAAATCCAGGAGTAAGAAAACTTTTCAAATTAATTTGAGAGCAAGGAATAATTGACTGTTATAGCGTCGAATGGCCTAGTTGCAAAAATATGCAAAAATGCAAGCGTGTAAGTGTGTTTCACGACAATGCGACCTATGTCGTACAAAAAAGCAGATTGTTCTGGCCGTCCTATGCTAAATTATTAGCAGAAGCGGTAATGATAATGTTGTTGTCTGGCTCTTTCAATCTGTTTTTAACGCTTTACTTAACTAGGGGCAAGACTGCAGATGTTTTCCAGAGACAACTCGCATAAATAGTGTGATCGCGTCGAAGTAAGAGGAAGGGACTAAGAACGAACGTCGAGAAACAAGACTTTTCATGCACACACTGATTCGGGTATCATGTCGTGTCATGCATATGCAATTCTCAACAGAAATCTTGTCAGCGTGGCGCCACAGGGCCCGATTTAGGATAACTAGAAGTCAGCTTGCAAAATGAACCAAGTTAAGTTGAATTTTATATAAAGCGACCTCGGTGAGGGTGGCGTGGACAAGCTGTCACAATGAACAAAACAGCTTCAAAGAAATGAGCGGCCATCCTTTTCTGCGTTATAACACATTTGTCCTTTTCTGTCGTGTTTCGTTAATATTAGCCCATGTTCGTGTTTTATATGTTGGCGTCAGATGAGCGTGGTTACGCACGAAACCTTGTGGAGTGAGATTTCCTCTACCGCATTTTTGCTCTTCCTGTAATTTTCCTCCACTGAATACTTTCCTTACTACACTTTCCTCTACTGTCTGTTTTCCTCTACTGCTTACTTTCCAATACAGCCTACTTCCCTGTACTGCCTACTTTTCTCTAATGCTTAATCCTAATGTCAACCCTTGCAACTGCAATTTTGTGCCTACCAGGAATTTTCCTCTACCTCAAATTTTTTAAGATTTCTCCTACAAGGAACGTTCTTCTGTCAGAAAAAAGCCATGCTCTTACCAAATTTTCTTCGAAAGCCAAAACATGTAGTTTCACAAGCATAATAGGTGTAGTACTTCCTTCGCTTCAATGTAAGGCTGCGAGACGTCTAAACTAATGCAGCTGTTCTCCTCTGACCCTGTAACCAGGATATTTGTTCACAGTATCTCCAGCTCTATGGGATACGACCTCGTATTTTTTTTCTTATTTTCCCCCAGTGCAGACAGTCTGTGCATGGATTAATAAAAGCCGCTAAGAACCACATCTTCTTTCAGAGCCTTAAGTAGCTTCCATATTTCATATTGCTTGCAAAAGAAATGGCTGTCCGTGGTATTTTGCCAACCGTCACAGCAGTTTGTGGTTTTGGGGCTCCCTTCGGAAGAAGCATGATGATGATTCCACAGCTCAATGGGGAACCGAGGTCCCCTTCAACCTGGACCATTCACCCAGGCTGTTTGAAAGTAAGCAAGGAGTTCATCAACGCGCTGAACAGTCTGAGGAAAATTCTTGCACAGAGCATTGAAGTCTTGTCTCACCTCATTTGGAGGAATGAAAGTAAGTGCAGCTAGGCTGTTGATCCAGAGCTTGACATTCAACTCATGGTCAAATTGCTTCCTGAGTCCAAGGTCAAGCACTTTGTGTACCTAGAACTGCGACAGGTAAAAGTAACAACCCTGAAACTGCACATTGGGGGAAGGATCGACCAAATGCGTTGATTGCAGCTTGTTAATGTAGAGCAGGATTCGGTAAGGACTGGCGCAGCTTATTTAATATAGCAAATGATAACATATGACAAAGTTTGGATAATGCCATTTTGCACAATAGGACACGGTCTCGAAACACAGTTGAAATATTCCAATGTTCATTTAAGAGTGTATCATACTCACTGAGCAAATTAAGCAATTCTGTGTAATTGCCGCTATTGGCTGAGGAATTGGATTCATCATGACCTAGGAGTGGAAGTTGTTGCTTTGTTGAGTAGGCCTTCAACCATGGGCGCAATTTGGTGGGGGACACGAGGGACGTGTGCCCCCCACTTTTTCAGATGGGGGGATATAATATGCAATGTCCCCCCCACTTTTTCAGATGGGGGGATATAATATGCCATGTCCCCCCCACTTTTTCTCTTCAGATTTTGTATTTGGAGAAGTTCCAAAAATGAAAGTGACGTTTGCCACGTTTAGCCTGAAGTGCTTCTCATGTTGTGCTTCAATAAAATGATATTTTAACATTTTTCAAGTTTCTAGAGACCGCGAAAGATGGTTGACTGCTTCTGTCCGACATTTTACCCTGTGTAATATACTGTTAGCAAGGTTATTTTCTTGAAACGGTGATAGTTTTACAGCTGCACATGTGGAAGACCACAGCATAGCATGGGACTTGGTTCGCGTAGAAATGTATCTGGTTTTGCTGTAACGTTGATTTTCACGTATTCAGAAACAGACAGCGTAAAATGTGATGATGCCAGTGTATATAAGCATACCATATTTTTGTGATCGAAAACCGGGACGCTTCAGAACAACGAGCCTTAGAAGGAAATCAAACAAGTTCCGGTACCAAATAAATCCTTTCAATAACCTATAATTGCAAAAAGAACACCCCCTCCTACTAGCCAACTTTACTGAACTAGCCAATGCGCTAACAATCAACCCATTATTGGACCAGTTACCCACTACAATGACGTATCAATTACCTTTACATCTAAAACAACGAAACAAGGTCACGCATGATTCTTGAGCAAAGTTGGTTAAACAGACTAATCATAGCATGCTAATATTCGTGTAGGGCTATGCTGTCTGACTGAATGCCTAACCGGGACTTTATGCTTGACCAATCGGGACGCCGGGACAAAGCCTTTAAACCGGGTCTGTCCGGTTAAAACAGGACGTCTGGTAGACCTAAGTGTGTATAATGTTAGAAAGTTACATTTTCACGCAACTATCTGCAAAGCTTTTGCCGAAGACAAAAGCAGCACTATTGTGGAGATTTAGTTTTAGGATGGGCAGTTTTGCAAAAGCCTGTCTTCAACCATTAGTAAATAGGATTTCACTCAACATGTTGGAGAACTATTTACCTAGCTATATATATTGACCTACAGCTCAAAACATAAGGACTTGACTAGGAATCAAAGATAAAATATACATTTATCCTCACTTGTAATGTCGCGACAATGGTGACCAACAAAACCAAAATATATTTTTTCGTGACTCTTACGCTTTGTGCTTGTGCTGAATGCATTGGTTCGTAAGTCATCTGATTACTTGAGTTTAACCAAAAACATAATGCAGCAAT
>JGI24159J19872_10002993_pt1 | contig 20669 bp, 17 predicted proteins | sample Ectturendosymbi4_FD_19872 | JGI IMG/M metagenome (IMG submission 19872) | reverse complement strand
GCGGGCCGCATGCGGCCCAGTAGAAGGTTTTGTGCGGCCCAGTTTAGATTTTCGCTGTAGTAAAAGTATCCTACATATTGACAACCAGTCCTTATTTTGATAATCTTGAAATTAACATTTTTGATACAGGTGGTCCTCAATGACACTTTATCAAGTCTGTCACAATTGCATTTAGGATTCGACCGCTTTCAGTGCATTCGTTCGAATCCTAAGCTAAATTTAGTTTGTTAAGATAAACGTAAGCTGTTAAATGTGAGGCTCTCATTAATATGTCATTCACTTTGCGGCCCTGGTTAGGACAGTGACATAATTTTTGGCTCAGTAAGCAATTTGGGTTGGACATAGCGACATAGCTGGCCTAGATATTAATGATACGTGTAAACGTCTCATTACAAATCCCAAGATGCATTTTTCTCAATGGCCAAATCCTACAAATGCACACAATCCACGAAAGTAACTAACAGTAAACTACCACTTAATGGAAACAGTAGGGCGAAAAATAATTAACAAAAAACAATTCAGTTTATAAAAGTTATCAAGCATAACTAATGGGATGGATGCACTTGATAATTTTTACACAGATCAATCATTCGTAGATTGATAAAAGACAAGGAAAGACATATAAGGATCGGTTTTTAGACTTGATGATTATCAATTTTGATAATGCCGCTTCACACAAATATCTTGTGCAAAAGTCTAAGAGTTTATGAATGGCTAGATCTGAAATGACTGAGCATTCATTTCTTGTTCTTATCCAAACATGGCATAGGCTAAACTCTGTTTTGAAAATTCCAGTTGCAAACGTTTGTCATTTAATAACTCGGCAAACTCATCCTTGGCATGGCAGGTGTGTGCCCTCCTAAAGTTTCAAGTGCGTATGATTTATGCATCCAACTTCTCCTGAATCAAAGTCCAAAGTACTTCTGAAACTGTGTATGAAGCTTTTCACTTTAGTTTGAAACTACTCGATGTGCTTCCAAAGCAGTTAGCCTAGCCCCTAGAGTCTAAACAGAACCACGCCTTCGTGTCGGAATGAATGCAATAAGGTCAGTACGTTAAAACAATCATGGTGTAACAACGCATAACTTGTTGTGCCTGGTGTATATTAGCATTAGATAGCTCATGTAGACATCATAGTAAATAACTGCCAGCATAAAGTACGATATTGCCCCTAAAGATAAAAACGCAATAGAAATAGAATCAATGCAGGTCTACTTTCAAGTTTTTTGTAAATTTTTCAAAAATTGTTATATTTGATTTGTCAAGCCAATTGGCTTTGCAACCCTAAAATTACATTTCGCGACCCCATTTGGGGCCACGACTCATGGGTGGCGGAGCCTTTTTCAAAGTGGGGGGACACAAGTGCACGTCAATAAAGCTATAGAAAATTTTTATGGTTTGAATTGGCAATTGACGTCACAAACATTGAAATATGACCGCATTACCTACACACCATATGAAGGTATAAATTACACCATTTCAGACAAAGTTACACCATTATGAAAACGTATCGGTTCACCACCTAAAATTCAAACAGGCTGTTGCAGGGACGGCCCAGGTTAACAGCATCACTTGGGCTCATCACACGATTATTTTGACTGAATAAAACGGTTCGACGTTTGCATCACTGAAATTTTCATTTGCTTTCATTTTGGCTGGCATTATCGTTGCTCTGTGACGTTAGTTACGTAACAATAAATGAGAAGTTCACATGACAACTTCTCCATTGTTGAGTAACGTACGTCACAGAGCAATGATAGCCCCAATAAGCCCTCTGAGTACTATGGGCTCATTCATATTAGGCCGAGTTGCTGCAAAATTTGTATTCGTTTGAAATTCTTCTCAAAATAAGAACTGTCCATGGGATTGGATTTCAAATCCAATGTTCTATACAAATCCATTGCTTCACAAAACATTCAGTCTGATATGAATTATGTTTTAAAAAATACTTAATTGCATAACCCTGTAGCTCGGGCTCTGATGGATGAGCCCGAGTAAAGCGCGAGGGAACAAGTCGAGGGAATGCCTGTTACGAACGATATTCTTTTATTCAGGTCATCTGCAACATGAACATGGAAAGGCCGGACATGAAACGAAAATGTATGAACAGTGACAAGGCACAAAGAACAGAGCCCGAGTTAACCACTTAGTAAAGTGGGACCGACTCTTGGGTTATAGCACAAATATACAAAGCAAGCAAGCTCGCTTTCGCAGATATAAATCGTAGTCTCTGGCTGAACCCGTGGAGCCCGTGTGCCGATTTCGCCCCTGGGTTGTTGAAAAGACCAAGAACATAGCTTAAAAAACAGGCAAAATGACACAGCACTGATACCTGTCTTTAACACATTCGAAATCACAACGTTTCCACATCTTACTTGAATACAGAAGTGACATGACTGAATAATCACTCTAAAACTGGATTAAATACCGGAATGCAAAGACAAGATAAAGTATATGTAGCAAATGGCAAGTTGTCTGTAAGGATGCCAATTGTGTTGTCAGTCCATAAATAAAATGTAGCTATTTGGTGTTGCCAAAGCAAAAACAAAACACAATTGAAATTGTTCTGTCAAATATTTAAATTTGCGTAAAAGATTCAGCAAAATTTCACTATTTAGATCAGGGGCCAACAATCTTTTCGAAACTGCGAGCTACTTCATGTGTACCGATTAATGCGAAGGGCTACTACTTTGATACACACTTCTGAAATAAAAATTTTGCTCAATTCACTTTCAATTATTTTAGTATTGATGTTCGTTAATATGAAGGCATTCATGCTAATGTTATTTTTAGAACAGGCCGCGGGCAACCACTTGATCATAGCGGGCGACCTGGTGCCCGAGGGCACCAGCTTGGTGACCCCTGATTTAGATGGTGTTAAAATGCTTGAAATTACACCGATGTTTCAGTGGTGTACCACGAATATTTTCCTACACACAAGCATGGGTGTCGAAAGGGGGTACGAATTTGAAAATTTCAGCAATAAGGCTCTTTTCTCAGTTTCGAGCGGTAAAAAACAAGTTTCACGACTTTTGGCCCCCACCCTAGAAAAACTTTTGAAAAAATCCACCAGTGGTCCCCCCTGGAAAAAACGTCCCGATGCCCATGCACACAAACATGCAAAGTTACACCATTTTTGCAAAAAATTGTGTTGCATTACACCATATCGCCAAATTGTTCAACAACACCAATGCAGTAAGCAAGCCGTAGCAGGATGCCAGACTGTGCACCGTATCTTTTGCCAAACAAATACGAAATCCTGCCAAATGCACTGCCACATTACAGAGAATACATTACAAATAATATTGACAAAATACTGCCAAAATTCTGCAACATGTTTTTCATTAAACGATTTACTTTAACAATGGACCCAATTCTAATTGCGTTACTTAAACTTATTTAGGCAAAATTCGACATCCAAAAGTGGAGGGGCCAAGCACCCCCAGAAATAAAAGTGGGGTGCCTAGGCCCATGCGGACCCCGGTTACGCCACCTATGCCACGACCCATAGTTTGAGACGCCCTGCTCTATGCCATAGGCCGATGGTAAACAGCATGAAGACACGTTTTACACAACAGCAAAGGGCGGTCTTGCGTTGTTGCGAGCTTTGTCAGTGGAAAATTGAACATCAATTCAGTACCTATTTTCTCTTTATCATTTTTTTTGTAACCACTTTCGTAAATACGGCATGCATCTCTCTCACGCCCAGATGCACAATATTGTCGTATTGTTACTGTACTAATAAGAGTCTAGAGGAGACATTTGTATTTCCGCTCGTTTCAATGAAAATTGTGAAGGTATGCCTCTGCGCAATTTCGCAAATTTTAGTTTTCATATTGAGTCGTCACAGGAAAGAGTTGCGCAAGGCCCCCAAAAGCGCGGGGCCCTAGGACATGGCGTATTTGGCCTATGCGTAAATCCGTCACTGCCTATTCCAAAACCCGATGTCCCTGTCTCTTCGATCATTTCTCAGCCTGAGAGTTCCTTCTTGTTGGCCAGCAGCAACAATGTCTCCGGAAGCAACTCTGCTAATCACGACCGAAGTTGTAAACCATTGGAAAAGTCGAAAAACAAGGATGAAAATGTGGAATCCGTACCGTACGAAGAAATATATTATTATTGAGCTTCGCTAAAACACCGTTCTCTACTTTGACAGAAACAGTTCGCTTTTAGGAACTCTTCGTTTTCAAACTTAAATTAAATAATTTTTAAGTGCCAAAGCCTGTTGTCTCACATGTATCGCAAGAATAAAAGTACTGAATTCCTCAATCAGCTGAGATTACAAAATGATAAGAGGATTATATAATCAACCTGTACATCATAAAGAGAAACAGCGTATGCTTGCCCCTTAGCCCGACAATTATTTTGCAACATTGATTTGTGTCACTTCAGTTAATTGCATGCCACCTCACAACTTCATTGCGGAAATACTGGCTTTAAATTTCAATTTGCAGGGAAGTGGAAGCTATTGAAGCGAAAGGTAACAACGCGTGTTACTGGGTGCATTGTTCAACTCGAAACTCATTCAAATACAAGACAATTTGTTTTGAAGGAATCAACACCAAATGTTGGCGTCCCTCTCAAGAAATGTCAGTTGAACAACCCAGACTAGCAAGGGTTTAAAGTGGCTTCTGTACTGCTGGTTCATGCCTTCCTCAATTGAATTTCGTACAAATGAAAAATGTTTTACGTAAAAATTAATATAATATTTCATTAGTTGTTTATTCACGCGATTGCTACTATATGATGTACCTGCGAAGCTGTTCCTGTAACCCCGGTTGTACCTTTTGGCCTATTCGAAGACCGCTCTTGCTATGGGATGCTGAAGACGTCGTGTAGAAGAGCTTCGTACACTTTTTAGTAAGAACCAAGATTTAATTTTCGTGGTTTGCATTTGGTTTTGAGCTTATCCACGCTGATCAGGCACTGCGACATCATCCACATTAAAAATGGCAAGAGTTAAAAGTGTACCGGAGAAAAAGAACTGATGAATTCTGCCCCTTCAAGTGGTAAGGGTAGCGTTATCTCCCGTGTGAACTGTACAGCAGTGTATACCGGATGACTCACTATGGTATGACGTACAGTGGCGTAGGTGAAACTTGTGCAATTAAAACTAATTATAAAATGAAAAGTTATTTTTCGAGAACCTTTCCTGAATTTCTAAAAGCTGCTGCAATAATGAACTGTGCATCATGGACATATTCTTCCACAACAGAAAAAGACTCAGGTTCCCCTTATGCAAAGATTCGTTGGGTCAACGGTCACACATTGATTTGTGCATAGTTTCAGCTGACTTATTCCAATCAGTGTTGGACATTAGTGTTAAAACTTGTGCAGTTGCGTCGACGGATTACCACGTGGTTGTCTACAACTTTCGTCTTGAAAATCCAATAAGGTTTATATGAACAAGCAAGACTAAAAGGTCCTGCCGAATAAATTGGGACCCTGGTGGATAAAGATAAGAAAGATCTTTGCAGACAGTGCATCGTCTTTGTTCTGAGAGCTCACAGAATGCACAGAAAACGCAGAGGAAGGGTGGCAGCTGTTTAAAGATATACCTTCATGTGCTGCTCGCTTATGCAGACGAGAAAGAATCGAAACCGATGGTGGGAATGAGGAGTTAAAAGCTGCTCTTTAGGAATTAGTCCTCAAGCCTTGGCTTCAGAATAAACTTGAAAACTCTTTGCATTCGTTGAAAACTGAGGCACGAATGTGGGTAGTTCATGTGGTGAAACTGTCCGATAAACAATCTTGGATGAATTTCGTACATAAAATCGGTCCAATTATTGGCAAGACAACAAAGTATTCTGGTAAACCATTCAACGTCATAGCGGCAAAAGGTCTAATTCCGCTTCAATCAAAGACCAAAATTGTGTTTCACCAAGCAGTGGTGGGAACATACTTCGCAGAAGGAAAGAGCATTTTAAACGTTTTTCAAACCCAGTCATTCTCGTAACTTCAGGCACACAGGAGGTGCGGTCGGGGGAGAAAGATACCATCAATGCAGCCGAAATAAACAGAACTGTCAAAACACTGAAAGCCTGGAATATTGCCGGCTGTGATGAGATCATACCTGAAACACTCAAAACCTCGAATCGAGGAGCTTTCCGGCTACACTCTTGCGTGACAGGTGCTATGTGGCATAGCGTTTTGGAAGGTCACTCAAAGATTGGCAAACTGGGGTGATCCACCGCATACACAAGAAGGGGAACATAAAATAATGCAACAGCTGCAGTGCGGAATTAACAATAGTAGCAAATATAGTAATTGCTACGGGTCCGTATTTTCAGGGTCCCGATGTCCTTTGTGTTAAATTTGTTCTTTATTATATGCAAGGGTGGATATTAAAATTTAGGCAAACTCTCAGAAAGGAGTCCCTACTTTACACATGCTATATAAAAACTTTATTTACTGAAACCAAGTTAAATTTTTCATTTTGTTTGGGAATTTGCTTCTGTGTGAAAGTCAGTTTAGCTTTGCAAATTGTTTGAAGTCATTTGATTTTAACTTATTCTTTGTCTACACAGTTGTTGAGGGGCGCTTTTGGCACGTTTGCACACACTTTTTGCTTTATTTTGTCAATCATATGGCTTGCTTCAGAGCTTAAATGTGGCTGTTGAGTCATTAATAAGCTTTTTAACAAAACAAAACCAAGTGCGAAATTCTCAAGAGGGCCCTCACGGCATCTATGAAAGAGGGGAGCCCGATGCGACCGCCTCACTCGCCTCCGCTAATATCCACCCCTGATGATATGTAAAGAATTTTTTCATTCCAAGAAGTCACTATTTTACTAAGTTTGTCGTAAGCAATTACCGTATTTATTCTATTGCAAGTCACCGCTTATATTGTTTTTTCATCATTTCTTGTGGCTTATAATCAAGAGTGGCTTACATTTTCATTTCTTTACCTTATCGAAAGGTATAGATTACTTTCAGCCTCTCCTTGGCCACGTTTTGTCAACTAAACTCTCTTTTCGCATTCTATTCTCTTCAGCGTTGCCAATTAAACACGAAACGTGCTGGTACGTGAAAGTATCTCAGAGGCTAATAAGTAACCTATGTTCAAGTGCTTCTTCAATCAAGGGCGGCTAGCAATCGAATAAATATTGTAAGCGAATGTTTTCAATTGAATGCTTTTATATTAGACTGCTGTGATTTGAAAATTAAATATTTTGAATTTATTTGTAACATTATGGGACCACTCAAGCAATGAGGCCAAATTGCATCAATTTCCAGATATTGCTTGCATTGTTTGAATAGAAATTTTATAAAATATTATCACATCACATTGACCTGTCCTATATGTTGCGTTACTTTTTTCGTACTTTCAAAATGATTCGGCCAGTGATGCCAATCCTGGGGTTTTGCACCTAGATCTGGGTTTTTCAATACTTTTCAGGGTTTTTCTTCTGTAGATCTGGGGCTTTCAGAATTTAACTGCATGTAGCGATGATTTACGGTAGGTCATGATCGATTAAACTTTATTTCTAGTCTCATCTTTCTTTATCTTGTCTTATCAACGTACCTTATTCTTCAGCATAACTGATGAACAAGCAACTGACACCGTATAAGCTTTAAATATTAGCTAGGTGCAATGAGTTAAAGTGGCGGAGATACTAATCCATAGTCCTAAATCTCCACCAGTTAGTACAGTATTTAGGACCAGTTTTTTTGCATTTGCGAAATTCAGTATGCATAATGTTAGTCACATGAATGTCCACAGAATTTATGATTTAACCGTGGTTCACTGTTTCAATTCTTTTTTAACTTAGGGCCCCGCGCTGTGTATTTGCTTCAGGACCCGCGCCACCTTAATCCGGCACTGAACAGCTGTTGAGGCATTTTTCTCCATAAACTCCCTGCAAAAATGTTTACCAATTGCTTTGAAAAAAGATGCTTTGAAATACTTGGACCAAAGCTGGAGGATATCTAGTGCTGTTTTCGACCTGGACGTAGCACAACAGAACTTTTCACTCTCCAGCACTTTTTCGAGAGATCTTGAGAATATGTCAAAAATGTCTACGCTATGTGGAGTGTTGGGTTGTACGATGTTGACAGCCGCCTGTTACTGGCCATTGCGTCACCGCATTCCTTCTCAGACATTGGTGTTCGTGTCGGTGGAGTTTATTCACAAACGTACGTCGTGAGTGTTGGACCTCGCCAAGGGTGTGTACTGTCACCCTTCCTCTTCATAATCTATATATGAATTGGATACAGAGTAACTGCTACGTCTACCAGGGTTTCACTGTTTAGAAGATACAGGATCAACCGTTTAATTATTGCAGAATATTTGGTGCCTGCACCGTGATGAAACTTGTCCTAGTTAGACTTTGTCCAGAAAATGCAACTGCTGCAAAATTTTTTGACTGGGCGCAAAATGCCAAGTTTTGGTTTGCAACATTTCGTACAGACGCGAAATCGACACTGGGAACTTGCTTTTGTTCACGTATTTCCTTTGGTCAAATGTGAATAGAACAAAGGCCTTTGAAAGAACAGGAAATGCCAAGCTAATCTTGAATTGAAACGTTGTCTCAAATCAGGTTACCGCTCAACAGCGACGGAGGAAAGATTTGGTGCCTCTGACACGTATCGTGGTGAAGGACACACTATCTTGGAAGTAGATGGGAGAAAAATTGATTGCGAAATTGGCGGTGTGAATAAAGTTGAGTCGAATAATTAATCACTTCGTTTCGACAACGCTTGACAATAACTTCTTGGATCAATTGAAATGCCAATTGAACAGCAATCCTTCACTCAATCGCGAAAGAAATCAGGCCATAAGAAAATCCAGCCCGCAACACCACCAGGAAGCCTGCGAAAACATTACATGAAACTTATGAACCAATGACCGATGGCGATAGTCACTGGAGTTTGCTGCTAAGACATTCAAAAAAAGAAACTTTTGCCCTGAAGAAACTTGAAAATTGTAAAGGGTTGATTGGCGACAATGCTAAATAGAAAACTGTATTCACTTTCTTGATGAAACACATTTTAGCGAGTGCAACATTAAATTCAAAAGCTGTTGCATAGTTATACAGCGCCAAATGCCTGTGAGATAAAATCAAATTTCTTACGCGATTGTTCATCCCTCAATTCCTGTGAAAGGATGAGTAAAAATTTTGTAGAATAAAGAAACATGAACATGTGCAAAGCGTGACTTGCTAGGTGTGATTAGGATCAAGAAGGCAAAAGGAAAAAATAAACGGCTGTTAGTCGCTAAAACTCAAGAAAGTTTTGTGAGCATAAGCACTTTGCTGGGTCCTCTCAATCAATGATTAAACAAACTTTGATTATCCTACATGATGCTACCTCATACAAGAGACGATAAAAATACAGTAGATACAGTGAAATGGAACAGAGAGAACTCGTCTGGGTGCAACTAACTAGCCAGACTTTCCACACTAATTATAATTAAGACAAAGCATCATCTGAAATTGATATGTGTAAATTCCAAAGGATCAGAGAGACAGACATTTTTATTTAATATCTGAACAAATCAGATATCAAGAGGAGGAGAATGACAGCAAGTTCTTCGAGTCATCCTCCCCCGCGAAATACAAGTCGAACAGCGCAGAATACGAGTCATAATCAACAGAATTCTTGACATGTAACTGAAGAGACGGTGCAGACATAACCACAAGATATAAGCACAAAACAAACAGAACATTAGCACAAACAAGACGCGCTACCACACAATTACAGGCAAGAGGAATAATTAGATTTTTATAATATGTGAGAATGTTCAATTAAAGAGTTTTTGTGTAACCGACACAGTGAAAAATAATTGACTAGTTTGAAATCTTTGGGAAAATCATTCCATATTGTGGGTCCTCGAAAAGGTGTGTGACGTCGTTCATTAAGAGTCTTAGCTAGGGTATTCCATATTTTAATTTGGAAGTTTGTCTAGTATCTCTGATTTTGGTAGTAGCAGAAACGTTGAAACCGTTTATGATATAATTAGGAAAGATATTGTGATAAATCTTGTACGTATATTTTGCTAATTCATAATTGTAAATATCCTTGATCTGTAGTATCCATGCTGAATAAAAAAGGTCTCTGAGTTGAATACAGCTCTATTGTTTAACTTTACTAGATCAGCAATACTTGACCGACTGGCTGCAGCCCAATTCAAAATACCGTAATTTAGATTGCAGTAGACCATAGAAAAATAACCTATTGGTAACAAATGCACATCATCAAAAGATTGAACTAAAACGCTGACTCCACTAGCGCTTTTTTTTCATACATGTTCTAAGTGGGAAGCCCACGTTAGTTTAGAGTCAATAAGGATTCCCAAGTATTTAACAGAATCTACGTGGGAGGTTGTGTGATGAGAACAGAATATATTCATACTGTCTTTGCCATTTATCTCCGAGGAGAATAAAATTGGTCCTTTTAAAATTGACCGTTAATTTGTTTACTTGCATCCAGATCAGTGGTGATTATCATTATTGGTGCGAAAACCAGAGGAATAAAGATTCCGAAATTGTTGGAGTAAAATCGTTTACCTCATTGTTTTGCCTACAGCGAATTTGCATAGTTTACCCTCTCGAAAAAAAACACCAAAACATTTCGCAGCTTTCGTTGAAAGTGCAACAAGAATGAGCGGTAGTAGAACCACATGAAACAAATTTCGTCCTATTTTTAAAGTGATAGTTTTACAAGAATTTGTTTCTTTAAAACCAAGTTCTGGTCTCCGAATGGAGGCGTGGGTTCATATCCCACTTCTGACACCATGTCGTGTTCGGTAGCGTTCAGCATATACAACAAGTCCCTTCGATAAGCACGCACAAAACAACTGACACTCACTGTCACACATGCTAACGGTGCACTGGTTTCCCTGAGGGCGCATGGGGACGATTATTTTGCAAGCACTGATTGCTATGCACGAACGATGATTAGTACAAAACACCACAGTTTTTATTCTGATCAAGATTGCTGGAAATGCAGGAAACTTAATACTTAGGTCAAAACCCCAATCCAGTGGCGTAACTGACGGGGAGCAGGGGGGCCAGACGCCTCACCCGGCGAACTAAATGTAAAAAAACGGCCCCCTTATCTTATATTTTGATAATTAGTATTCGTTTGGTTTCAAGTATGCTCTTGATTTTTTTTGCGTTTCTCTGGACGTTTTCGTGTTTTTTATCTAGTTAGGCATCCACATCGGGATTCACTATCATTTCTAAACTTTTTTTCTGGATGCTGGCAAGTGCCCCCCTTCGGTGGCCAGTGTGCCCCCTTTATCTAAATTACGCCCCCTGGCTCAAACCTGTAGTTACGCCACTGCCTATGTCATATCAATTTTCTGCCCAACTAGCATGGAAGGATAATGCAAAACAAAAAGTATATGACACTGAGTAATTGTCTATCGAAAGGAATCCTTTAACAGCTAAGAATTAGACATTACAGAATATACATTTCGCCTACTACGTAAGCATTCTCAGATTTTATTCAAATAGAAATCAATGTCTTGCATGACATTGAGCATTGTATCCAAATCATTCCAATTACGAATCAATGTTGCAAATCTTTCGAAAAGTGTTCGCACTGTACATTATACGCTGAAACATCTTTACTTTTGCCATATCTTCACTGTCCTCTGTATATACGACAATTTTGGGAAAATGTAACTGCGTTGGCGTATTGAAAAAGATCAAAGTTTAGAGTACAGTAGATTTAGTTAAAATTATTGCGCCAGTAAATTGATCATTTCCACGCCCCGCTGGAACGATAAGCCAACTTACTTTAAAGACTGCAAATAATGTAAAAATATTTGATTTTTCATAATGTTTACAGCTACGTTATAATGGGTGCCATCAAAGCTGTGAATATGTTTTACAAGTTGACGAAAATCAAACACAGTTATATTGTTTTGTTCACCAAATATTAGCATTTGCTCTGAAATTTTATGTATTTTTGGATTATCTTGCAGAAAAAAATGATCAGGAGATTTTAGAAGGCCTTGAGTCATGGGGAGAAAGTAGAACAGCTGTGGCCAGTGTATTGCTTCATTATTCAAGCTGTTTTGCTTGTAATGGTCAGTAACAACTTTAAGACCAGGATTAATGTATTTTAAGATTGTCTTTTGTGCGTTGGAGCCGTCCCAATACCCAACACTCAACAAAACGAGAGACCTCCTTTTCCCGGACAAGCTTTTCATCAGCTGAGCAAACATTGAGGCTTTGTTGAAATCCGGGTAAAAAAAGAAGCTTGCATTGAAATCACGAGGAGCTCCACCGCAAAACGTTTCTGGGTGTAATGCGTCGTTCATGTTTTTGATGATTGTTCGGCACTCATCATAAAACAGAAGAGTTTCCCCGACGCAAAGCTCTTTCTGAATCTGAGACATGTCTTTTCCCCAAGACCCTCGCTCCATGTCGCCCGACACCGTGATCAGAAATGACAAAAACATATTTCGAATGAACGAGTCGCCCACGAAATAAATGTCATTGAACAGTGAATTTTTCACGACCTGACAAGCTTCACTGGGGTTAAACATTGTCCAAGTGCACCGTTCGTCTTTTGTATGCCACTTGCTGAGTTCAGCATGCTTGTAATCTCGTGTGTCTACACAACTGTAAAACAAGATTCAAATATATCTCCTTGTGAAAATTGCATCAATATACGAGTAAGCTAACAAGAAAGATAATAAGAAAAGTCTTGCTGAAACAATGCAGTGAAAGGATTGCTCGTTGTCACATCTTAATTGGAGTTCCCTTGGAAAAGCAAAGAATACATTTACTAGTAGATGCATTCCAATCGGGAAGATGATACTGGAAATAATGTGACTTCTTTCTTTAATTGTAATCACAAACCTGAAATCATAAACCTGTGAGCACAGATTTATGACGTAAATGATTGAACAGGTTTTGTACCTTTGTCACTTGGTGCATATTTTTGCAGTAATTATTTTTTGTTCTTACTACATGAAAGTGAGACGACGAAACGTTTTTATAATCGCTTAAAAAAGTTGAAAAAGCCATTGCTTAGCATGCCATTTGTAGATTTGCAGGGTCTATTCCGAGCTACCCTTTAAAAAACGAATTCAGTTAAAAGCTACTTTTCAATGATTCTCCCTTAGAATAGTTCTCAATCGAAACGACAATTTTTTTCTGAAAGAGGTGTAGGCTTCTGATGAATAACAACCTGCAATGGTCATAAAGCACAGAAACTCGCCTTTAACTGCAAATATTTATCTTTTTATTGACAAAAAAACCTTTATATGTACCAGTAACATAAACTGCTCTGTGACATTTCCTTACTATTGTCTCACACTGCGTTAAAGGTGCAACTTGAGAGCAGTAGTTTTAGTATAAATGAAAGCTGCACTAACAAGCAAGAAAAAGACGTATCATCACAAATGTACTGTAATAAAGCACATTTAGTTTGATTGGCAAACGATTACATAAGAAAACTAAAACCAACACTGAGATTGAAAAAAAAACTTAACTTTAACGAAAGCTTTTGCTGCTGCATACGAAATGGACAGTTTGAAATGCGTAATTTTGTAAATATAGAAAAACCCACATGCAATGTTCAAGTAACGAGGAAAGTACTGAAAGACTGTATCAGTTCCCGCCAAACAAGAGTTTCAGATATATTGTCTGTCCAGTGAAGGTGAGTAAAGATATACGGTAAAGCATAACTTTTGCACGCAGCAATATGAAACTTCAAAATCAAAGGTTCCCGCGGACCTGCAGAAAACGATCGATGACCTCCAGGCAGGGGGATATGGGCAACGGTCCAAGGCATTCAAAGAGCGAGAATGCAGAAAATACATTTTATTAAAATACCATAACTGATGCTCCTTTGTATTTTAAGACTACTAACAGATGTTGCATGGATTTGATGGGGATTTGCCTGAGGGACGTAGGCAAACGCATGTTAACTGACCCGAGAGAAAAATGAAGCACTGCCATCATTATGTTATCTCTCTTCCCCGTCCGCAGGGTGGCCAATTCTTGCTAATCTATTATTAATCTTAGAAATATCTCTCGCTTCGCAGAGCCTGGGTTCCTAAACTGGGACATGAAAGGTTGAAATTGCAATTCAGTGGATCAAAACAAGACCTCTTAGACTTGCTAGTGTAAAGTTGGATTTATGAGCAAAAAACGCTTCATGTTATGATGGTGTCACCATATTTGCTTGGTTTCATTTTTGGTGACAACGCGAATTGTGTCACAGGACTGTATCGTATCATGCATGACGATTTGGCGCTAGATTTTTCACTTTGAATTGTTTTAAAAAAGATCTTGACTTTTAAGCAGCGTTGAAAGAGAATTCGTTTCAGTCGATGCAAAAAATCAAGTAGTGCAAATATTTTCCGATAGGACAACACATTTGGGAGAATGAAATTGATAAGTATAGTTGTGTAACTGGATTGTTCATATGTACTAGTTGAATAAAAAAGCCAACAAACAAACTTTAGCCTGACGGGAAGCTTTTGAGGAATTTGCCTGCTTTCTGCTTTCATTTTTCTGCGATGATTAAAACTTGTAAGCATATCTTTTTTTCCATAGTTATAAGGCACAAAGATGGCGGCAAGTAAATCAATCACAGTTTATTAACAGCGAAAATTGTTTCGCGCTTACCAACGCATCTTCAGTCTTGTGAAACCGTGAGACAAAACTTACAGGCAAAATGTTGGCACTAGAAAGCAGGTAAAGCAAGAAACACGAACTGTGGGTAGTTATGATGACAGTACCAAAATTTGCGAAGTTAAAACGCTGACTTTCCTAGAGCCTCATAAACCAGCCACTGCTAAGAAAACCTGCGTTTGATAGTGGCCTTAAAAATGCACTTGAGCTTCTTTTAGAGGTAACACACTTGCGCGATCACAAGTGCTAGAGTCAAACCGTTCAGTTAAAGAGAGCGTAACGGTTCACGAAAGAACAAGAAAGGCCGAGCGTTTCAACGTATTCCGAAAACTAGAAAATTCGTCAGTGTCTGATTTTAGTGAAATAAAACAATTTGATTTACTGAAATTTTTTTTTAAATTGGTATACTGTTTTAGAAACAAACAAATAATAAATTGGTAGCGTAGAATGAAGCCAAATTCTAGTTATTCCTTGTGCCAAACACAACTTTGTTGTTGGTGGGGAGTTCGTCAGTTCTTTTTTTTCTTGTCTCATAGTTCTTTCAGCAAATATCAATATTTATGGAAAGCAGTAGTGGCGGGGATTACCTCCACAGATCGAAGACAACAAAAAGTTACTCCTTCATCTGTTTCCACTAAACATTTTCCATATAAATTTGTTCACAGCTCAGAAAAACATAAAAGGCAACATTACATCAAAATACCCGGTTGTACAATTATTTCAGAAACTATTTATAACAGAAAAACAGATAACTCTATCTTCTATCATGCCTCACATGTGCTGTCATTTTTGGTGGGTCTATCTGATACTTACTTGCATGAATAAATTTAATATCTAGTTCCTCAGTGCATGCCCATCACTTGAAGAATTTTGCTTATAAACGTATGCCTCAGGACCAAAGAATAAACAAATCATTAAAAACTAAGACATTAAAAACAAAATTACCCTTTTGAAATATTTTTCATTCAATTTTTCAAAACATGTTTTTGTCAATATAATTTTCACGTATTTCAAATGCTTGCACATCTTGCATTCCTTAATAAAACTACATAATTTACTAGAGGAGCAAACAACCAAGTAATTACCCCGGGCATCGCCAGACTTCTGAACGCTCCTGCACCAGGGACCTGCCGACCTCTGGTTGAGAACCTCTGGTCTACCCGGAAGGCCTGACATTAAAACTTTCAATACATCTGATATATTGCTTTCGTCGAGCCAGTGTTCTCAACTAAAAGTGAAAGAACTAACCGGACATTCGAGTTCTGGATTTGTTTCCTTTTCTCATTTGGTAGAGAGGCGTGGACAACGGCATCTCCAAAATGTTTGGTTGAAGGATAAGACATTTTTTTAGTTTACTCATATCCAGTATATTTGAATGAATGAATTTCAAACACAAACTTTGGAACACTGAAGAGCCAGTGTGTGCTCCCGCACATTGGTAATACTCACTTTGGGCATTTGCACATTGCATTCTCAGTAACTCCAACGCACGTTCCATCAAGATAGTCGCTGCAACAAGGTGCAGGACTTTTAGGATCACACCAACCTCCTACTCGCGGCCATTTGCTTCCATTTACTCGAGGCACCGTGCTGCAATAACAATAACAGAATGAAATAGGCACTATGTTTAAGCTGATTAAACACCACCTAAAACTGAGGACTTTTCAGACAAATAGCGTGTTCGGGTGGACCCTGAACGAAAATGTTAAAACCTTCTGCTCGCCTCAATGTTTTTCGCCCAATATAAAATTTCTCCCGAGTCTCGGTATTTCAACGGTTCCGGTGATTGCTTGTTTAATTGTATTGTGTGAAAACAAAAACTGCATTCAGCAAATTAATGGGAGGGACTCTAAAGTGGTTTACTCCAATACCACCACACAAAGCGGTACATTTTGGTCCCTTTTTCTGTTTCTAACAATGTTGAGAAAGCGAGAAGGCACGACTTATATTCTTAGAAAATTTGTACAAAATTTTTCTTATTTCGACAACTTTAGTTTTCATCATCAAAGCAAAACGTGTTTATGCAGAAGCGGCTATACGTTCTGCAACAGTAATCAAGTATTTTTCCGGGTACACGACATAAGCGAGAATTAGATTCTACGTTCTGTCGACGTGTTGCACGCAGCAGCTTTTATTCGGTGGTAGCAAAAACACAGTGACGAATACTGGGGTGTGTTGGGTCAATTGCGTTCCTGAACGTCACGTCGCCTTCATTAAAGTGGTTTCATTTTCCAAAATGACGATACTCATGGGTGGCGGAACCTTTTTCAAAGTGGGGGGGCACAAGTGCACGTTGAAAAGAAATTATAGCAAATTTGTGGTTGGAGTTGGAAACTGTGACGTCACAAGCATTGAAATATGACGTCATTACATATACACCATATGAAGGTCTAAATTACACCATTTTAGACAAAACTACACCACTATGAAAACGTATCGGTGAACCACCTGAAATTCAAATAGGCTGTCACAGGGGGACCCAGGTCATTAGCGTCACTCGGGCTAGTCATACGATTTATTCTGACGGACTGAATAAAACCGTTCGACGCTTTCGTGACTGAAATTTTCATATGCTTTCATTCTAGTTGGCATTATCGTTACCCTGTGACGTTATGTTATGTAACATTAAATGAGAAATTCTAATTCTCATTACAACTTATCCATTGTCGAGTAACGTACGTCATAGAGCAATGATAACGCCACAGTGGCGGTGCTGAGGGGGGACCTGGGTGGACCATGGCCCCTCCCAGATTTTGGCTGGCCCCCTTCTTGCCCCCCAGTTTTTTAATTAATTTCACGTTCTATTTCGTTTGATTGACATATACAGCAGATAACTTTCAGCCAGCAAAATTTTAAACGATTTGAAGACTTTCTGGCGACGGTTCTGGCGATATTCACAAGCCTATGTTGGGTTTGATGGGTTTAATCATAGCAAATCAATCTTCATTACAGTGGAAAATCACCATGCAGGAGTGACACTTATGTTGACCCCCTTACTTGTTTCCTTGGCCCCTCAGTGCAGCCCACTTTTGTCATTCTAGAATCGCCACTGTAGCGCCAGTAAGTCATCCGCTTACTGGGCTCACTCACATTTGCCCGAGTTGCTGGACAATTTATCGTTCGTTTGAAATTACTCTCGAAATGGGAGCAGTCCATTGGATTGAATCTCAAATCCAATGTTCTATACAAATCCATAGCTTCAAAAAAACATTCATGCCGATATGAATTATGTTTCAAAAAATGCTTAGCTGCATAGGACAGCTCGGACTCCAATGAATGAGCCCGAGTAAAGCGCGAGCGAACGAAGTCGTGAGAACGCCTACTACGAACGATATTGTTTTATTCAGGTCACCTGTAACAGGAACGCGAAAGGCCAGACATGGAACGAAAATATATGAAGAGTGACAAGGCCCAAAGAAAAGAGCCCGAGTTAACAACTTAGTGAAGTAGGACCGTGGGTGGTGGAACAAACATACAAAGCAAGCAAACCTGCGTTCTCCGATACAAATCGTAATCGAAAACTCGGGCGAAGCCCGAGGAACCCGTACGCCGGAATAGCCACTGGGCTGTTAAAACACCATGAACGCAGCTAAAAAAACAGGCAAAAGGGACACAGCATTGATACTTGTCTTAAACACATTCAAAATCACCATTTTTCTTCATCTAGAACACAAAAGTACCGTGACTGAATACTCATTCTGCAACTGCATTAGAAACCGGAATACAAAGACAAGACAAAACGTACGTAGCAACTAACAAGTTGTCCGTAAGGATGCCAATTGTGTTGCCAATGCAGAAATAAAATATAGCTATTTAGCGTTGCTAATACAAAAGCAAAAACTCAGTTTTTGCGTAAAGGATTCAGTAAAATTTCACTATTTCGAATGGTTTTAAAACGCTTGAAATTACACTAATTTTTTAATGGTGTGGCACGAACGTTTCCTACACACAAGCATATGGATGTCGGAAAAGGGGTGAGAATTTCAAATTTTCAGCAAAAATGCCGTTTTCTTAATTTCGAGTGGTAAAAACAAATTTCTTCACTTTTGGCCTCCCGTAGAAAAACGTTTTGAAAAATCTACTTGTGCCTCCCCCTGTAAAAATTCCTTCCGACGGCCATGCACAGAACCGTGTAGACACCATTTTTGTGAAAAATTGTGTTGTATTACGCTATCTTGCAACACTGTTCAACAGCACCAATGCGCTAAGCAATCCATAGCAGGGTGACAGACTGCACGTTGTATTCTGCCAAATAAGAACGAAATCCTGCCAAATTCACTTACAAATTACAAATAATATGTCAGAAAAAATATCGAAAAAATACTGCCAAAATTCTGCAGCGTTTAGTTCATCAAACGATTTAGTTTATCACTGGATCCAATACTAATTGTGTTACATACACCTACGATATTTAGGAAAAAAGTTGGGGCCTAGCCCCATGCGCCCCCCCCCTCGCTTCCGCCACCTATGACGATACTGCAGGAAATGAACTGCTTTTGGCGGAAATTGTTTTACGATTGTCTTCCCGGCCAGTAGACACGGCCCGCTACCCACTTGAAGGTATCATATGTTCTATACAAAAACAACTTCTAACTCAATAAATCTCAAACATGCAGAAAGAAAAGGTTGTTTTTCCGCTCATTCACTGCGACACAAGAACTGAAAATATCTATAGAGACGCAAACGTTGCAACAAAGTACTTTGCTTCTGCACATTTGAATATGTAGAAATAATTTCTACCAAATTAGAAAACCGGCGATGTTTAAACCGCTTTTAAATCAGTGCCAGGGAAATCCAACTTCCAATAAAGAGTAAATGCTCACATATAAGATCATGCAAGCAAAGAATGTGACAGAAAAAAGGGGCACCGATACATTTTCAAAGAATTCATTCATTGATTCATTTTCACATCCAATTCTCCTCTGGGAGGTCAAGCGGCAGCAGGCCTACGAAGACCCGAAATACCTCACAGTTTTCAGAGATATCGGATAGTTCTGCTGAACACACAACAAGACCGGACCAAGCGAGGTCGGAGATGTAACCGTGTCACCTGACCCCTGCATGACCTCTGAGCCACTTTCCTGTGGGTGTAGTCAGCAGGATTTGGTCATTCTACTCACATGGCCGACCCAACGTACGTGCAATCTCTCCATTCGGAAAAGTAGCTCGCCGCTTTGCTTACTTTAAAAATTTCACGACAGGGCAGTGTGCCGCGACGTTTCACCCCGTGAACTCTGCCCTTTGCGCTTGGGATAGTATTGTTTTAGTCATTGCCCAAGAACCATGCCCACAGGTGAGGATCGGGGCAAAGATCGATTTCAAAACTGACAGCTTTGCAATGTTTGAAAGCTTCTGTTTTGTAACAGAGCAAGAAAGCTCAAGCAGACCTGTGTTTGCCTTTCACCAATTCGTGCATCAATCTATCTTTGGGGAATAGTTGCCACAAACACAAACTGAAGTAAATTTGAAACAATCAAACACCTCCACGAAAAAGGGAAGACCGGCGAAAAAAGATGTAGGCGTTGCCTGCATGAAATGCAACAAAACGCGAAAACTAATTTGAATGATTTTCAAAGCTTTCAAAATAAAAAAACCCTTGCCACCCAGCAATCTTTATACAGCAATCTTTAACAGCGTCCCCATATATATTCGACCCGATGATGGCCATGGCCAGTGACATTGCAGGACTGACTAACTTCCCGGTGGTTTCGGCAATTCGCCGACTGCCAATAATCGAATAAATTAACTTGGCCGATAGCTGGTGCGGCAGCGGCGGAAGGTCGGATACCTTGTGTTCGGGTATAACCGGCGATTTATGAAGTGCCAAATATACCCCAGGACACATTTACACACATTAGTGATGCACACAACACAACCTCTTGGATAGGCCATTTTGTCTCATCTTTTTCAGTGCATCAAGCAATATGTAATATGGAAGTGGCAACCGAGTGCATAATTTCTGATCATCAGGCTGTAGCAGTCAGCATTCAGTGCTCCCACCTTCCTGAATTTGATGATGTAGTGATGGAGCCCCAGCCATATCGAATTGACTAGCTTAAAGGTTACAGCCCAG
>JGI24159J19872_10002991_pt1 | contig 20671 bp, 13 predicted proteins | sample Ectturendosymbi4_FD_19872 | JGI IMG/M metagenome (IMG submission 19872) | reverse complement strand
TAAAAACCCGTCGCTTCATGCAAAACATGAAATAGTTCGAACTCTCTCTCAAATCAGAATCACAGACACAAGTAATTCAGCAAGTAACCGTTCTTACAGTCCTCAAGTTTATTTTCTAGTTGACGCTTAAGTCAGACATTTCTTACTAAGGTTGTAACTCCCGAACGGGAGGATGCATGTCTGATGAACCAATGTGTAATCGTGACTGGGGTTTTGCGGATTCAAAGAAGGACCTCGGATTTAATTTCCGCATGTACTGTCACGTATTTCGTTTTGTTACATTTGCAGGTTCTTAAATCAAAGCACTATCCAGTGTTTGTCGAAATGTTTGACCAATTTAAATTTAGGCTGGCCAGTTTTACTGCGTATTTCTGAGTGACATAATGTAACAAATATCATCTCAGACAACGCCAATTTTGTTGCACAGGGTAGCAGAGGTCCCCTCGGACAATGCCAAATTTGTTACATAAGGTAACAGAGGTTCCCTCGGACAATGCCAAATTTGTCACACAAAACAATAACAATTGTCTTTGACAAAAGTCAATTTATGTGGCAGCAGTCAATTTGGACAAAGCCAAATTTATAGTTTTGAGCGGCAGAACTTCACCCGGACAAAGCCACTAGTGTTGACCAAAAAACAAGTCGTTGACATTGCTTTTAGTCTAAAGACTCAAGCTACTAAGGCCAAGGTGAGCACAACCTGGTTACCCCAATAGCACTCACAGCTAATCCGTCGAGCTAGGAAAGGCCACAAGGTAGAGTCTTCGATTTTACTTCAAAGGCTAAACCAAAATTTGGCGTAGACCAGAGAAGGAGTTCTCAGTTCAGAGTCGAAGAGTGAACTGAACTGGGTTGCCAAAATCGGCCCTTTCATACCCAGATCTTATGGAAAATCCCTAATTAATCATATATTGGTTGCTCATAAAACATTACATCATAGTATTAATGGTTCTTTGCTTCATGATTTTCAATGACATCATTTTCGGCTGATTTCCAGTACTTTTCCATGACATCATTTTTTCATGGCTTCTTCAGCTTTGACCATAACGTCATTTATTCTTTGTTCGTTGGCTTCTCATGTTAGCCATTTGTTGACGTAATTTATTCACAGTCTGTCTCTGGAATTCTGTCATAACATAATTGTCTGAAGGTTTCTCTTCTTCGTCAGACTGTTTAAAGCAATGTTTTGTATGCCACGTGTTTCCTGCTTGACTGATCACAGCCTTTGGACTGGAAGCCAGTAACTCTTGTCCCTGTTGCTTGATGCTTGGACTTTGTTTCTTTTAATCAGATCAACGCTTAATATGTACAGACCATTATTATGTGTCTGCTGCAAATGGCTGTGGTCTCAAATGAATGTGGTCTCAAATGAATGTGATCTCAAATGAATGTGGTCTCAAATGAAGAAGTCTCAAATGAATGTGGTCTCAAATGAAAAGGTCTCAAATGAACGTGGTCTCAAATGAATGTGGTCTCAAATGACTGTGGTCTCAAATGACTGTGGTCTCAAATGACTGTGGTCTCAAATGCATGTGGTCTCAAATGAATGTGGTCTCAAATGAAAAAGTCTCAAATGAATGTGGTCTCAAATGAAAAGGTCTCAAATGAACGTGGTCTCAAATGAAGTGGTCTCAAATGAACAGGTCTCAAATGAACGTGGTCTCAAATGTCGTGGTGTCAAATGAACGTGGTCCCAAATGAATGGTCTCAAATGAATGGTCTCAAATGAATTGGTCTCAATAGTCATGGAACCGTTTCATTCACTTTCATCATGTTCATTTCCTTTTTTGGTGTACGTTCCTCACTTTCTGAACAACACAATTGTACTTTTGGCGCCCCATTTGGCTAAGCGCCCTAGGCAACCGCTTAGTTCGCTTAATAGTAGCGACGGTACTGTCAGTGCGATATGACGCGCTGTTCCTGCAAAGCAAAAGAACACCAGCAGCTACAAGAAAACCAAATCACAAATACACAAACAAAAAACAAAATAAGCAAAACCTAGGCAAGCAAACACAACGCAGATGTGGAAAGGAATGGGAGTATGTACAATAGGGTGAAGAGAAGCAAGGAATAAAGATAGCTATGTGAGAAGGGAATATGATCAAAGGGGAATGTGCAATATGAAAAAGAAGTGGGCTACAGTTAAGATGAAGAACTCCATGTTTCAGCACCAAACTAGGCCTATCTGTCATCATATGCAGAGATAAGTAGCCTATATCTCTGTACTGTTTTTCAAATGTGAACTGGGAGCAGTTGTGTTGAGAGAGATCAATATTGTCCCAGATCTTAGAGCTTAGATGCTTCAAAGACCTATTTCCATATTTGGTGTGAGCTTGCCATTTGCCAAAACTATGCACCCCTAGTTGCTCTGCACGTTGCATGACAGAGTACTTGATTTACAGGGGTGAAAACGCGGTTAAAGTGATCAGGAAGGTTGCTAAAGTGAAATTTGTTGGGAAGGTGGGGCACAGTAGACCTAGGGGCATGGTCGTCTTTTTTTATTTATTCAAAAAGTTGAAAACGTTGAATTAGTTTCCATGGTGATTTAGTCTCATACCAGCCGTGGTACTAAAATGAATTTTTCCTTGATAGGCAGCCGTTGTTACGAGTTACAGAGCAAGTTGTGTTTTTGCTACCCATAAGTAATTTATAAAATCGCATTTAGATTTGTGTCTTGCCCACGTTAATCAGCATCTTCTGTTTTGAGTTTTTGTGACGTTGTAGACAGGGCAGTGCAACATTATTTGATAATGCCAGATTTTAAATTCTTTTTAAGCTGTGTTAGTATTTCTTCATTATACTTTTTAGATATGCATTGGGCACATCTGCCAAAATTGGGGCACACTCAACACATTGCCACTAGGTCAGTCTAAACATGGTAAAGCTTGAGGGGTTATATTGAAATGCAATACAGAATAATTCTAATCTATGAGCGTTTCTAGGTTTATTTTGTGCTTAGAGGCACATTATACTGTACTTATATGGTAAAGTATAAATTTCAGCATACTGCGTTGGTTTTATGTAATGTTTGGTAATCATACAAATTTGTTTTGCCATGCAGTGACAGTGAGTATTTAGAATGTGAAAATGTGGAGAGGCAGTCAGCAAGTGCCTATTTTAAGTGGGATACCACGTGAACATTATTCAATGCATGCAGCCCAACTTTTTATTGACCGGTCAAGTGTGCCCCAGGCTCATATCGAGTGTGCCCCAGGCATGGGGCACACTCGACAGAAAAAGTATCGTTTTTAAATTGGTTGCAAAATTTTTTCTGACGGGTGTTTTTCCTGTTTTGGCATGATATTGTGTATATAGAGTTGCTTTATTGTATGACAAATTTTGAGCTTGTTTGGACTTGAATTAAAGTAGCAGTGGCTGAAAATGCAAAAAAGCGTCGACTGTACCCCACCTTCACCTGCATGATTTTACCTAATTCAAGGGTATAAATGTCATTTTGCCCAATTAAAGGGTATAAATGTCATCAAGACAAAATCAAAACTTCTGGGGGTGTTTGCATCCCCAGCTCATATACACCACTAAGCTGAAAGCAAGTTAATTTTTTGATTTTCCTGCCAATTTGCTTCTGCGTGAAAGTATATTTCACAATGCAAGTTGTTTGAAGTCATTTGATGTTGAATTGTTCTTTGTCTACACATTACAGGTGTTGAAGGGCTATAGTGTTGAAGGGCCGTTTGGCACATTTGCGCATACTTTTTGCTTTATTTTGAAAAACATACCACTTGCTTCAGAGCTTACTAAGAGTGGTTCATGAGTTTTGTTACAAAACACTGCAAAAGCTAAGTGCGAACACTCAAATGGGGCCCACGGCATCTCTGAAAAAAGGTGGGCGACGCGAACGCCTCCTTCACCTTGCCTAATATTCAACCCTGATATCAGCTGCATACAACAGAAAAAACTGGCTTCGTTCTATTTCCATAACACTATTGAGTTGATTAAAGTAGTGTGTGACGTCAGAAAACATATTTGTTGACTGTTCCGACACGTCACGCAGTACTTAATGGATTGGGCTAACAATGAAACAGCAATTGAGATATTCCCAAACGCAAACCAAAGGAAATGGCGATACATTTTATAACGATTGAAACAAAGTCTATTAATTTGCACAAGGATGTAAAAAATAACAGTAAAAATTGTATGCATAATTGCACATTGCAATTTTGAACTTTCAAGTTCGTGGTCTCCCCTAGACTCTTATGGGCCCTGGTCTGCACCCCCCTCTCGTGGGGCCTGGTCGAGGGAGCAGCAGCCCTAGAAGAACTCAAAATACCTCACGGTCTACAGCAATTTCAGAAGTTTCTGCTGGCTCCACAACAAGACGGGACTAAAGCAACGTCGAAGACGAAGCCACCCGGCCCTTGGACGACCTCTGGGCGCTTTCCCGTTGGTGTAGCCAGCAGGATTTGCATCGCCAATCCAGGGACGCATCCCGCCAGTAAGTTTAGAGGGGGCGATTTCAGTAATATTTGGCATTCAAGCCTCATTACGGGTTCGCTACTGTAAGAGAGATGAAATNTACTTCACATCATTGCTGTCACAAAACAATGGACGACAGAATGGGCTTGTATCGCGAATGTTGTTTTCCAAATTGTAAAAGATTATGGTGAATAAACATACTTTCGTAGGTTTTAGGGGGGGCGATCGCCCCAATTGCCCCCTCCCTGGATCCGCCCTGCGCCAATCTTTCCTGTGGCATTATGGACACATGTAGCTGCGATGTTTCAATCAGTGTAGCTGCGATGTTTTGAATCGGAGTATAAGTGGCTTGACGTAAGGCTTTACGAATTTGCGCACCTTGTCACGAAGTGTCTCACCNTGAACTCTGCAAAAATCCCATCTTTGCCGCTTGCATGGGCGTCGGAAAGGGGAAACGGGGGTCTTAGCCCCCCTGGATTTTGAAATTTTACATTTTCCTATTACAATTTCAGCAAAGAAGGTTGTTTTCTTAGTTTCGAGAGGGACAAACTAATTTTTCCACTTTTTCCCTCTGGAAAAACATTTTTGACTGCCTCTGGATTGGCCCTCCCCTGGAAAAAATCCTTCCGATACTCATGGCCGCTTGTACTTGGGATAGTATTCTTTCAGTTATCACCCAAAATTTACGACCGTAGGTGAGGATCGGAATAAAAAACTATCTAAAAACTGAAAGCTTCGCCGTGTTTGAAAGCTCCCGTTTTGTCACCACAGAGCGATAAAGCTCACGCAGAACTGTGTTAGCTTTCACCAATATGTGTTATAAACCTCCTTGAAAAAAATTCTCGAAGTGCAAAATCCTAAGGAAAATTGTGCAAAACTTCGCCCCAGTTTTATACTTTAACTGAAATTTCCTGAAGTCCCAATCCTATGAAAATTTTGACATAACGGATGAAGGCGAGAGCCTAATAAGATGAAGGCGAGAGCCAAAGTCGGAACGTCTGGGTGCAATTGGCAAATTTCGTTCCCACTTCGAATCTTGCAATTGTTCAAGTCTCCGCCAAAGGAAGGCTACCTTTGAAATGAAGCTGACGTCCCTTTAATTACGGCTCTAGTATAAACCCCAGCATGTTGCAGCATCTAGCATGCACCCGCAAGAGTAGACGTTACTGTATTTTTAGCGTACCCACTCCCTTTGAGAGTCTTTTTTATGTCAGTTTAGTGCGATACAAACAACCTATATTTTCGAATTCGAAAAGTGACAAGTATTGTGGTGAAAATGTGGGTTTTCATAGACAGGCGGGAGCTCGCTCCACCTTCTGGCGTCGGCTTGCGAAAGCGCGATAGAAATGTCTCGAATGCGGAAGTTGTAAGAACAAACTTCAAGTTGTGTTCAGAGCTTACATGCAAATACACAAGCAATTACGCGTCTCGCGAAGTTCCTTTAGATCAGTGTTTACCAAACCATGGTACGCACACCGCTTGTGGTACGCGATGTTCTTTCAGATGGTATGCGAGTAACTTATTTGGGCTTACTAGCCTTACTCGAAATCAAAATAACAGTAAATGATTACAAATAATCTAGTCACCGTCGTAAACATTATTTTGATTCATTGGTTCAACGAGGCCGCGGAACGTAAAAACTGTTTTTCTTTGTGACGTAATAATTTTGCTGTTTAACACTTGGACAATCTCGCAACAAGTCAGTCAGTTTTTCAAATAAGTTACAGGTTGGGCGAAGTTGTGAGCACCTGAAGCCGCAGCAGCTTTTCAGCGTGAAATTGAAGGCCACGAATTAAGAGGACGCAGATTTCGGCCCAGAACCGTCGCCAGGAAGTCTTCACTAGGGGGCTTTAAGTTCGTGTAGGGGGGCTTTACTTTCGTGCCGGGGGGGGCTTGATATTGAAGGTTTGATAAAATCCCCAATGATTTATAGTGTTTGTGGGGCTGGGTACTTTGTTTGGGGGGGCTAAGCCCACCAAAGCCCCCCGTGGCGACGGGTCTGTTTCGGCCAAGACCGCTAATTTAGCCTTGGACCAGGTAGAGATAGTATTGAATTGTCACGTTGCAAACCAGGGGTGTGGAGCCAGAACCCAAGCAAATGTGGATGGTTGGAGCCGGAACCAAAAGCTTTTAGATGGTGGAGCCGATGCCTGAAATTTGGGTCCCGGTTCCACAGACATAGTTTATGGCGAAAGTGAGTTGTACAAAAATTACAGTGGTTTATAGTTTTCAATGGACCAAATTGTTTTGGACCCGGAGCCAAAAATTTTAGATGCCTGGAGCTTGAGCCTGAAATTTGGGTTCCGGATCCACAGTCCTGTTGCAAGCCACATCTAACGGTATCGTAACGATAGAGTAGTAAATTGAGCAGGCAAGTCAAGAAGAGGCTGCATAAGTTAATAATTGCCTCCTACAAAAAGTTGAATCATGATAGTTGAGAAAACGTTCAGGTAAAAATATTTGAAAGTACTGCGGGACAAAAAATCATTTCGCATGCGGCCTCAGGGGTAAGCATTTGGAACACACTGAATTAGAAGCATTATACCGTAGAACGCTCTTGCCCAATGAACGCTACGGCGATTCACTGTGACTGTGGGTCGAACACCCAACCTTCCAACTGACAGGCCTACACTCCCAACACTCTGTTATCGCCGCATCCGCTTTNGTTACATTGGCCAGAACTCCACCGAGNCCACGTTGGACAATAAAAGCACCCCTTACCCTGACTNTAATCAGGGCAACACACGCAAATGGACACTGAATCAGAACACGAGAGGCCACACTGCTGGTCCCTTCACTTGGCCTGTCAGCAACACCTGCATAGTATGGGGAGCGGCATTCAGGAGCGTCACCGGTAAGTCCGGGTCCATGACGATTACAAAGAAAACAGCTGATTACAAAGAAAACATACTAAAGTTTCAGAAAGTTTTGCGAAACTTTTGTTTCGGGATTTTCCATACTTTTAATCTCGAGCTTTCACTCCATGACAAAAGGATAGACTGCTATTCCTTGAAATATAATCAACCACGCCTGACGAAACGACATAGCGCAATTTTTTCCAATTTAAAACCGAGCATATTTACAGCAAACCAAAAGTTGCGGTTTCAAAATGCGGCCAGAAACGTCATTCCTGGTTCCAGGTATTGCTTGAAACTTGTTGCACACGCATACCTCACAGCGATAACGGATTTCGTACTACCTGATTTGGTGCAGGGCAACACTGCACGCAAGACTCGAAGCAAAGGGGTTTCAGTAGCATTCTTGTCACTAGACGCATGGCTTTGGCAAAGTTTGTGATGAAAATCTCGAATCACAAGCTCAGATGAGGTTTTAGCCAATTAACTTACGGTTCGAACGGCTTTACACTGTCACGCACAAAGAACAAAACCTTCCACACAGTGCACGCTGCAATCATGCGAACTTCATCATATATTTATTTTCAGTAACCAAACATACTGTATAAATGCAAACACACGCTATGGGTAGACGCTCTACGAAACAACGCTATAGAAAAAATCACAGTGAGCAAATAGTGAGCATAACAAATAAGCGATGAAGAGTCTCTGAGAATGCAGCAACTATCATTTTTATCTAGCAGCTAAGGTATGAGGAGAGTTCACAAAAAAAACTGCTAAAAAATACTGCAATATCATAGATGCAGCGATTTCACCCCACAACTAGAGGGGGATGTCAAAGAGCTGTCTTCTCCCGAACTTCTGAAATTGTGCCATCGGTGCGTCGATGCTGTTTGTTGAAGGTTTTTGTCCCATGCTCAAAATTCCTTCTGCTGGCGATCTCGATCAATTCCGTCGTTTTGGGGAATATCGTCCAGTTTTAACCGTTTAAACACTTAAAACTTGTTCAAAACAAAAACAAACACACGCTTAAAAGATTTGGCACCATGACGTCATACTAAACTTTTCAAATTTGCTTTGTATGAGGACAACGATCATTACACGCGATGTTCATCTTTTTTTTTGAAACACGCGTAACGTTGCAGTAAGCTTGGTTGAAGAAGCACGGCTGAAAGAAAGCGCTGAAATTAGGTTTTTGTTTGTTACGCCTTCCCTTACATCGCCGGCTAACCATGCAAAATACTTGACAACATCAACCGCAACGTGCTCAGATTCAGCAGAGGCTCGATTGAAATAAGTAACCGATCAGTGTGAAACGAACCCTAGGAAATCAACGCAATCGACATTTCCTTGATGGGGTTACGACACGGGTTCAAGCTTTCGCCGCACAGTGACCGCAATGTCCTGTCCGTTTCTTTCAATGGAACTTTTATTTTTTATTCAACGGCTCGATGAAACGCGCAGCTTTCGCGCAAATCCTCTTCAAACAGCCGCCATTGCAGATTGACCGCTTTGCCAATCGTTCACAGTGTCGGTTGAACGGTGTGGAGTTAATATGGCACATGTAGTACGCGAAGACGACGATGTCGCTCACCGAAGACTACGCCTCTCGTCGGCCGCTGATTGGAGCACGGTCGAGACGTCATTGAGCTGCTCGGCCGTAGATTGCAAAACGTCTGCCACCTTGTCTGCTTCTCCGCTTTCTGCCAAAGAAAAAGTGCATATAAATCTTGCTGTTGTGCCCAGTTTCCTCACGAAGCTTCCGGAAACACGCCATCGGATTCTGTGCATTTTAGAGGGGTATGTCCAGAGCGAAGCGGATATCCTGTTATGCGGCCCCGTTTTGTTTTACAGACCATTTTGATTTCTCAGTTGTTCTCCGCAGATCTAAGCATCTGACTGTTTAGTTGCGGCTCCTTACGGTAGATGCGACACGCAACGGAAAGAACGCCATGTCTGCAAGGCCAACATGCGAACAACAGATTCCCCGCTCGACCAGGTTCATTCTTCTGTTGCTTGTGCGTAGCTGCATTCTTGAAGTACTTCCCTATTGCACACTCTAAGCATGTGACGCGATGCGCCGTCACCAGTGTTCCGCATGAGACCCTCGACAACACGCTTGGCTGCCAGAGGATATTTACTTGTTGTTTACGATCTTTTAACCGATTAAAAACAAACTTGAAACAGCCAATGTGCGGGGCTGCTGGGATCCGATTTCGTTACACTTGAATTTGTTAACAGTTTGCGAAAACCAACAGCCTAAAATAAGATCTAAGCGCAAGCCGACAGGCTTGATCAGCGGTGAATGCCAGCAGTTAAGGTGGCGTTTAAATCTAAACTAAATCCTTAGAAATTTTATTTTTTTGGCAGTTAATTAGAACTTGAGCTAAGAACAGGGGCGAGTCGATTAGATCAATGCAGTCGTCTTTCACTATTTCTGATATTCCCGCAACAGTAGCAAATATATGAAACTGATCAATACCACCTGGCCGGATACTTTTCAGACGGGCAGAGCAATAACACGCACCTAAATCAAAACGACAGAATGCTAATGAATTAAAAAACGATTAAGAGATGGAAGCAGTCAATTAAGAAAACTTGCTTAAAACATGCCAGAGTTGCATATATAGATCCACAAACCTAGCGCAGTGCACTGCATCACAAGTGATTCACAAACCGCAGTACACTCGGCAGCACTGTTGTCCGGAAGGAGAAAAATCAAAGCGACAGTGACTACATCGACCAGGTCAAGGTGGCAGCTCGCAACCCGCTTTGCACAGAGAAACCTTCTCACTTGGCGCAGAGCTACCTCTAAGTGGGATTTTCTTGGCGCAATTGGCAATTTGCTGGACGCGCAGTTAGAAGCACTTAAAAAAACTAGCGGTACGGTTTTTGCATGCAGGCCTTTGACTGGAGTTAATATATTATACAATGTGCTTAAAATGGAAGTGCCATTTTACAAAATTACTTAAAGACTTAGGTGATCCGGATGTACTGGTGTACTGCATAGTCAATGTATTATCTTGATAAACCTACAGTATATCCAAAAGCTTCGCCGAGAAAGTGTGACTTGCTTTGACTCAAGCATAAGCTGACAAAACTATTTTTTTAAATTATTCGTAAGAATCGCTTCTTTGACGTGAGAAACTGAACTTGAATGCTTTTCCTGCAATGAAATTTAACAAATAACGCCCAAAGGAATGAAGCTACAAATGCAAATAATTCAGCCGCAATATTGGCAACGAAACAACATAAAGTCACGCAAAATGTACCATAATTTCCCGCAAAAAGTTGTCCACACCGCATTAAAAAATATGAAGGCCCTGCCACGATGGCTGTGGATAATACGTCAATGCTGTCGTATACGTGTCATTCAAATACTTGTGTCAAATTAAGGAAAAATCTTAGCTATTCATTTCCGAAGTTGATCCTTTGGTGCATAAATGGCAATAGAAATATATGCCCGTATCGAGGACTTGACGAGACCCACGCTAACGATCGAGTGATCCGTATCGACAAACAGCGACCGAGACGGAGCACCCATTCGTTGACGAGCACGCTTGTTTGGATTCAAACTGCAATATCTTTAAAATTTTTCGGTTGGTCCAACAAAGCGATACGGTGACAAACAAAACGTCTCGAGAGCGGTCGAGGAGATTTATGGCGGCTTTTGTAACGCGGCTGGCCGTCACAACAGATTCGGTTACAAAGTACTATCGGCGCCGCGTTCCTCTGAAACCTGCGGCAGCTTGCCCCAAACATGAGCGCTTAACCATCGCGTCTGGCTGAGCGTTAGCATTTGGATAAAATTCTGTCGCAAAGCCGACAGTCGAAGCAGCACACGCGATAAAATGTTAAAACAACTTACCCGCAACTTGCTCAGGCCTTTCCTTGACTCCCTGCAACAAACATTTGGTTAAACGCGGTGTTTCGAAGAAAATCATTCGTATCCAACTACGACACGACCTCAGCTACTTTAGACGTAGACCACAGAAACTCAATCTTTCAATAAATAGCAAAGCTGACAATAAAAGTCCCTAAGGGCACGGTTAAGACAACAAACATTCCGACCACCATCCCACACGTTGGAACGCTTTTCAATTAGAAAATGACGAATACTTTCAAAAATCCATGCATCGCTTTATATTTTGTAATTAGCTCCTTGACAACAGGGTTGTGGTAATCCTTTGCGATGGTAGCGTTAAGTTGTGAAAATCACGAACCTCACGATCAGCAGGGAAGTTTCCCAGGTAAGGATCGGCTTCCTGATGACGCATCGACTTCCACGCTTCGCCGACGTCCGTTGAGACGACGTTCAATGGAGACACGTACGATGCACGCGAGTTCAGCTTCGGCGGAAGCTGCACGAAGCTTTCTTGGCTCATAACGTCCTCTGACCTGGGACTGGGAAGGGGGACATACAAAGGGTCAGACGCGGCGTAACGTTGTCGCGCGACGTCCGCCGATTGCGAAGTGCGATGGTACTGACTCGGGAGCGACCTGCTTTTGCTCTTGCTGGCGGATGGCAGGTCCAAGTACTTGCTCGAACGGATGTCGCGGTCCCGTCGCTTTAGAGGACTGGTCGAAAGCAGTCTCTTCGCATTGCACAGCACGAGGTCGCTTCGGCGATATTCCTCCCTAAGGCGGTCGGCCACCGACCTCGTCGCGTCGAAATATCGCGCCGACGTTTCGTCGGTCGAGGGGGCGCTTTTCAACGACCTGGGCGGTCTTGTGCGCGGCGGAAGGTAAACGGCGGTCTCCGTGCTGCTGCTCGATTGGTCGGCGGTGTGTGCTGCCGTGTCGGACGGCGTGCTCAGGCTGTGAACACGGATGTGGTCCGACGACGACAGGGTTCCCCCACTTCGCGCTTTGTGGGAGTGCAGGAAGCCGAGCTTGCTGGCCGACTCCGCTTGACAGGCGTCGTTCACGTAGCTTTGAAACTTGTCGTCGAACGTCGGCCTGGTGCGCGTCGCTGAACTGCCGTCACGTCGCCCGAGAGCATCCGACGGGAGGAGATCGGACTGATGGTTGGTTGCGCGCAGCATCGTATTGTAGCGTGCTGGCCGGGACATTGAAACGTGGGGTTGCAGCTGGTCCACGCCCAGAAATAAGTTCGGTAGGGTGTGGCCGTTGTCGACCACTTGGGATTGGCCGATCTGCTCGTCGATGTTTTGAGAAATGTAGCGCACTTCGTTGCACGGTGCGGGCTCAGAGAAGTGGCGCTGCTGGTCATGCGGCGTCGAATTGCAGTATTGCACGCGCGAGCATTCCTTCGACGCACGCTGCTTGTCATCAACGAGACCGGGGACTGTTTCGCCGCCGCCTTTCTCGGCGGTTGCTCCGGTCGTAAGTCCCGGTTCCTTGTCGCACGCAGAGGAGTTCGGCTTTGAGCTTTCGTTTCTCTTCGGATTCATCGGCAATGCCTTGGTCGTACCTGCAAAAACGAAACGCATTTTCGCTTACTGCAAGTTTGATAACTTCAGAGTCTCGCTTTTTTGCGAAAGAAGGTCGTTCCAGCCAACACTGTCTTTTTTCTCGTATTTTCAATTGCACCACTGTTCCAAATAAATTAAACTGATATATAGTAACCGACAGCTTTCAAATAATTCCACAAACTACTAATCAAGGGTGCGTAAAAAACAGTAGTTTGATGTTTTTTAAAAACGAATGCGCCAACATTTTCGCTATGATGTAGCGAATCCAGAGAAAGAACAATAGCCGGTCTGTTTATACATCGCTGTCGGTCATCATAAGCGCAACACAAACTTTTTCAAACAATATCGACCAGGTGTCGCGTGAAATACCGTTGCTTGCTTCATCACACACTGCACAACATCATGCAGAGCAAGCAAACTGCACCCAAACTGTGGGTATGATGCTGAACAATAAAGCGACCAGCAAAAAAGGCAAGTGCAACGCCAATCATCTATTTAGCTCATAAAAACATACAAACGAACTTAGGATGGATAAAGACGAATGATATGTTGCTTTGTCGGCTAATGCTGTTTTGTTTTTGTTTTTTTTTAATTTGATTTTTGTTGATGGCAAGTGGCGGCAGACCGAAGCCTCAGATTCTCTTCTTGCCCGTAGCGGTTGGGTCGAACGGTCTTGTCCAAGGAGTGCTAGGCGATTCACTCAGTGGCCGTGGGTTCCAGCCTTCCAATTGAGAGGCGGACGCTTTACCACTGATCTATTGCCGCCCTCGACGCTTTGTTTCAAGTGGGAAGAAAGACTAGGCAGCTCTTAGCTACCATCTCACAACGTATTGCGCGATGATGCAGATCCTACTCGTGGTGAGCTACGAACAATTGCGAAAAACAAAATTGGAAAATGCACGCTGAGCTCATCAAGGCCTATTTTTGATTGACGTCGTAAGCACAAAAGATGAATGGCAGCAGAGTTTAGCTCAACCTCCCGTACAAAACCTCGCTTTGGAACCAATGGTTACAGCTGTAATTTCAAATTCCGGCGTAAGTGAAAGAAGTACACAATCGCGCTATATCAACAAATCCACAACGTTGTTTCAGTAATAATCATACAACGGAGACCCGCTTGTGTTTGACCAAACTGCTGATTGTCGTCTCTGCGCAAACAAAACGAACTTGACGATTGGTTGGAGTTCGTATTGGGTTGTCAGCAATAAGGACATTTCAAAGAAATTTTTTCAGAGACTCCGCTTCGCAACTGCACTTTTGGCTAGACAACCTAGATCAGCCAAGATCATTTACAGCATGTGGCCATTAGATCAACTTTATTTTATAATTTAAATGTGAATCTTTGTTCGAAAGTCACTATGCAGGTTACCAGTGGTTTGACTACCAATTCTACTTAGCGTTCGACAACGTTCCGGTTTGCCAATACAAACGTTCTGATTTACTGAGAATTGCGACGTTTTGTTGCACTGTGGTTTCTGGGCCTTATCTTGCAATATACAGGAAGGTAGCTGCTTCGAAGTAGGATTGCGTTCACGTTTGCTGTTGGAATGTCCAACGTGGGACCAACCCAACTAAACACCGCGTTTTAGATGCCACATAACAGGAAATTCAAACCGATTTAAAACGCAGGCAAGGCAACCTTATGGAGAAAGGCATTGCAAGTTCAATGCAACAAGCGTCAGTCTGCTCCAAGCAAAACTTCAGCTGTTGTGAAAAACATGAAACAAGAAACACAATTCCTGTGTTGTCCTAGAGACAGCTGTGTACGCTATTACTTAATCACGTTATGGTCTATTGTGCAATGATACCACTGTGACATAACTATTATTCGAACGGGAAGGCAAGCAACCACTTCCTCAAACCACTAATGTTAACAAAGTTCCACAGTCTTTTAGCAAGGCCAATCCATGATTACCAGACTTTCTGCCCTCACCTGTGTTTCTGGTACAAGCAAAAAGGTGAATAAAAAAGGCCATTACCATACGAGCTAGCGTCATGGGCGTCGGAAGGATTTTTTCCCGGGGGGGCCACTAGGAGATTTTTTCTATATTTTTCCAGAGGGGGGCAAAAGTGATGAAATTTGATTTTTACCGCTCAAAACAAAGAAAACAACCTTTTTTGCTGAAAATGTTAAAATCCAGGGGGACAAGGCCCCCCTGCCGCCCCTTCTGACACCCATGGCTAGCATATTTAAAACTTGAAGCGACAACGGGTCGGAAAATTAACTAAACGTTTTTCAGCGAACTACAAACCATATAAAAAACCCCAATATAACCCCTCTTGCCTGTTGCGGTTAATCCGGATGAAATGGAGCTGCTTTCCTGGGCAGAAGAGCTCAGGTCGGAAGTGTCCATCCTTGACACGCCCGCCTCCCTCAATATGCTGACCCACTCGGCAGGAAGGGGCATCGTCTCCAGCTCCAAAATAATCTCCTATATAAGACGAATCTTTGACAGCGATATACAGTACATATTTGCGACAAATATTTCTTTTGGCAATTTGAACGCATGCGCACCATTGTGGATGCTGTCGATGACTGTGAAAGTTTTTTTCACTTTTTAGACGTTAGCAACAAACGTTAGCAACTCGTGTCGACGCAGTCATCAACCCATTGCTCCCTCGGGAGCAGGCGGGCTTTCGACACGGGAGGTCGGCCGTAGACCAGGTCACCCTGCTTACACAGGGCATCGAGGATAGCTTTTCGGCTAAAAAGAAGGCCGGAGCTGTGTTTGTCGATCTCACAGCAGCCTACGACACTGTATGAATGGCACCGCGGCCTCACCTGCAAGCTGCTGCAATTGCTGCCTGATAGACACATGGTCCGCATGATAACGGAGATGGTTGGCAATCGCAGCTTCACCCTCACCACCAGAAACGCCAAAAGAAGCAAGTTACGACGCCTCAAGAACGGCGTCCCACAGGTTCTGTCCTGGCGCCTCTTCTCTTCAACATCTACATCTCTGACCTGCCATTGACCGTCTCCAGAAAGTATGCATATGCTGACGATCTAGCAATCATTCATGTTGATGTAGACTGGCAGGCAGTGGAAGGGGTGCTGAGCAATGACATGGCAACGCTAGGCGAATACCTCCAGACTTGGAAGCTAAAGCTCAGCACTACAAAAACGGTGTCGGCAGCCTTTCATCTTAACAACAAGGAAGCTAAACGTGAGCTTAAAGTCAAATACAACAACGAAACCCTGCCCTTCTACTCCGAGCCCAAATACCTCGGAGTAACGTTGGATGGGTCGCTCACGTATCGCCGACACCTTGAGTCACTTCGCAAGAAGCTGACATCACCCGTCGCGCTCCTGAGGCGGCTTGCTGGCTCCGGTTAGGGTGCTGGAGCAACAACTCTGCGAACAGCCACCCTAGCCCTGGTGCACTCAACCGCAGAGTACTGCGACAACAGCATACGTGCGGAGCACTGGGCGGATCACCAATGGAATGCGGAGTGGACGGACAACCCCACAAGACTCCGCATTTTCATCCCCGACACCGGCACCCACCCACTCGGAATGACCCTCTTAAGAAGAGTCTGGGTCCGGTTTAACCGCCTCCGCACCGGTGTCGGATGTTTCCGCTCCTACTTGTACAAATGGGTTATGGCCTCCTCTGCGGCCTGTGAGTGTGGCGCAGAAGAACAAACCGTCGACCGTGTTGTCCCCCAATGTCCAATCCATCGACCTCCCCGTGGACTGCACGGCCTGACGGTTCTGGACGATGAAACAATCGAATGGCTCCTCAACACCTGTCCCGAGATCTAGTGCGGCCAAGCAGTGGTTTGAAAACTAGCTCAAAAGAAGACACACTCTTGTGCGAAAACTTCTAAAAACATCACCATGCCATACAGCGCGCGCACAGATTGATCTTCCGAGCAATACCAACGACTTATGACAAAGCTCATACACTTGCTTCTGGTCTGCTGATTGCTGAAGTACTATGGACTAGCATAGGGCGGATTATGTTTTGTGAAAATTTGCATAACATTGGCCTAAACAGCTTGAATAGCTCAATTTATGCATATTGACCTTTTCTCATAAAAAACTTAACCTCTTTCATAGGCAGGTTTTTTTTAAGGTTTGGTTTAAGGGAACACCAAGAAATTTTATGAGGCCGCTATTTTTAGAGAAACGTACAAAATAATTCCTAAACGTATTGTTTATTACAGTATTGGCAGCCACAGTGCACAATTAGTACTGCTGTATTTGCAAAAATTTCAACATACATTTTTCAATTTCAACTTCATTAAACAGCACTTGTTCATCAGTGAAAGCATCGGTTTCTTACTCGTCATCTGCAGATTCTAGGGTCTTTAGCGCTCACTGTGTCATTCTCTGTTTATTATTTGTTTTTATCCACTTCAATCACAAATCTCTTGAGCAATCTCAAGCACGTCCTCGTCATTGAGCTGCTCTGGACCCAGTCTCGTCACCATGGGGGGCTTTGGCGCGGTTAGCCTCTTAAACAAAGCTCCCAGCCCCCCAAACTGAAATATGATATTCTATAAACCAGTAGAGTTTTTGACAATTTTCAGAATGTAAAGCCCTGTTGCATAAACGTAAAGCCCCTCTATTGAGGGCTTTCTGGACCGTTCATTGGAACATTTACGAGAGCATTCACAGTTACATCAGACAACCGGCTTCGTTGCTTGGTTTTAACACGGCACAGAGTTGAAAATCTTTGCTCTGGTCAGGTTGTGGCAATCGTAATGCACAGCACATTGCAGCAATGTTGGTTGTCTCGTCGACCATACTGGCCCAGCATGGGCTCTGCTTGACATCAGAAACAATGCGATTACTCAAATGTTCCGAAATGAGCAAAATAAACTCGGTTACTGCCACAGAACTGTTATGGTGGAGGTGACAAAGCCTATCATTATGGCCAATGAAGTCCAGCAAGGTTTGCAAGGAAACCTATTTTTCGATTCGCTATTTCTTCTTTCAAAACCCAATAAATCAGGTGTATGCACTCAGCTACCTTGTTAACTTTATCTGAAATGCGATCCTGATGAATAGCATGAAATAGTGAAATGCGTTGAGTTTTCTCCAGGCTATTGGCTTTTTGGAGTTAATTAGAGATGAGATGATTATCCAGGTGGTATGGGTGTGGAGGCCTGGCAGGATCCGAAGTGTAAATATTACCATTCTTTCCTCGCCAGGTAGTAACTGCTGGATGCTTTGAGCAAAGCAAACATATCATTCGGTATGCAGAGTGAACACATTCATTTGTGGGGATTCATCAAAACCTTTCAGCTTAATCCAGGTTTTTTTTAAGGAAAATGTTAGGTACCCGGTATGGACCTGATGGGACCCGATTCCTCTCATTTTAAGGGCCCGATGGTAATTTTCTCTGACTCTAGAGACCCGATTTGAAATTCTCGGGACCCTAATCAGGTCCCTAAAACACCTTAAAAAAAACTTGGCTTAATCCATGATTGAAAAGTCTGATTGTTAGATGCTTATGATCGACTCTTAGCTGAAACTGATGATGCTTTTGATATTCTAACAGTTGAATGCTGTACTTCTTGCACAACAGAATCGAAAGAACCATTGCATTCACTGCTGCTGGCGTTTGCACTTTCTGGCTGGCTAACTGCAAGAAATTTTTGTTTAGGGTTACTACAAAAATACTGCTTCATAAATGTATACAATCTGGAAAAGGCTTGGCTTGTTGAAAACGTTTGACATCTTGGAAAAGACTTGGCTTGCTAAAAGCGCCAGACTCAGCGGCATTCAAAGCGTTAATCATTACATAACGTCAAGTTTTTTAAAGTGTTTTAGGGACCCGATTCGGGTCCATCGAATTGAAAATCGGGTCTCTAGAATCAGAAAACTGTCAGCAGGTCCCTAGAATAGGAGAAAATTGGGTCCTTAGAATCAAAGAAATCAGGTCCATGCTAGGTACCTAACATTTTCCTTAAAAAAAACCTGCGTAACGTAATTGCGTAAGTCTCGTAAAAGCTGTCAAATTATTAATTGTTGCGTTGCATGAGATTTCAGAGATGATTATCATGAATAGGCGAGGTTACTGTCTACACTGCACTTATTTGGTGTGAAGCGAATCGGTTTTGGACATTAATTGAAGCAACAATTCAACTCAACTAAAACGTTTCGTGTTTGTCCAGATTTAATGTGGAAGTACCAATTTTATGGGTCCGCACAGGAAATTTATGGGTCCGTTTTGAATCCATAAAACGTCTTTAAAAAAACTGTTCATAGGCACTTTTTTCCAATGCGCAAAATGTCTCAAATCGGTTCGTTTTCATACTACCTGATGCACACAAAACCAATCAGCAAATAACAGATTTCTATTGCTGGAGATACGATACTGCGAGCGCGATAACACAAGCATTTGAAACTGCTGCTTAGATGTTTCCTGGTTTTGCACAAAAATTATTTCCTAACGTCTGCAGTATACAAAGACCAGTACATCTGAGGTCACATCGCACGTCAGCAGCACCCTGCTTTTATATTGTGCGTGATGCTGCATGAGCATGACACTGCAGCTTATTTAACATGAAAGCATGATACTGTGCGTTTCGGTTGAAAAGAAATCGAGTCTGCGTTTGTGACATGCTACAACTTCACTAATCATTTTTCTGAAAGCCTTGCCATGAAATAAAAGTTCGGGAACAACTACTCACATTCGTGTTTAGCGAATTGGCAAGCAATTACAAGCAGTACTACACACTTCGGTGAAATGCCCAATGTCTTATTACTTTTTCTTTTAATCGTCATGCCCTCTTTGCTCAAAAGATTGTGCAAAATACATCATCCAGTCCACCATCAGTAAACAATTGTTTTGCAGGAGATAAGAGCAAATTGTTGGCCATTGACGTTTCTATAACTCTGTTTCATATTCACTGCTTGAGAACATGCGTAGCAACCTCAGCTTTTCAAGCAAAAAGCAACTTATTTACAGAAATACGAACGACATCCTCACGCGCCAGTCGTTTTACTTTAAGAAAAGAAATGCCTCTCAAATTATACTGTTGATGAAGGAAAGAACTAAAGCAAAACTTGCAAATCACGATAACGTGCGACGTCTACTCACCTTAAAGGTAGGCCTTTGCACTGGGGATGTAGTCCAGCACTTGCTGGTCAGTGTATGGAACGAAAGAGGCATATCGTGAGGCAATGGCAATCTTTCACCGTTCTGCAGCATGTCCAGTATCTGAAACACCCAAAAACAAAAAACTAACCACATACCTACGCTACCGTGAAAAAGGCAGCCACATGAGCAAATTGCAATTCCGGGCCACTTTAAATTTGGCGAATTGCATCAGCAAACAGAAGCTACGCGCATTTTGCAACGAACAAATTAAGGAAAGTGCGAAGAAAAAATTTCTTTAAGAGAGCAAGCCGCTAATTTTCGTGTTTAAAGTAGCAGTACAAAATAAGAAAGCTTAGCTAAGCAAGTACACAGTTAAACATGTAAATAACATGCACAACTAATTTTAACACGAGTGAGCAATCAATGAGTCGTAAGTCTGTATCCAGCGGGAAGGGGCCGCAGTATCCGCTTTTTACAATGTAATTATTTTGCAATCAACTTCGAAAACAACAAAATAGCGGCAGAACATGAGTTAGTTTAACAGGCTGTCACACAGAGCAACAGCAATTTTTAATCGATTATTCCCCAAGACCCTAAGGCAGTGGTTCCCAAACTGTGGTACACGTACCACCAGTGGCACGTGAAAGCCTTCAAGGTGGTACGCAAGTAGGCCTGCCTTCTGTTTTACAGTGGAAACCGCTTAATACATCCACCTGGGGGGTCAGCCGATTTGGATGTAATAAGCGGTTGGCTGTAATAACCGGTTTTCCTAAAACTGCAGCTTAAACAACCCCCTAGGGGGTAAAAATACATCAATGTATTGTACTGTATTTCAAGCAACTCAAGCTTTTCAGCTATTGTTCTATCGTTCCTTGTTTTCTTCATTCCGTAG
>JGI24159J19872_10002990_pt1 | contig 20674 bp, 10 predicted proteins | sample Ectturendosymbi4_FD_19872 | JGI IMG/M metagenome (IMG submission 19872) | reverse complement strand
GTTGCATGTTTTGTCTGTTGCAGTCTTGACGATTCCAGCTAACAGCGCTGCCAGGGTAAACCATGCAAAGAGCGCAAAACACACAGTGGCTGTCATGTGTTCTTTCAAACACGCACGCATACTCATTAGCACAAATGCGAAGATGTGTTTAAAAGACCTTTGTCGGAATAAAAAGTATGACTCCTAGCAATAAATTCACATTTGACTTTTCAAAAATAGCTGAAAACTTCTCATTTCGTATATTTTGCACTCATAATAAGCAGTGATGAATCGCAAAGTGAAGCAAAACTTAGCGTGGAACTGGTTACCGTGCTGAAAACAGATTTTTTTTCACAGATGAAAACTTCAAGAAAAGTCCACGTTTGTTTACATTGATTTTTTACCCTCCTGATAATGTACTGCTATGCAAAGGAATGCTAGTTCGCTACCAAGTATTTATAACTTACATGCTACTGCTTGTAAACGAAATTTTTTCTAGTGAGCATTCCTACCTTACAATGGCGTGCTGTGCATTTAACGCTTAAATATGTAATGACATCATATTTTAATCATACTCCCTGCCAACAGCATGACTACCTACAGCTACAAAAGCTATGGATATTTTATTACATACCTACTCATTACAACTCAGTTCTTTTCAGATCGCTACTCTGCTACAGACCCGGTTTGATCATTCTGACTAGAAAGTAAGATATTTTGATAGTTAAGGTTTTTCTTACTTCTACAAAAGTAATTCTCAACCATTTCGCCCCCCTACCATTTAATTCGGCTTTGCCCGCACTTTAAAACTCCGCAGAGGCCAGAAAACTCTTCATACCTCGGGCTTTGAATGGAGCGCTGCACCCTCTAAAATGTAATTTAGACTAAGTCAAAGAATTACATGTTTTGCGTTCCTGCCGGTTTCCTTTATGGAGGCGCCGTAATAGTTTCAGTTTTCAACCTTAAAATGAAAGACGAGAAAAAAATGTCCTTTTGCATTAGTCGAAAAACTTAAAGGTGAAAATTTTCGTGGCTTTTTTTAAGAGAAATGCAATTGCGTATGAGCAGAACGTCTGACACGTGATTTCTACAAACGCAACTGTTTTAGCAGATAGCGTCAAGTCCCGCAAAGAAGTGGAAGGTAGATCATAAAAATGTGACTCACAGTAAATCAAAACAGCTTCACTGTGATATGGCGTAAAATGAATGTGATCTAAAATGACTGTGGTCTAAAATAATTGTGGTCTCAAATGAATGTGGTCTCAAATAAATATGGGCTCAAATAAATGTGGTCTCAAATGATTGTGGTCTCAAATGAATGTGGTCTCAAATAAATATGGGCTCAAATAAATGTGGTCTCAAATGATTGTGGTCTCAAATGAATGTGGTCTCAAATGAACAGGTCTCAAATGTCGTGGTCTCAAATGAACGTGGTCTCAAATGAAGTGGTCTCAAATGAATGGTCTCAAATGAATTGGTCTCAATTGTCTGTACACCATATAATTTAAAACCAGTTTCGTTACTTCATCACGCGCGATTGCCTTTCGCCGACGTAAATGGGGGCACTGGGAGGTCAGTTATACGAAGATTTTCAAATCTAATGCAATTACACGCCATTTGACCTGATTCCCTTCACCTTCCTTAATCAAGTCCTTTCGGGTAGGAAACTCCAACTGGTAATGTTACTTCGGAATGTTGACTGTATTGATCACTTTAGAATCTGAATGAAACTTGACGACAAGCAACGTCAAACAGAAATCCAGCTGCACCTAAATTTCAAAATAAATGAATGATTCTCAATGCAGGAATGTATTTCGCAGTTGAAATAACTACGCGTACAACGGAAGGTTCGATTGGTGAGATGAGTTGTCCTGAACACTCTCAAATCGATAAAAAAACTAAAAATAACTGAACAATTTCATATTTATGCCATAACCAATCCTCCAAGCCAAACTAGACTTCAAACACTTACAGCTAAAGATTTGTAGGAAAGTCTCTACGATTGTTGACATGTTCTTCAAGTTTGACAAACCCATCTAGAAAAAGAAGGCTTGAACTTTAGAATGATCAAGATACAGCAACAACAATTAAAACAAATACGTGTGTTTCCATGCTTTCTCATATACATTCATATTTTCTGTGTTTTCTGCAAAAATGTTTCGTCGAGTTGTATAACTTGCGGCAAACTGCAAAAAATAAGAGATAAAGTAAATCTCAAGTTGCAAGGTATACGTCGCAGGTGGTTGTGGGGATGATCATGAGTTTAGAACTATCATTGGAAGAAGCGATTTTATCTGTTGAAACTACCCTATTGCTGATTTGCATGAATTCCAAATGGAGACAACTGACTGTTGGAAACTTTATAAATTAAGCGTTTAACCTTAAGACAAAACGTAAGGACCCTGAAGAAATATTGCTGAAACTGAGTGTTCATCGTAGGGCTTGCTCTCTTTCCATTAAAAAACATCTGTATTTTTGTGTGTAGGGTAAAATTGGCAGTGACACCAATTAAAGTACAAGACATTAAAGTCTAGACAAGTCAGTGTGTATCAGATTCCAAACATCAGCTGCCGACAAAAGCAGTCGACACATGTACGTGTGAAAAAATCACCACAGAAACAATTTGAACTAACTTGGCTATCACCAGCCAATCGGTGCCGAAAATGACACCTTGGTAAACGGCGGAGTTCAAAACGATTATTGAGTATGTCAAACAAATTAAACAAAGTCCCACCAATTGTAGGTAGACAATGAATCTTAACACTTTCAGCTTTGGTAGACGCGTCTATCCGTCCTTGTAGTCCAACGTCCGTAACTTTTTGTACTTGAGTTTCGCAACGAAATTTTGCTCGAATGTTCTTCGTACCTAAACACATTCCTCTACAAAAATTTCAGGTAAACTGAACATGAGTTCTGAGTTATGTAGTTTTGCTACCAACAATATGCATTGGCTATGGCTATGCAATGGCAAAAATATTGTTTGATTTGCATTTTTGTAGTAGTAAGATCATTTCAAGTTGTTCTTTTTGTAAGTAGCTCGAATGCTGAAAAGTGTGAGCGTCCCTGGTTTGATAATACTGAGCATTGTTGGATGTTGAGTCAGTTTGCTCTCTTGCGATGTCCTATGATTATATGATGATATTTGAATTGTATTGGCGCTAAACTGCCTTATTAACTTTGAGTTAGTTGTTCTCTGCAGCGCTGAGTGAAGCGTTGAGAGGAATTTCATACAGTATTTAGTTTTAACGAAAGGAACAAACGATTTGGGTGAAAGCTGCTAAATTGCGCACTCAGGACGCTGCCATTGTTTTTACTGGCCATGCTAGCAACTGACGTAAATGTGCTGTTTGACAAGAATGGTTCTTTTGCCATGCTGGTAAAATCATGTCTTGTCACTTACTATTCAATAATAAGTTAGATTTTGTCTTTTGGCTACTGTTTCAAAGCTTGAAACATCGACTAAGAATTGCTCACAATTCTTGTCAAGACTGTTGACATACATTATTCTGATCCATCAGGAATGCATACAATTCTAACGTAAAGAACCAAGTTACCCACTAAACCAGGGATGGTCATCCTTTTGCACCTCATACGCTAATTTTTTCAAGCGTTACACCAACTATCGGCTATTTCTTGTAATGAGGTTATTTTACGTCATGAGTTGTTTGACAGGTAATATTGTCAAATGCACATAGAATATCTGTTACATCAGCAAATAAACTTCACAATTACTTACTTTATAATGAGACGTTCGAATTTGTTTGGAATTAAAGTTTTTTACTGAGAACAGCAGATTTTAACTCCTAAAATTTCAATTACAGGCGCGACCTCGTTTTCCTGTTAAGAAAGTTCATGGACGAACATGCTTGTTCGCATGTGTATGTCGTTCCAAGACAACAAACAATTCTGAGCGAATTTTCTTACTTCTTGGAAATTTTCACAAGGTAAGGATCGCCAGAAGCATAAATTTCAGAAGCACCATGGGCTTTAGGATGCTCATCCCAATGATTTTGTTCCAAGTCAGTGAGTTCCTTTTGTCTGTTACTTCGCATTTTCATTATTTTTTGTTTACTAAGTGAGATTGGGTTTTCAAGTATGCGACCTTCTTTAGCAAAATCACAAAGCGAATTTGAAACGTGTCGTGCAGTAACTTGATATTTTTTTCAGTGCATTCTCTTAAACTGCCTTTATCAGCACATTCAATCTGCGCCTTTGACACTAGGAGTACCAAGCAGGTCAATTGACGATTCTTTATTTTCAAAGCTTTGTTACTTGAAGCCCACACTGCAACTTTTATTGAAANGTTTTGATTTTTTTCGTGGATGCACCCAGTCCGTTAATTTCAGACAGTTTTTGTTATCCGTCACAGAAATAAACTCACACGTTCCTGCAATTAGCAACCGCGTGAATTGGCGCTGCAGGCAATCTAATGCTGGAAAGTGAAAAAGACGCAGCTGTTTAGCGGTTGTTTTGGCGGATTACCCTAAATAACCTTTTGGTGCGTTTGACAATTGACTCTGCAAGCGATCTAATGCTGAGAAGTGCAAAGCACACTGCTGTTATGAGATTACTTTGGCGGATTACTCCAGATCAACTTTTGTTTTTTGACAAATGCCGCTGCACGAAATCTCATGCTGACAAGTGTTAAAGACGCTTCTTTTTTGTGATTGTATTCACAGAAACAAGATTTTTTTCCGTCTTTATTTAAACATTGGCATATTTAAGATCACACTGACAAGCTGTAGCTCTTTGTCGAGGTAAAAAAGCTATGTAGTTTTGCACCACGTGTACAGTACTGCAAATGAAGAGATGTGGTTGGTTCAAACAGAAGTGAATAGAAGCAGATTTTAGGTTTTGCTGAATTTTAGTTGACCATCGTAGCTTTTCAACAGCATATGTGAGAATTGTTTCATCCTTTGTATGTTTATTTTTTATGGATGAAATGTCGCGTAGTTTTACCACTAGTCAAAGTTTGGGTTTGCTGCGTGATATATCGTCAGATTATTCTGACGGGGAGCGGTCTGACAATGATATGAATGATGTAGAAACAGAGGGAGTACAAGCTGTTTTGTTAAAGGAAGAATCATCTGATTCACCTAATGACCACGAATCAGATTCTGGAGTCGCTGTTTCTTCAAACAGGAAGCACAGGAAGATGAGAAGATCTTTCACGATAAAGATGTTGGCAGGTTTTATGTTGGCAGGTTTTAGCACTAAAACAAGCTGTTAGTGAATGCCTGCAGTGGCAGAAGATAATGAGGATTTGGCCAAGTCCTACTGCGTATGCTGTTTATTCTCACATCATTTCTGGTAGTCCTCTTTCATCGTTCCGGATTTTTTCAACGAACGAATGTTGCAACCTCTCCGGTGGCGTTACGTTGAATGTGTGGTTCACCACGAACGGGGTGTGCGCGAAGAACAATAATATATAAATGTGGCGCGAACAAGCAATAATGGAGTGATCGCGGCGCGAGAACTTCATTGTTGCTTGCTGCTACGGTGCGAAGCGTTGCGCACACGCCACGCTCGGGATTTCCGATCACAACACCTATAATGGGAAACATCCGCGAATGGACTATTGCTGAATCTCAGCGAGTTCAGCGAACTGGAGGATAAGTTAGAGAAGTTTCTTGGTCGTATCATTGTCCGAGGAGTTATTGGTGGTCGAACAGTACCCATTTTCGGCATGTGGAATAGTCTATCTATGGGGATATGACTAGTTAAGTAAAAGCCCCGACAATTATCTTTAAATCATGAAATTCCTATGATTCGACTTAAAGTTTGGAAGAAGACGAAATCCAAATAAAATTAAGGATAGATTATATTTAACCCGAAGTCTTGTAATCCATATTTTTAATATTTCCGTTTGAGCAGTTCTCCCTTGTAACGCACGGTGCACGTTTACACAACATACGGCCAACGAAACGAATAAATCTGGGATAAAATTCTGGATGGCGGTTGTTGTTGAAACTAAATATTTATTCAACGGTTTCCCAATGGTAGAAAAAACTGTGAGCAGCAATCGTAATGAGAGCGTGCCAACTGACGTAGTGATTGTGCAACAATGGCCACAACCTAACCAATGACAATTACTTCATATGCTTAGGTCTTTGTTTGCGCCTGGCAAAACAAGGCTGCAGCCTTGTCGGTAGGATTCGATCAAACCGAAAAAATTACCAAACAATCTGAAAAAAACTTCCATAGGTGGAAAATAGGGGCATCAAAACAATGTTACAGAAAAGTGGCAAGCATACGAAACGAAAATATACAGGGATTTTGGCTAGATAACACGATGTTTGTATTGCTTTCCAACTATAAGAAAAGGCAAGAGAGATTTCACATTTTCCAGAATATTAGGCTAAGTTGTGGGACCAAATATCCTTTAAAGAAAGCTGGACCAGAGACGTTTCATTCTGGGTAAATGAAAGTTTTGCAGAGAATCAAACCTTATTTGACATTTGTAGACTGATGCAATGTTAGAAATGCAGTTATCAAACTAATTAGGTAGTTTACCATTATCAAAAGAGTACATGAATTTGGCAAATGAAAATTTCAATAAGTCTGGCATATTTAAAATTTTGAGCCTAGAATAGAGAACAGTCGTTTTAATTTTTATCATATTTAGGGGTGCCTAGAGCCTTATTCTGCAATCTGATGAGAAGGAGTAAAGACGTTCGATTAGTTCTTCGCCAGTTAAGTAATGATTAAGTTAAAAGGAATGGAAAAGAGCAAAGCAAACAGAATTGAGCATTGGAATATTGCTCTAGTGTTTTAATTTGAACGTTCCACGTGATTTGGAGAGCTGTGTCACCAACTTTTCAATTTGTGGCTTCCAACTTAGTTGATCATCATGTATTATACCAAAATATTTTAAGTTAGCCTGCTTCGTTTTGTTATTGCCTGATGTTTAAACAGAAACTGAAACACTGATATTGCGATGGTGAAAAATAAGATTCGTTTCTATTAAAACCGATTCACTTAACCCTTTGACTTTTACGTTGGTACACATCTGGTGGACAGTCAGTCTACGTCGTAACTGCATTGTTCACCTGAATAATCAGAGTAAAGGTGAAAAGAACCATGTTCCGCGACAGCAATTATTTGTTCTCTATTTTTCACAGGTACAAGCACTAGCCACAGAACGTTGTGGTATAACTTCCAAGTTTAGTAAAGTGTGAAAACAATTAGCAAAACCCTCAAAGTCACTGTCTTGAAGATGCAGGTAGGTCGAAGTTGCACAGTAGAAAATAACTGGTCTACTGGGTGGAATTATGAACTCAAGATGCTTGTTTTGGACGCGAACTGAAACTTCATGAAATCAAACTAGTTCTGCGCAGGATGTTACAGTTTGCTGGAACCAAAATATTTGTAGATACGGACAGAAACGCTAGAACACCCTACCTTACTGTGCAAATAAGTATGGTTGAATATTGTGCTGAAGTCAAATCAAGTTTGCTGTGGTGAACACAACTTTGCAGAAAAACGCGACACTTGATGCAGCCATGATATCATGCGACGGTGACTGCAGTATGTTGTATGCATATATAGCGAGAGAACCTATATCTGAAGACATTGGCTAAAAAGCTGCTGTTAAATTCAATTGAGAAGTGATGAAGACGAGCAATTGCAAAAAAATCTAACGATGTGGAGTTGTAATCTAACTTAGACTTGATGTGATGTGACATCAGTTCGGGTGGAATTTTTGTTTTCATAATTACAGTCAACAGTTTTCAAAACATTCAAATGCGTTTAACAATTTCAAACTACTGGCTTTTCTGTTGAAAACTCTTAACTCTGAAAGACCTTACTGAACATTTTTTAGTTTCGAAAACAAAGTAACACAAATACAGTACCTAAATTCATTAGCTACCAAGCGTCCTTCTTGATAGTCAATCTCTAAACACGAGTATAAACCTTGTGTGTTAAACTTTTGCAGTGGTTTTCGCAAAACTCTTTCCTGATTCCATCACTCAAGTTCCCTTGCTTATTGTGTCTTACCCACTTTTCAGCGCAGTGTATACTTTTTTCCTTTGCTTTGCAAAAAAAATTCAGGTTTCCGAAACTATGTGGAGATAAATAGATTATAATAAAGCTGGAAAACTGGTATACAAACTGAAATTTTCAGATGTCTGGTTTCAGGATCATTCCTTCAAATCTAATAAAAAAACACTAGACAACATATTTCTTCGTTTCAGGTTCCACAAATTACCTTGCAGCCTGAGTGGATGCCATTTCCCCCATATGTTCCCGCTTGCCCACCCGGACTTGAATATCTTGTTAATTTGGATCAAGTTCGTATTCGTCAAAGATTGCATGCATTAGAAAGTACGTATATTTCAACGTCAAAAATGCTATTTGCTTGCTTATTGTTGCACTTCCGAAAAAGAATATTTGAAACTGTTTAAAAATTTTTCCAAAATTATTAATTGGTCTGCTTGCATTTTTTATTTCAAGAGTAGAATCAATTGCCTCCCAAAATAAATTTCAAATTGGCCTCAGCAGTGTTATTTATCTTTTGCTGCAAACGTCACGTTTTCATTGCAAAGCTGTGTTAAACATGATGATGTTGGTTTCTGCGTTTCACAGCATTCAACCAACCGCGTCCAGAGTTCACTGTAAGGAAAAGCTTCGATGTCGAAAACATCACGAATCAACTGTGTTATGTTGCACTTCAAGGTAGGTTGACAAGGTAACATTTTCCTAAATAAACAAGTGATATATTTTCATGTATGTTCGAAAATCGCCGTTACACTTTTCCATTTTAATCCATTTGAGCATTTTAAGCCAGGCAGCAGCGGCTTGCTTGGTGTTGTGGTAGTCCATTGAGCTGCAAGATTGGCAACAACAAGCGATATTTTCATCCACAAGTGCCATAAAACGTTGTCCTTTACTTGATTTCAAGTTGATCCAGAGTGTTTGCACCATAGCACTCTTGACTTGTTGTTGCAAAACATGGACAAATATGGCTGAACACTAAAAAACTTCCCATACAACTCAGCATAAATGGGTGTGCAAAAAGCACCTTGATCCAACGGTGAGTATTTTTAGATTACGATATGACTATAAACAATGTTACGTTTAGATTGAAGTTTTTAAGAAAGTAAAAGTTTTTTTGGAAAGAGATGTCCTCAAACGCATAATAGGATGGCACGCTGCTGTGCGGCTGTGACTGTGGTTTACCCTGAACAAATATAACATAGTCAACTGCAGTAAGCACGAACATGAATTGGTTTTACTTAAGCGCANCTCAGGATTTGTTTTTGATATCCTGAATTAACTCCTTTTTGGAATTGCGTACGGTATTGGGTGGTCGGAAACCTCCTTGGTCGACGTCACCAATGTCAAGGGCAAAGAACGTTTGTTGCAGCTTCAGATTTTCCGTTCTTATTCAATCAGAATTGCACACAAACGTGAAAAACAAACCAAGTGTTAGTGATATATCAATTATATAGTTGTAATTATCAACACCCGTCACTTGTGTTTCGTAATTCCTTATTTGGACGGATTTTAGTGATAAAAAAGTGTTGTAGTAGGGCGAGGGTTGCACTTGATTACCTGCAAGTGCACCTTCTCTTTACAATACTCTTATCATCACTAAAAGCGCCCAAGCAAGGTTAACGCAGGAAAGTCAACTCTGCTACTGCAACAAATGTTTTCAAGTTCCAGGTTCCCATAAAAGCTTTACCTTGCCCTGGCTAAAGATTTTAATTTCCAAGTAAAATGGATCTACCACCTGACAAAGCATCAACCACAAGTTAATTGCTATAGCACATACTTAGCAGGAAGGTGGTCTTCCAAGTGTTTTGGCGTGAAATGATAATTTGAAAGTGTTTCATTCCCCCACTAAGACCTTGCAGGTTAATCCTCTCTGAAGTTGACGCTAATATCAGCTGTGTGAAGAAGAAAGGTTTAAATTACGATTTTTATTAAGATGAGAGGTGGAACACAGTTATGAAATGTCAATGCTAAGTAATCTTATACCTCTGATTTTGATATATAAAGCACACGTACTATAATACGCAGATCAACGGTCAATTCATTTTTCTCGAGCACTGACCTTTTCATGCAAAAAATATCGCGTAATGCACGAGGTTTCCTCATAAGTCTAGTGTAAAAATTTTGATCGATTGATTTGCCATACGGCAATGCAGTACGTTTTGTTTCAGTTTTAGAACGCAGCAAATATTTTGCAGTACATGGATAACTGTGGTTTTCCTTGTGCTAATCAACTCAGAAGATAAGAGCCACATGCCTGTAGCAGCGGGGTCGGAAAAATGCAACAAATAAAACCACTAAAAGACCTGATTCTTTTTACTTGCTTGTCAAACACGCAGCAAAGTAATATTTCCCAAACACAGTTTCTCACTTGTGCCACACCTCAACCACATTTGCGGCAGAAAGGTTCGGCCAGGTAGGACGGATTCACCAATGGGAAAAAAGTAGTTTTGTGCCTCAGTACAAAAGCGATGCATGTCTACTTTTCTCTTACAAATATGTGCTTACAGGCTAAAATTACACAAGCCACTGCACTAGGTTTTCGCGTGTTAACGTAACACGCAACACCTGTCACGCGAAAGGCCAACGCAGATGCCGTATTTGGGGACCATTCAAGAATTTTCGTAGACAAGGTTTATGCATTATCAGAATTTACACGTGATATCTAAGCTTTCTGAGTCGGAAAATTTTACTAAGTTATTTAGTTGATTCACGGGATGTTATGCAAGTGCTGTATGAACTTGCATAATCAGTATTTATAATGTACTTCGATCACTACATTTGTGGAGAACAGTTTTTGTAAACGACAAAAGTTTGGAGAATATTAGAAACTTTCATCTTTACATTACAAAAATGACTTCGCACTTAATTTGTGATGGCTTATATTACAAAATATTTTTCGTACCAGAGCCAACTATGACGCACATCTGTGGTGATCAAAGAGAACCTTTCGAGATACATTTCATGAATAACAACCAACAGGTATGATTATGCAGTCTTTCTGCTACTCGTGTTAGGTCGGAGAAGTTGCCGCCAGGCAATTCTAAGTCTTCTGGTCATTACTTCAACCGCGAATAAGTGGCCGTATTTTCAAATATAATGTTTTTTTCGCAGCTATGAAGCTACGCTGTCTATCATACAATTGAAAATACCACGAGTTCAAGTTTCTTTGATCTGACATAGCAGCAAGTTGTTTGAGGTTTCCAGTTTGTGATTTAGGTTCCCACTTGATTTGTGTGCTGTCCCATATTACATCATGAATAACTTCTACATTGGTCACATTCCTCTTTGTTACCTTAAATTCAGTGGTGGATTTAAGGGGAGGCGAACGAGACACTTGCCCGGCGTTGTCCTTTTGTACGGGTCCCCAAGATGTTTTGCGCGTGAATTTTCCTCGTTTTTGGTGAAAAAAAACGTATTATCCTCTCAAATAATATAGGCTACTTTGTAGCCGAGCACAAGTAAGAACTCTGGCCCTGAAAGTGGCTTCCAACAGCCATTGCAATGCATACAATTGTCAGTTTTATTAGCCTACTGTTCAGTGTATGTTCTAGCACTGTCATGTGCAAAAATATTTTTTAAGTTGTGTTGATGTACATATTAACTGGCAGCTGAAATCTTCAACTGTTCAGCCTCACTTTGACCCGGGTGGCCTTACACATTGTTCGTTACAAGATGTCATTGGCAGTACCTAGTTAAAAATAGTTTTTTGGTCTAGTGCGTAAGCAAATCTGCAATACTAAAGCTCAAGTTTGTGGAAATAAAGGTGATCAACACACGCTTTTTGAACATTCATATTTTTATCCAAGGACTTGTTTTTATGTCTCTGAGCTGAAAAGGTTAGAAAATTTTCTTATTTCGTGTGATTTTGCACCTTTGTGAACATCTCCATCAGAAAGAAAGACAGCATGCAGTTTTTATAGCAGTGACCACACTGCATTTTTTAATCCATAGGACGTTTTTTGTTCACAAAGTAGGTCTGTTGTGCTGCAAAAACTGTTTATTGATAAGCAAAGCTTCATTAATACTTTTTAACAGGTAGCAGAAATGGTATTTTTGTTGAGTATTTTCAGTAATCATTTTTTACAGATATTTCATGTGTTTTAGCTGGATTGAATTTAGTCCATGCTTGAAGTCACATATTATTTGAAGCTTGTCTAGTAACTGGTTGATTTAAGGTGGACTTGCTAAGTGATGTTAAATCTATATTGCCAGCTTTTCACCAGTATAACATGAACCGTTTTTTAACGCGGATTTAAAGCATGATGTAGCCTAGTTGCTGCGGTAGCAACGTTTGCAATAAGGTGTATGATGACTTATTCGCTAGTTCTGCACATATTTCAAACAACTAGTGTCAATGCAAGAAGTGGGAAGCTTTGATTCGTCTAGCCTCAAAGTTTTTCAAAGTAATGTTTAGGTTTGATGCGTCTGTACAGCATATATGCCATGTTCTTCAATGTAATTGAAAAAATTAAATGTAAAACAAAATTATTTTTAAATCCGCTTGGTTGCTGTCTTTGGTTTCATGGGGTCCTTTAAGGACATGGCTGTGAACAAATTAAGGACACCAAGCATTTTTCAGGGGATGTGTATTATAAACTTTCCAGTTTATGAATGGTGAATGCAGGGAAATAGGGCGCAAAACTAGAGAAGTGGGAAGTGAATTGCACTTGCTATCGCTTAACTTTTATTCGTTGCCAGCTTTGTCTTATCCAACTTTCGATGTTCAAAGTTGCGTACCACGAATACCCTTTTGAATTTTCTGTTATGTTAGTCACGCCGTAATCACAGGAACGTATCCTTGACCCGCATATCCCCTTTCGAAGCTTGATCAAAAGGTCTAATCACGGTTGTTTGAGTATGATGACGTCATCAGAGGACCCCGTTTCTGTTTTGCCTCGCCCCCCCAACCTCATGTAAACCACTGGTTACAATTTTGTGCGTTTATCACAGGAGGTGATGCGTGTCACTCGTCCTCATCAGACTTGTGGTGGTTTCTGCGGCTGCTCCTGGTTTAACAGCTGCTTGTACTCTGTTGAAATCGAAGCACCGGTTGGACATTTGATTGGATCAGTGAAGCAATTGTAAGCGAGTGGTTTCTGATATCAGCATATGGTAGCAAGCGGAAACTTGTTCGATTCAACCATACCGTTCGGCCGTTTGTTTTAAATGACATCTCGAACAGATGGAAAAGATGGTCTTATATGCAGAATCGTAGATTAATATCTGTTGGAACCACGAAATACACCTGAAACTTTTAGAAGGCGGTCAAACTATTTTTTCAAAGAAGTGGAGATGTTCAAATGAGGACGGGCTCGGATCAAATCCCCAANCTATGACGCAGTATGCAAAAAATTGCTTTGGTGCTGTTGTGGCGGCGCTGTAGAGTTTGATGCAANTAATCAATACGCAACAAAAATAGCCGTTATACTGCCTGTTTTAATAAGATTTTATCGTAACGTGATTACCATATATATTCGGTTTTAACACGCAGCTCACAATATTATGATGAACAGAAGGCAGTTGTGGTGCTGCAAATATCATTACCAGGTTTGCCAAGAAACGAAATGCGCTAGTACGCGAAAGTACCTCAGATGCTTTAAGTAACGTATGTCTAAGTGCACCTTACAATCAGGGACGACTAACAATAGAATAAATACTGTGCGGACCCAAAGCATTGTATGCAATAAAAAAACTAAAAACAAACAATTATCAGCAACCTCACTTCAGGAAAGAGTTTTGCAAACTCATTGAGACCTCGGATCAAACTTTTGAAAAATCTACTTGGCACTTGCCTTACTCTTTCCTTTTCTGGCAACAACCCAAAAACTGTTTTATCCGTGATATTTTAGCAATAAGGTATTTGGCAAATCCCGACTTCATTAATCTAAGCAAGCTATATGTCCAACCCGTAGCCAACGCGCCTCATTCGACCCAGTTTAGGTTTTCGCTGTAGTATAATGACACACACTGACTACTTTCTTTATTTTGATAATTTTATATTTGAAAGTTTTGATGTACGGGTCCTCACTGCCACCTTATCACTTCTGTACTGCGTACTGGGAGATTTCCACGTGTCCACTGACACCTTGGTGCAAAACTGATTTCTAGTTTTCTATTTTATGCCCTTGTTGCAATGGCACTAAACTTCTTTTGACATCACACCTATGCAGTGGTTGAAGAAGCCAAACAGTCATTACCAGAGATATTCGAACTTTGTTCTTGATAATCAAATTAGTCAAAAATTCATCACCAGATTAAAGACGCTTATCACAAAACCAAAACTGATTTTTTGATGAAAACAAATACTTTTTGAAATGATAAAATAAATGCTAGGTGTGGAGGGTTTTAACTTGTAGAGCATCGTGTTTCCGATATTTGCAGAAAATCGTGGTGTTATCCAAACTATTCAGTACATGACGCCTCCGGTCATCAAGTCTTTACGATCAAAGGACCACAAGAGTTTTGCATTGCTTCAACCATCTATCGAAACTACATGTTCAACATTGTAACTACTGAGGGCGAGAAACAGTCGGTGGGTAAGATACTTTTGCGTTGGTCGGGAGTTCGAAAGGAACTGATCAGAGATCTCTACGTGAAATGTAAGTGGGTGCGAGGAAATTTACGCATCTCAAGCAATATAAACTTTCTCTCTTATCTCGCCTCGTAGATTAGATTAAGTTTTAGTGTTATCGATGTGATGGTGGTGGGACTAATTTTATCCACAGCTGTTCGATGCTGGAAATGCATCTTCTTGCCTGAAGCGCATAATAAATTCTACGTCGGTCATTCTATCACCCTTTTGCATTATTTGCCCTAGCGTTTGTCGTAAACATGCTTTTGTTTGCATTTCTCATGTGTTTGTCACACGTTGAACACGAAATATTGAGCTTATGCGTTCGCATCGCGTTGATGTTGGCGACAACGTCCATCTTCAAACATTCAAAAGAGATAACTTAGTGGCAGGCGTTTATAAATAACATCTGCAAGGGCTGAGTCAGTGCTTGAAAGAGTCGTTTGCAGCATGAAACAAGCTTGACCGAAACTTTTCTCCAGAAAAATTGATTTTATCCAAGAAATCCATTACAAAGTTTCGAACGGAAACATTGTTGCCAAGGAAAATTGGAAGCCTTTTCGAAACAAAAGTAACGGTTACGGAAAGGCTTCCAATCTTCTCTGGCAAAACGGTAAACAAGAAAAAATCTTTAACATCTTTGAAGGATTCTTTGGAATGATGTAACATCACTCTGTGGTCCTAATATTTAAGATCTAATGGAAATTACAGTCACAAACATTTTACGAAAATACTTTGTTTAGGCATGAATGTGCTAGGAATATAAGGCAAATATTTTGTCCTCTTCTCAAGAAGAACGAGGTGCGTTTTTGCTTTGACAAAATATCTGTTTCATCATGATGAAGCGAACCGCGCTAATCTGTCAAACATGTTATTATGAAGATAAGAGATCTATAATGTAAGGTTGCCATACGTCAAGTTTTTCCCGGACATGTCCGGGCTTTTAGTGGCCAAATATGCGTCAGGGAGAAATGTTAAAAAGTGCTTCAATATCCGGGATTTTTGAATAATGCATTTTATGAAATCTAACCGCAATGTTCTCACAGTAAGAATCATTTAGTGCTAAAGATTAAACGTTGTAATTTTTTACTGTTAAAAATGTCTAAGCGAAAATGTAAAATTACTGACGAGATGACGGCAATACATCCATGTTTCCGGAAAGGTAGGAAGAAATGAATGGGAAGCAGAATTCTTAGTTTGTAAACCAGGAACATACATCTCGGTTTCATACAAAGGTATCGCAGATTTAAAATTGCATCTCAGCTCCGATAAACATTGCAAAGTAGTAAGTGCAGCTTCCTGATCAAGTAAAGTGACAAATTATTTCGTCAACACGGGATGTAAAACAGTAGATGAAGTTAGATGAACTTAATTTTTGGTGTTTTCGGTTTGTACTATATTTATCCTATTCTCGCGGGAAAGCGACGGTGGCAGTGTGCTTTGGATGCATCCAAAATTTATACCAAAATAAAAGTGTTTTCGTCGCAAAAATTGGTTACAGTGACTGACATAAACCTGTCAGAAATTGCGCCTCATCAGATATGGTAACCCTACTATAATGTGACACGTAATGGTTGCTAGCATATCTTCTCATACAGCTAATAGACTGTTGAAAGTGCACTTGGTTATAAGATTACTGCTGTATTTTGCGAAAGCTAAAGTGTTTCAAAACTTCGAACTTTATTCACTGACCTCGCAGTTGTTTTTCCAGTTCCTGAAGACCTGGACACGAAGATGAAAGCAGTGCTTCTTGGCGCCGGATTTCTGATAGTAAGAATTTAGTTTTTCCAAAACGTTTTGCAAAGTCTTATGCATAGATTCGTGATTCCATCTTTCCAAGCAACCGTATTTATTGCTGTGTTTGGTATAATCTGCATGGATAATGAATGAAATTATTTATTGGTAAATATGCGCAGTTGGAAACTGTGGCTAAATTAGCTTTTTCTTTAACTTCTATTACGTGCATCTAATTAGTTTATATTAAAACACAACCATTCAAAAACCTAGAAACAGTTCTCACCGCTACTTCAATTTGTCTCAGTGATTAATTGGTCAAGGTTGGTTCGGTATATTATAGGCTGAAGTATATAGGAACGAAGAGAGGCATCGACACTGAAAAGCAAGGAATACCAAACAAAAACTTCGCTCACGAGTCAAACCTATGACTTTGTCCTTTCTGATCATTATCAATACGTCAGCTCAAAATCACGTTTTCCTGCCGATGATCAATGATTTGATAGAGGCAGTGAAGTTACAGCCCTTTTAAAATTTATGTATCATTAACCACCAAAGCACCTCTTCATTCACGAACTGTTTCCTTTTTCCGCAGAACATGATGTTCTTTGACATCAACCAAATGAGTCAACACGCTGAATGAAGCATTCCTGGACTGTTACGAATACATAAGTTGTTCGAGGCAACAACGCCAGGTTGCACTGATTATTGCAACGATGTGGTTTTATGAAAAGTAAAGCGTACGTTCAACAAAAATGGAATGGTGTGTCCATTTTTATGACCTGAAAATCATTTCTTACTTGTCGATGAGTGGCTACCGTAACAAATCCGGTAGATGTTTAGTAAAATTAAAGTAAGGTTAACGATCGCGAAACGGACAAAGATTTCTTGGAAAACACAGGTAACATATACAGTAGCAACGTTCTCATGAGTCATCTGGGAGTTCTCCCTCACACAGAAAACTTGAATTATGGTTTCATATCAGTGATTCTCATCATTGTTTCGCCCATGGACCATATTTCTAACAGAAATATCCGATGGGCCACTTACTGTGCTGACACGGACAACTTCATCGTTTGAGCCAGTTCTTGAAGTCCACTGCTTGGACGCACTAGAGTTCGGGGCGGGTGTTGAGCAGCCAGTCAATTGTTTCATCAACCAGAACCGTCAGGCCATGCATTCAAAGGGAAGTCGATGGATTGGATAATGAATTTATCAGGGGTTCATGGAACTCTCTGTGGACCACTAAAAATTCCGGGTGGGCCACCAGTGATTCATGTCCTGAGTATCTCAGATGGATCAAACTGCAACTACCGTGCAATTAGCCCATTATTCACGAACACAGGTTACCATACACCAGGAAGTCTTTAAAAATGAAAGTCGCTGCCATGACAAATATGCATTTCTTTTCATCAAGCCACACACTTCATTTTTCCGCAAATTCTATCTTTTATCAAACTTCATCTGAGCATTCAAATTTTAATAAAGTTATTAGCGCTGCCCACGTGGATCATTAAACAAGTGGAATGGACACAATTATTCAAAGTTATACGCAATATTCCTCGATCGGAAGGAAACTAAAAATAAAATGTTCTGCTCAAATGATGATCAAGCTATGAGAGCGCCTTTGTACAATAGAGAAAATATTTCGAAAAAAGGTACATATAACAGTTCTAATTTTTCTGAAAGCTTTGAAGGAATCAGACAGTTGGGTTCTGTTTACTTGGCGATGATGCAAACTTGCACATATCTGCAAATTACTATTCAAGTAACTACTGTAGATTCTAACAAAGCGATTGGGTTGAATCGACACGTATAACATTACCCACCCTCAGTCATAAAATGTGTAAGAAATGCTTATGTGTGAAAAATTTAAAGGTTAAAACAAAAGCAATGAAAGCAAACAAGCTCAACACTAAATTGAATAATCCAAAAAAGGCACATATCTAATACATTTTCATAAGGTCGCAAAAACAACTGGTTGGTTGCTAATGATGGTACAAACCGTTTTGGACTTTGTATCAGATTTTCAACAACAGTTGATTGATTTGACTCTTTCTAATGCTGATCTTTAAAAATTTCATGTTGGTCTGTGGAAGGTTGCGCCATCTGGTGATGAACACGCGACGGTTAAAATGTTTTTCAGAAATTTATTAAGAGATCCCGAAAAAATTCAGAAATGTATTAAGAGAAGACCATAAGTGAAAGATACAGCTGTGAATTTTCTTTTGTGAGAAAGAACAGAAAGTAGGCGTTTCGCGTACCTCTTCGAAGGCCTTCGCGACCCCCAGTGGCACGCGAACCACAGTTTGGGAACCATTGCTCGGAAGTAATCGATGCTGGAAAAGAGTAGCACGAACTGCACCAATCATATGTTTTGTAGTGGCGGGTACTTTTTGCCCCTTTACGAAAATGAATAGTGTATTAAATCAGTTTTTTTAAGGCGTTTTCGGGACCCGATTCGGGTCTCTAGAATTGAAAATCGGGTCCCTAGAATCAGAGAAAATTATCATAAGGTCCCTAGAATCAGAGAAATCAGGTCTCTACAGGTCCATACTGGGTACCTAACATTTTCCTTTAAAAAAAAACTGATTAACTTGTAATTTTATTGTAAGATAGTTTACCAAAACCAGTGTGTCGGTTACTATGCGTGTGTAATTTAAGACCTGTGTCGTTACTTCGTCGCGCACGATTGCCAGACATAAATGCGGTCACAAGGAGGTCAGTTATAGGATGATTTTCAAACCTCATAAAAATGCAAAATCAACTTGGGAAGGTGCCGGAAAACCGTTTTCACGTGGAGCACTAAACACCAATGGAGCTGTTTCCTTTCACTTTCCTTACAAACATCCGGTCGATTAGTTAAGTGAACCCAACTGCGCAATGTTCCTTGGGAATGTTGCCAGTAGTAAGCACACTAGAAGCTAAATGAAACTTGACGACAAAGTATGTTAAACAGAAATCAGATTGCACCTAAATTTCAAAACAAATGAGCGATTCTGAATGCAGAAAAGTATTTCACAGCTGAACAAAAGAATTTACGTTTACAACGGAAGTTTCCATTGATCAAATGACTTGTCTTGATAGCTTTCAACTCTGTATAAAACCTGAACAATCTCATGTTTGTACCATGACTAATCTTCCAAGCCAAACTAGACTTCAAACATTTACAGTAGCTAAATATTGCAAGGAAAAGTCTCTACGATTGTAGTAATTTTCATCATGAGTTGGGCCAGCCCATCTAGGAAAAGAAAGCTTGAACGAACTTCAGAATTATCAAGAAACAGCAACCATAATTAAAGCAAATACCTGCATTTTAATGCTTTCTCAAATGCATGCATATTTTCTATATTTTGTACGGAAATATTTCGTCGAGTTGTATACCTTGCAGTAAACAGCAAAAGTAAGAGATAAAGTAAATCCCAAGTTGTGAGGTATGCGCCGCAGTTGGATATGGGGACGATCATGATCTGAGAACTATCATTGAAAGAAACGGTTGTATCTGTTGCAACTACCCTATTGCTAGTTTGAAGGATTTGCAAATAGTGACAACTATAACTGTTGGGGAACTTTTTAAACATGCAACTAAACATAAGCTAAAACGTACGTACCTTGAAAAAACTACATTAAAACTCTGAGTGTTCATCCTAGGTCAGTGATGGCGAACATATAGCACGAGTGCCAGTGGTGGCACGCACAGTCCTCTCTGTGGGCATCGTCGTTCCAGTGCAGAGTTCGTTACCAGATAGGGAGAGGTATGCGGGGCCATTGCTCCCAAGACTGAAACAGCCACTTGAAAAGACACCGCTTCGTGCAGTTTTTTGTAACATCAAGTTATGCAGTTCCGTTGCATTATTATTCTAGAAGCTCCTTGTACCAAAGAAAGCAGGGACAATTTGACCATGTCCTCAGAGACGTCACAAAAATAGAAGATTGTATCATGTGTCGTGCTCTTACCTGTCGACAGTTTCAAACATGTCTTGAGGTCTCATACNCAGTATTAATGTTTACGAATGTGCANTAATGTCCGGTGTCTCAGCAGAGGACGAGTCCTGGAAAGATTTGTAGCCTGCTCAGAACCGTCGCCAGAAAGTCGTCAATAGGGGGCTTTACGTTCGTGCAGAAGGGGCTTAACATTCAAATTTGACAAAACTTCCACCGCTTTATAGTGTTTCATGTTTCAATTTGGGGTGCCAAATTGATCTTTCCTGCTCACACTGATTACATTTAGAAAATCTAGAAATGAAGGTATCGGAATTTTAAGAAAACTGTATCTGGATAACAAATTCTACGACATGCGTGAAACACTTTCGAAGATAGAAGGAATGCGTGGTGTTGATATAACGTTGAATTTGTACCAGCAAGAGTAGAGTGAACCTAGTCGAGTGGGGA
>JGI24159J19872_10002989_pt1 | contig 20675 bp, 6 predicted proteins | sample Ectturendosymbi4_FD_19872 | JGI IMG/M metagenome (IMG submission 19872) | reverse complement strand
AACAGCTCAAAACATTGAACTGCATGTATTTTGAGTATTTAGGAAGCTGTTGGAAGCTGTAAAAAAAAGTTGCAAAAGTTGCAAAAACTTGCCCTACTAATGACATTAGTCACAAAAAATCCGCAACCCCCAACCAAAAAATTTTTTTCGAGTGCAATCTAGGAGACTGGCCGGTTCGTTGTTTGAGCCCTTGAACAGGTCTCTAGCGCAATCGGTAGAGGAGCTATGGCATTGGTACGGCAAGGTTTGAAATCAAAGTACAAATATATCATATGCCAGCTCTCAAAGTGTTAATTCTAAACCACAAGACTTTCCTCATCTATAAAGGGTTTGGACAGCTCTCTAGCTCAAACTACTGGCAATTTAAAGCTATACAGAATATGGGTGTAATCCACCCCAGGTTAGTGTTTGTGGGTGCAGAAATTTTCACCAAATTTTAGTTTGTGGCCCATAATTTTGGCTCCAGATCTGCTAGAATGTCAATCAAGGACTCTACAGACACGGATTTTGGCCTAGTTTGCAAAAAATGAGCCGAAAAAATGGCTTGTTGGATTGGCACCCAGGGCTGGTAAAGGCGGCCAAAAAAACACAAAAGCACCCCCACTTATGACGCTCCTCCCAGAGAACTCCAAATCCAAAACAAAAAAAAAATCTTTGAATCTGCAGTCAACGACTTGCTGAATCCGTGAATTCGTAGAGGGTTTCAACAGCTCATCGGCTGGTGGGTCATGGCGTTGCAAACTTTTCAAAAAATGCAAAACGTGGTGCACGAGGAACGTAGTGGGTTAAGGAGGGATGGGAGAATGTGGAAGATAACCCCAGGAGTGGGAGGCCTACCACAAGCAGGACTGAGGAAAATGTCGAGCTTATCTGCCAGAAGGTGCATGGAGATTGGAGATCATTGCCTGACTGTTAGAATGACTGCAAATGAATTGGACATGAACTGTGAAAGGGTGTGGACAATCATTACCAAAGATCTGGGGATGAGGAAGATCTGTGCAAAAATGAAGTTGCAGAAAGAATAGCATGTGCAAATGTGTCATGATATCTGCAACAACTCAAAATCGAACTTGCTGGATAGAGTAATCACAGGCGACGAATCTTTGAGTACAATCTAGAGACCAAGTGCTAAAGTCTTGAGTGGAAAAGTCTAACATCGCCAAGGACGAAGAAAGCGAGGATGGCCAAGTCCAAAATCAAGGTGATGTTGATTGCTTTCTTTGATGGAAGGGGAATTGTGAACACATAATTCTTGCCACAGGGCCAGACCATCAACCAGCACATTGACAAGGACATCCTGCGACGTTTGAGGCAGTCAGTACAAGAGGACAAGCAACAAATGTACGAAAAAAATCATGGCTGCTTCACCACAACTATGCTCTGGCACACAATGCATTGATCATCCAGGAATTTCTCGCCAAAAATAACATTGCTGTGCTGGAGCAACCTCCATACTCACCACATCTGGCTCTCTGTTATTTTTCCTGTTCCCTAAGCTCAAGTGAGTCATGAAAAGAACACGTTTTCCTGATGTAGAAACCGTAAAAAATGGCTGTGAAGAAGGAAGTCTGAGTGACCCAGACAGATCCTTCCAGGAGTGCATGGAGGCATGGCAAAGGAGGATGGCGAAATGCGTTAGATCTCAAGGGGTTACTTTGAAGATGGCATGTTACAATTTACAAATTGTATTTGGAATAAAAGATTTATGCACACAGTCTCCTTACTTCTCAAACACACCTTGTATATTCGAAACTTTGTTTGCAACAGCCAGAAGTTTTTTTAACATGCAACGCTTTAAACTGTGGGCCTCAACCCAATTGTGAGCCATTTAGTGCTTTTTTATTGGGTTGCACAACACTTACTGTTATGGGCTGCATGGTAATCCAAGAGCTACAGTCCTGCGACAAATGTGTAGACCGAAATATAGGCTACTGTAACAACTATGGAACATTGATTGTTAGACTTTAATACTGCATGGCTTTTGTCATTATATGGTTTGTGACATTAACACGTTGGGAGCCAGTGTACAAGTATATCATACTTTGAAATAATGCATTGAGCCAACATTTTAATGCCACTGAGCAATATATAAATCACCAGTCAATTGTGCTAGAGAGCTGTTCAAACCCTCAAGATGCTCGGCATGCCTTCTAGTTTGCAATGACAAAAAATTTATAGGTTTTGGGTTTCAGGTCTTTTGTGGATGATGTCATAATCTGGATATGTTTAGGCTTTTTTGGCCAAGGTTATTAGGCCTTCAGCGCCAACTGCAAGACATAAGTATTTCGCTCATGTTTTTAGTGAAAACTAGGCTAAAGTGCGAGTCTTCTGAGCCTTTGGTTTTACGGCCATGGCCAAAAACCTACCTCACTTATGACGTCACTCACAAAAAACCCGAAAACTCCCAATTTTTTTTTCATTGCAAACTAGAAAACATGCCAAGTCTGAGGGTTGGAAGAGCTCTCTAGCACAATCACCTGAGAAGCTATGTGGTTGGTCAGACAACCAAGATATGCTTGATTGTAGGGCAATTTCCAGATACAATATATTCGTACACTGGCAGCGAACATGTTAAAGACAAGCTAATTGAAAACAAATAGAAAAACAATAAACAGGTAATTTTCTCACCAGCATCTTTCTAAACATTTGCCATAGTTCAAAAAAATGCTGCAAGAATATTGAAAAAATGGCCAACAACTGCAAAAAACAAGCTGTCACTTTTATTAGCTAATAGTAGTACCTCAGATAAATTTACAACCAAAAACAGTACAGAAAAATGTGACAAGCTTACCTTTCCCATTGGTGGTGCCCATCCACTTGGCACATCATTCTGACCCCATTGCTGATCATTCGTTTGACCCCATCCCCCACCAGGTTTAACAGCACCATTCCAATTAGAATTTGATGGATTTTTATCCCACTTCTCTGCACCCAACTTTGGTGCTCCCCAGTGAGAAGTACCATTGTCAACTGTATTTGGGCGAGTAGGTGACACTTCACCCCAGCCCTTGGGTGATGGTGGGATATTTGCAACTGGATTACTCTGTGCTGGTGGCATGCCCCAACCCTTATTTTCATTGTTGACATTAGCACCCATTTGTGCTGCCATAGTGTCTGTGGTGCCCACCACTGGGCCATTTTTGTCCCACATGTTTACTTTGCTGTAATCACCAGGATCACCCCATGCTGATGTGCCATTGTCAACAGTGCTCGGTCTTCGGGTAAGTGGATCTGCTTGTCGACCCCAAGAATTTTGGTCCACAACATTTGGAGGCATTGCATTGCCACCCCAGCTTGAACCAGGTTGCATATGCCTAGTGTTCTGAGCTGTACCCCAATTGGAGCTACCAGCAGTGTCGGGCTGCACTCCACCCCAGCCAACAGAATTCTGCTGTGGAAGTTGGTTTCCCCAATTGGTTGGTGTCACTGGCATCTGTCCAGGCACATCATTCCAACGTGTATTGGCAACACCAGGTGCTTGTTGAGGCGGATCACCCCAACCAGCTACACCAGAAGTGCCAGCAGAGGGTATAGGGCGTGATTGCTGTGTCTGTGAAGGAGCACCCCAATTTCCAGGCTGGACCTGTTGAGGCTGGCTATATGAGCCACCCCAGCCTGCGGCCGGTTTACTGTTAGAAGAATCTCCCCAGCTTTGGGTAGTCTGCATTTGAGCACCAGCAGACTTGCCCCAAGCTTCAGTTCCATTGCTAATAGTAGTTGCTGGCCGAGGTGCGCCAGTTCCTGTTCCTCCAATATTCCAGCTTGTTCCCTGATGTATGGGTTTGGTGCCCCAGCCCTCATGTGAATTGACAATCTGCTGCACCGGGTCGGTTTCTGGAGGTGGTGGTGGTGGCGGTAGAGGTGTTGTGCCACCTGAGTTCTCCGTCTGATCTGTTTCGCTTTCGGCAGGTGGTGATTCAGAGCCACCTGATGACGGCAAGCCTACTGAAGCAGCTTTAGCCCATGATACAGGATTTGAACTTGTAGTCTGAGAACCACTGGCAGAGGACGAAACATTGCTCTGAAGTGGCACCTGCTGCACAGAATCAGAGGTCTGCAAGTTAGCTGTACCAGAAAGGTTAGCAGAAACATCCGCTGGAGCGCCCCAACCACTACTTCCAGTGTCTTTTATTTGGCCAGTTGATCCACCCCAACCAGCACCCTGAGACTGTGTACTGCCAGATTTACTCCAAACAGCAGTCCCATCATCAACAGATGTTTTAGTTTGCTGTCCCCAGGCTGCATTAGAAGGTACACCCCAGCCAGAAGAGGCTGCAGGCCCTGCACCATCAGACAACCTTCCCCACCCACTGGTGCCATTTGGGTCAGGATCTTTGGGAGCAGAGCCAAGGGGAGGTCCAGAACCCCAACCAGTGTCTTCCTGAGGTTTCAACTGGGCTGGTGACATTCCTGCTTGCAATGGCTCTTGTTCTGGTGGTGGAGCACCAAGCTGTGGCCAACTTGCTGGATTGGTCTGCGGAGTGTTGACTCTTCCACCTCTATTCCAGCTGTTATCTGCACTATTTAGACCTCCGCTGCCTTCAAACTGATTAGCCCACGGTATGTTTGAAGTCATTGCAACAGATCAATTTCACACATACTGTGTATTTAAATTCTTTACTACAAAGTTCACAATCTTCCTAACAACAAGAATGCAGGTTAATGACATAAAATTGCCATCACAAAGGAACCACATTTTCAGTATGAGCACACACTTTTAAGGGTTACTAATCACTGAAAAGATTGTTAAATGCAGTGATGATAGTGATCATTACTTCAAATGTTAGCATTCCTTGCTTGGTTAAGTCTTGCAGATAGTTATAAGTATTAGATCAAAATTCCAAACAGTGATGACTTGGTAACTGTGGTCACAATCAAATAGTTTGGTTTAAGTCTGCATCTACACTCAAGAGCATAAAAACATTTACCAGATTTTACAAACTGCCAAATATGCAATCTTGCTAGGTTAATTCATTCTAATCAGATAATTATTTATACTTTGCAAGCAAGAAGTAAATATTGCACAAACGAACTCACTTTCTTACAAGTTCTCTACAAAAAGGTTTACACTTACACTATTTTAAGAAAACATAGCAATCCGATTCATAGTGACCGCATTTGCATTATGCAAGGCAGTGCTCAGCTGTCCCATCATTAGTGGTTAACACATTGTGTGTTGCTTTTGTCCAAGTGTCTCAATCTGATGCATGTGAAGCAGTCTGGCCTGAAGTTGCTTTGTGGTTTGATTTTTCATTTGACCGTAATTACAAACTAGAGAAACTATTTTGTCTGGGACAATATTTTGTGCCACATCCAATAATGTCATTTTCCAATTCTGGATAATGCTTAGCACTCATTTTATTCATTTTGGAACCTAGAAAACAAGTCTATTTAGCTCAAATAACATAGTATATATTATTATAAATCTAACAACACAAGCCCAACTGCAAAACAAGCATACTTGCAATCAATGCAAAATGTGGTCAACAGAGCATGAATTATAGTGAATAGTATATAATGCCACAAACGTCTGTTTTCTCTTCATTTTCTGAGTTGTGCAAACCTCATTGATCAAGAAAACAGCATCACAAGCACCGAGACCAGGCCTGCACAACTCAGAAAGCTCAAAGGGCCAAATTATCAACATAAATTTGGCATGACCTGCAAAAGCCTATTTCATTTCGATGAAGAGATTTCATTGTAGTATGGAAAAAATTCTGGAACGACAATTACTTACTCAAGGTCGAGCTTTTGCAATATTTTCTGCAATTGAGCAAGCTCTCACGGGCCACACAAAAAGCTTTCACAGGCCTCATGCAGCCCGTATGTTGTGCAGGACTGCCTTCGCCCAGTCATGAATATCTGTGCAATCAATTCGAGCAGTACGTACCATATTTATTCAAATATAAGCTATGGCCTATAATGTTTTTCTTCATCATTTCATGTGGTTTACATGCAAGGGTGGCTTACATTTTTTTTGCTTATTGAAAGATCTAGACCAAGGGTTGGCAACCTTTTTTCACTGCAGACTGGTGTCAGCCTGGCATTATTTTGCAAACCAGCCCTCGACATAATCTCTGTAAATCATCATGGTACTGATTCAGTAAGAGATCTGGGCTTACTTTGCCACAGTAAGATGTCCCAACCTGTAGGGACTACAGTAATCAATGGCAGTAATCAAAGTCATTCCAATCACTTGTAGACCAATTTTGCCTTGGTTCTGCACAACACGCAAACAATTTCTTCACCAACTGGCATGCAGCCTGGTGTTTGCCAATCCCTGGTCTGGATCAGGACTTCTCAAACTATGGGTAGCGACCCCAAGGGGTCACAAAATGTAATTTTGGGGTCGTGAAACAAATTGGCTTGACAAATCAGATATAAAAGTTTTTGCAAACTTTACAAGAAAATTGAAAGTAGAACTGCAGTAAATCTATTCCTATTGCATTTTTATGGGCAATACCATGTTCATGCTGTCAGTTCTTCAGCCTACTATAGGTCTGCCTGAACTATCAAATAATAATAATCAACTAGCACAACCAGTTATGCGTTGTTATGCCATTATTGCTTCAACGTACTGTCCAAGATTGACCTTGTTGCATTCATTCCAACACAAGGACACACTTGTGTCAAGAATTCTAGCTCTAGTCTAGGGACTAGGCCAGAGGTTGGCAACCTGTGGCTCCAGAACCGCATGCAGCTCATTCGCTCTTACAAATTGGCTCTCTCTAGGTTTGAAAAAACTTGATTAAAATTTAGCATATGCCTATATGAAGTCCCAACATGGGAACAGCGTGAACGTTTTGTGGCTCCTCACAGATCCCGTATGCTGAAAGATGAAGCAAAATGTTTTTTTTTTCAAAAATAAGTTGCCGACCCCCGGGTTATGCTAACTGCATTAGCCTGGATAGTTTTAGACCAGCTATGTCCAGCCCAAATGGCTTATTGAGCTAAAAATTATGTCACTATTTTAACCAGGGCCGCACATTGAATGACATTTCAAGAAGGGCTGCACATTAAACGGCTTACTCTGATCTTAGCAAACTAAATGTAGCTAAGTTAATGTACTGAAAGCGTTTGAATCCTTACTGCAATGGCAACAGAGGTGATGAAGTGGCACTGAGGACCACCTGCATCAAAAATGTCAAATTCAAGGTTATCAAAATAAAGATGTCAATGTTGAGTACTTCTCGAATTTTATAGAAATTGATTTGCTCACGAACACCTCTGCAAAACAGGTGATACATTGCTTGAAGCATCATTTTGCTTGTTATGGCATTCCCCGCTGTCTGCATTCAGACAATGCACAACAGTTCGTGTGTATTGCTGTTACTGAGTTTATGCAGTCATGGCGCATCATTCATAGTACTACGTCCCCAGGACACCAGTCCACCAATGGCAAGGCCGAGGCTGCTATGAAGAGCGTCAAGAATATGCTCAAACGCACCTCACATGACAAGTCTAACCAGTACTTGGCTCTGCTTGAAATGCGCAATACCCCCACCAAGATGTCAAAGCTTTTGTGTAAGATGAACGTTTGGTATTGACGTGTAGGATACTAGGATACTGTCAATCAATGGATACGGTTAATCGCATACATCGGTTAATCGCATAAAAAAAGCTTGGCAAATTGACTATGCGATTAACCGATTTTGACTGTACAAAGATATCGTACGCCGGCTCTCAAAGTGTTAAATACATAGAGAAAACACATTAAAATGACACCCTCTAACCCAATCATAGTCTGAGGTTGAATTTTACTTGGCTTTACCTTTCATCTTCATGTGATTATGTCACGAACACACAATCAGAATTTTACTTCAGTGTTATATTGTTTCAAGTGTTGTGATCGGAAAGCCCGAGCGGCAAGTGTGCAAAGCTTCACATTGTGGCAGCAAGCAACAATAGAGATCACATGCCATGATCACTCTGCATACACTAGTCAATACGTTCAATCATTCACATGTTTGTATCGGCAAAGCTTACACGCCGCGATCACTCTATTATTGCTTGTTCGCACCACATATATATGGGTGTTATTCTTCGCACATATCCCATACGTGGTGAATCGCACATCCAACGCAACGCCTGCGGAGAGGTTGCAACAACAACCCCTCCTTTTTACAACGAACCGCACCAATCACAAATTCTTTTTGTGAAGGCTGCACCTGGCACGACATTCACATCCTGGTCACAGCACCATTTTGTTGCGATCGGAAAGCCCGATCGGCAAGTGCGCAAAGCTTCACACTGTGGCAGCAAGCAACAATACAGATCACATGCCATGATCATTCTCCGCGTATGCTAGTCAATACGTTCAATCGTTCACATGTTAGAATCGGCAGAGCTTACATGCTGCAATCACTCTATTATTGCTTGTTTGCGCCACATAGGGGTGTTATTCTTCACGCACATCCTGTTTCTGGTGAATCGCACATTCAACGCAACACAAGCGGGGAGGTTGCAACACAAGCACATAATCAGAAATATTTTTCTCATTATAATTCAACAAGGAAGTTCCCTTTTTTGATCTCATTTCAAAACCTTTTTAATGTAAGCAGCACTGTTAGGTGTTTTTGTGATGGAGATATACACATATACAATGTTCAACAGAGGAAAATACATCTAAAACAAACTTACACACTACCATAGATCATTCCTTACGGTATGAATTACTTAGTAGCTAGACAAAGTTAATAGTGTCTGCTGACACACTTCCACATTTTCAGATCTTGTCATGCTTGATAAAAGTGTAACACTCCTGACTTCACACCGCAGTATGAAGCTTTGCTGTGAATTTGCATACACACAGGTTCCCAATTTAAAGAAGCATGTGAAGCAACATGCAACATACTCAAGTACTTCAGCAGGAAATCCCAGCCAATTCACTTGGCATGATCAGCACTTAAACATTAGAGAATGTATCACTTTTCTTGTTTCACAAAAATAACATGAAAGATAGTTATAGGATGCGTTTAAAATATCTTACATAATAATGCTTTAGCCTGACAAAATCACCAAGTCTTTCAACAACAATGTTTGTATCTATTAACTACGAAAAACAAGCCCGGATTCTGGAATCCCAAATCAAAGCCATTCACAGTTTCACACGTGAAGACATAATCTGGTTAATCGCATATAACGTTTAATTGCAAAAACCATAAACCGGATATTCGCATAGAAATGTTTTCATTTGTAGATTATTATCACTCAATTGTGTATTTCAGTTCAAAGAAAGGTAAAGTGCACTGTGTAGCTGATAGCTGCAACACCATTAATTTGACTGTTTCCGCGAAGATGGCCAGAAAACAAAGTTACCACATTCTGCCAAGATGCTAAAATCAACACCGCAGGTTCACCCCAAGCAGCAAATTTGTAGAGTCAACTGACTAGACGGCAGCTTCACTAACTAATTGGCCTTACAGAACAAACAAACAAGTCCTAGTGTTCGTAAACCATTTTTGTTACTGTCTAATCTCAAGGAAAACCACAGTCACTGCTTAATCAAGGAAAAGCCCAGTCACAAGCAAGCAGAAGAATCATGGCCATAAGTGCGGGAAATGTTTCATGACTGACACAGACGATCATTAAGTTGAACTTCACACACAGTGCACAGGTTAAAGGTACCATGCAATGCACAGCCCCGCAACAACTCCATATTTGCATTTTAATTGATGATTGTTGATTTGTTAAACACTGCAAGATTTCAGAATTTTAAATATCAGGAACAAGGGATTTTTAGAACATCTAGAAGAAATTTTAGATTGCACAATTCTCGAAATAACCATGTTTGGTATCAAGCCTGGATATCAAGGGTCAGGTATCAACTTAGCAAGTATGTGGACAGAAATAGAGTAAGGCAGTAAACTTGTGGACGTTTGTTTGATACAGATAATGACATATTCCGATTAAACACATAAAAAAGCATGGCAAATTGGCTATGCTATTAACCGGATTCATCAGAAAAAAATGTTGTAACCTAGGCTTAGCAGAGGATGTTTGATAAAAACTGCAATCGTGCAGAGGTTTAAAACACCAATCATCTATCACACGTCCCGTTAATTAGCTTGTTATGACGTAACAATATTATGTCACTACGCAGTACCGTGATCTTGTTACGTGTTTCTTTCTCTTACTCAGGAGTGCAGAGAGTGCCACAGCAAAACTTATTGCAACCACTTGTTTTGCCAGCTTCTACAATTTAAGTTTATTTAATCCAAAATTTTGATTCCAAACATTTGAAAAAACTCTTGGTTTTTTAATTCAAATCCATAGGTTTCAATATTCCATCATATCTATCCCTACTCACCAGTGCTGCAAGCAACCCTACCCAGCACCTGTTTTTCTTTGCTGAAACATTTCAGTCATTTTTAGCCGAGGCATTTTGGTCACTGTAACATTTCAGTCATTTGTCTCACAGTTGTATAAAAACTCACCGTAAGTGTTTTTCAGCCAACATTTACAAACATTCTGACCAAAATGACAAATTTTTTCGGTTATTTCAAAAACGTTTCAGTCTATGACTGAAAAAAAACAGCCCACCACATTTTCTTTTCTCAAACGCAAGGTATATAAAGTGTTGACAACATCAGCGTAATATTTTTGCGCAGGTTCTACAAAATTGTGTTATTGCACTTTCAGCTGATTGATGAAAATCCATGTGACAAAAGTAAAACTTCATAAAATTCACTAAATCGGAACAATTTTAACAAGAACATATGAGTTGGCTTCCTACAGAAAAAAACATAAACTATGCAAAGCAGGCCAAGAAAAGTGAAATCTACTGCAACAACTTCTTCAATGAACACTTTTCAGACTATGTAATACTTAATAAGATGATATGAATTTTCCTAACACTTTGAAAGCCGGCGTACGATATATTCGTACTTCAATTTCAGCCTAAAACCAGCAGTTTTCGGTTGCCTTACCAATGCCATAGCTCTTCTGCCTATTGCACTAGAGACCTGTTCAAGGGCTCAAACGGATCGGCCAGTCTTTTAGCCGGCACTTGAAACAAAATTTTTTGGTTGGGGGTTGCGGATTTTTTGTGACTGACGTCATAAGTGAAGTAGTTTTTGAGTTGTTTTGGCTCATGTTACCTGGCCTAGGGCCCGACTGCTAGGCCAAAGTATTTTGCTGAAGTTTTCGCTGGAAACTAGGCTCGAGTCCGAGTCTTTGGTCGACTTTCTAACATTTCTGGTTCAAATGTTATGATCCAAAATAAACAAACTAATTAATTACCTAATTAGTCAAATAGTTGTATTATTTTAGATCATAACTTTTGAACCTGAAACCCCATCAGGTCATCCAAACTATCAAAAGATTTGGATCGTAGCCTAGTTTACAATAAAAACTTCAGCAAAATACTACCATCTAAAGGTTGGTGCCCAGGGCCAGTTAAAGTTGGCCAAGGTGGCCAAAAATACCTCCACTTATGACGTTACTCAAAAAAATTCGCAACTGCAAGCAAAAAATTTTTTTCAAGTGCTGACTAGAAGACTTGCCACGTCTTTTAAGCCTTTTACCGGGTCTGTAGCACTGACCGGACCAGAGAAATTCCTGCACAAAGCCACGTGTGTTTTGTTTGTCTACACTGTCTACAGCTCTGCTTAGTGTTCCAAACAACTTGTCAAAAAGTCTTACTATCTACTTTTACCAAGGTCATACATACTTGTGTTGAATGCTTTTTATTATGATTCAATGCTTATTTGCCTTGAACCTGTCAGATTTATTAATAATTTACTAGTGGAAAACAGAAAACATGCAAAAAAATTTTAAACATCAAGTGCAACAGCAGTAACTTTCAAGAGCACGGATGCTTAACCTGGAGTTTGTGGATCTCAAGAAATCCACAATGTGTTGTAGGGGATCCATCCTGTGTTGAATACTGATTTGCATGTCAAGTTGGTGACACCATTTATCATCACAGATATCCAAAGAGTGAAAGTTACGTTGTTTCACAAATGTAACAGTGTATGCTTCATGATGGCTTATTTTTTTACTGTGCTAACAGTACCATAATAAATCCATTTGGTCATTGTCAATTTTACAATACTGTTTTTTCCAACTACTGTGGTGCAATGACCATCTCATGAAAAATGTGTTCATGGTTTGGCCAACATACTGATCATGACATATCACACAAGTCTCTACATAAATACCATAGTTTGCGCATGTCAACTTTGGTTCAGTGGCAAAGTTTTATTTGTTATCATTTGGGAAGCACAAGGTGACATGGATTTGTCCTTTCCTTGACAAAGGCTTGACATACCTTTGATTTGCTTTTGCAGCTTGTTTGAACCAAGGTGCTTGCAGTTTGTGAGTTTTCGCCCAATTGTGGTAGGTCTTTCATAGGTGATCATTACATGTTGGGGTTATCATGTGGTGGAAAGATGTAGCCCCAACTTGTGGCTAATCCTTCTTGGATTACATTCTTGGATCACATTTTGGGTAAGCACAGACATTCTTCCCAATTTCATGGCAAGTTGTTAGCTAGCATGTCATTTGTCATGTCCAAAGTTTGAGCATCCTTTTTCTTTGAGTCAGTTTTAGCTGCTAAGGTAATCTTTCTTCTTTTCGTTGAGATGCCTCAATCTTATTGCTTCTCCAAATGAGATTGACTTCAATGTCATTTTTGGGAGGTGTGGTTGCCCTTAAAATTACCATCCCTCTCTGGGTTTCACAAAGTCGGTGTGACAAAACCAATATCATCTTCAGTAGTTATGCAATGATTAAGGTCTAGGAAATCTACTTCAAGCTTGACAAAAGCATTTCTGGTTCAAAAGTTACGACCTGAAGACAACAATTCATTTAATTAATCCCTTAGTCAATTAATCTGTTGTTTTTAGGCCACAACTTTTGAACCAGAAACACTAGAAAGCCAAACAAAGGCTCAAAAGACTTGGATTATAGCTTAGTTTCCAATAAAAATTGAGTATTCCTTCTTGCAGTTGGTGCCCAGCTGGCCAAAAATGGCCTAAAATCTACCCCACTTATGATGTCACCCACAAAAAAACAAAATCCAAGACTTTCTTAACTTATTTTAAAATGCAAATTAGAAGACTTGCTGCATCTTTTGAGTGTTTCAACAACTCTCTGGCTCAATCAGCTGCTGGGGTTTCTTTTTCGCTGAGACATTTCATTAATAGTATCAAAACTTTTTGTAACAGTATTCATTAGTCTACCTTTTCAGACACAGTATAATTTGCCATTAACACATTTGAAGTCGGTACAGTTTAGCCTAAAAACCAGCAGTTTGCACATGTCTTTGTGCAAGAATATCGCCAGAGCCGAAGGCATTAGAGAGCTGTTCAAACCCTCAAAAGACGCGAGTAGTTTTAGGCCTTTTTGACCCACTTCATCTGGTCCTAGGCCCAAACTGTTAGATGGTAGTATTTTGCTAAAGCTTTTATTGGGAACTAGGCTAAAATCTGACTCTTTTCATACTTTTCTTTGGATGACTTGCTCAGGTTTCAGGTTCAAAAGTTATGACTTAACAACAATATGAGTAATTAATCCACGAATTAGATAATTAATTATTTTGTTTATTTTAGGCCACAACTTGTGAACCAGAAACGCTAGAAAGTCAATCAATGGCTCAAAAGGCTCAGATTCTATATTAGTTTCCAATGAAAACTTAAGCGAAATACTAACCATCCAGCAGTTGGGCCCTAGGCCAGTCAACATGAGCCAAAATGGCGAAAAACCTACCTCACTTACGACATCACTCACAAAAAACCTGAAAGTCAAAACCAAAAAATTTACTTTCATTGCAGACTCAAGTCTTGCTGAGACTTTTGAAGGTTTGAACAGCTTATAGCACAATCTGCTGAGAAGCTGAAGTTGGTAAGACAACCAAAATATGCTTGATTTTTGCTTTATTTCCTGGTACGATATATTCATATGCCAGCAGGGAACATGTTAACACGTTGGCTGCCGGCCTACAATATATTCGTACTTCGATTTCGGCCTAAAAAACAGCAGTTTTTGGCTGCCATACCAACGCCCTAGCTCCTCCGCTGATTGCGCTAGAGAGCTGTTCAACGACTTAAACGGATCGGCCAGTCTAGTAGATTGCACTCGAAAAAAAATTTTTTGGTTGGGGGGTGTGGATTGTTTGTGACTAATGTCATAAGTGACATAGTTTTAGGGTCATTTTGGCTCATGTTGCCTGGCCTAGGGCCCAGCCACTAGGCCGAAGTGTTTCGCTGAAGTTTTCATTGGAAACTAGACTCGAGTCCGAGTCTGTGGGCCAAGGTAGCCCACAGCAAAGTGGGCCAAGGTGGCCTAAAAGTCCTCCATATATGACGTCACTCATAAAAAACCCACACCCCCCAGGCAAAAAAAATTTTTTCGAGTGCAATCTACTAGACTGGCCAATCCGTTTGAGCCGTTGAACAACTCTCTAGCACTATCAGCGGAGGAGCTAGGGCGTTGGTAAGGCAACCAAAAACTGCTGTTTTTTTTGCGAAAATCGCCAAAACCAACCAGATGCCAAAGTGTTAATGAAGCTTTTTCATCGGTCCCATCAGGAATCATATTTTTTACATGCTTCAAGTTCAGTTATCCATTGGCTTCCAAACTTGTTTGAGCCGTTACCCAAATCAAGGTAGCAATTATGTCCTATTATCCTCAATATTTTGTGTCGTAAAAAGAACACAACCAGTACTTGTGCCTCTAGCCTCTAAAATTTATTTCATTGTGGTTCTGGTTCCTAGCAGTCCACAGAGAGTTCCATCATTCCATGATAAAACGTTCCTCAAACTTGTAGCCTTTTAAGACTGCCTATGTACAATATAGTTTTAACTAGTTGTTCATGAGGTGTCAGCATAGCAAAGTAGTCAATCAGATATATATTTGTTAGGGTGGTACATGGGCCAAAAAAGGTTGAGAACCACTGCTGTACAGTGTTAGGGATTGTTGCAACTGTAGTCAGTTTGATCGATTCGATAGTCATGGTGGAGCAGTGTATAAATTGTCAACCAAAAGAAGCAGTATACCATTATGGAAAAAGTATCACATCATTGTTTTCCTCAACAGCGAAAAGTGGTACAAAAGTAGCAAAACTTCCTAAAGATTTTGATATCCCAACAACGACGTTGACTACAGTTTCAAAAAATAAATGCAAAATAATCACTTACTTTTTCTTATCAAAGCATAAGTGAGTACCAATCTAAGTCAAAGAACATGTTTAACCCTTGGAAAGCTTTGGCATTGAACTAAAACACCATTTTAGAAATGATTTTGTGTGTTCAGCTATAACAACACATTTTCTCCAGTCCCATGAGGTGACATTATAGGGCAATTATATTGTATTATGACCTACTCAATGTTTTTGAGTGAATAAAATAAATTCGGTCTATGACCAAAAAATGACAGAAAAAATAAACCCAGATTGGCTGGCAAGTTATGGAGTTGCAAAGTGGCACAAAAATGGTGGTTAATGCAAGAAAATTTTGCAGTATTTTATTCCATTGTTGATATTGGGTAGGCTGTCAGCCAACATTTACAAGATGTTCATGCAGACAGAACTAGAGCGCGACCGATGTATTAGTACGCCGATATATATCGGCCGATATGACAAGTTGCCGATGTGTCGTATCAGCAAAATTCCACCAATATATATCGGCAATATTTGCTCATAAAGGTGTTACGCTGTTGCTCTGCATGGAGTGTTCGGAAACCTAAGTTGCTACTTCATCTATGACCATGTTTGATTAATGCAAATGCTCTGTCCTGTTCTTAGCACAACAGAGCCTTCTTGCATAATAATCACACCGCTGTGCAACAGTCCCGACAAAACACTCTTAGACGTAACATTCGCTTGTAGGTTTTGGCGCAGTGAGCAGATGATTGTCTGTGAACAAACTAGGTTACATGCTTTTGTGTTGGTTGGATGTTTTATCAAAGTCTCTGTGGGCTAGACAGTCTTGCATTCAGCATGCATCAAAAAAGTGCCTACAACACAGTGAGCAGGACCCAGGTTTACGCAGAATTCGATGTTGTACAGTTCTTCATTGCTGTGAAGTGATGATTTTAATGTGTCACGCATTGTTTTTTACTTATGACATCTGACGTAGGCACAGATGTCTATGCAGGGAGTAGGCCCACTTATCCGCTACACATGTTTGTCTGTTTGTGCATTTTTTGATTTAGAGTTAGACTACTGTGAGCCCTAGAAATTGCTATGGAATGCAGTGGGCACGACGGATGAAACCATCCTATTAGAGTACATTAGGCCTTTAGTAAAACACAGCTGGTTGAAATGGTCATGCGACAAGTACAATGCGTAAAGAGACAAGGGTTTAGGTTTAGCCTACAGTTCACACAACACAGACAAGAAGCTGCTAACAGCTTGCCAGCACTGAAACCCTGACATTACTTGTCTGCCAGACTGAGCCATTTACAAACGTCACAGTCAACAGAGACAGTCATGCTGTCCAAATATGTTATGTGACCAGTTCAGCCAATCATGTTCGGCTGGTGGAAAAATAGCTCCAGGAGCGTATATTTCGCCTCATAAAGCAAAATAGGAGTGTATGTTTTGCCTCACAAAATAATTGTAACTTGTGAAATTATTTTCTCTATGTGACCTGAAGAAAAAAATGCACTGCAGTGCCTTTCAGCTGTAGTTTGAAAATGTTTGGTTGAAGGCAAAATAGCTCCAAGAGTGTTTATTTTGCCTCAAGAGGCAAAATAGATACTGCTTGAATAATAGAAAAAAATCAGTATCGGCATCAGTTATCGGCAATGAAAAATGAAAAACATCAGTATCGGCCCAAAAAAAACTTATAAGTCGAGCTCTAGATCGAACATTCAAATAATTCTATAGAGCAAGATTGCAGGACTGAAAATGCGTAGTGTTACGTGAAATTGATATAAAAGAAATTGCTAATGTATTCAAACCCTTCACCTTTGTCAAGAATAGTTATTCGAATGCAGATACTCCCAAGTTTGAATCCTTGCAAAAAGATGAAAGCAAAGCCCAGCCAGCTGATTCCTGAAAAGCTTCCAGCAAACCCAGAGCTTTGAATGGATTTTTTATAATGCAAACTGCCAAATTTAGGCCGAATTGCCTGGCAGCTAAGGTGTTAATCAAACCTGCAATGGATGCACGCAATTCCACACAAAAAATTCAGGTGTGGTACGTATCTCTACGCTCTGGTGATGTGTATGCTAAGCATGACAAAGGTATTTAAATTTAATTTTAGGTGTCATAAAGGAAGTTGCTGTGTTTCTTTACAAAACTGGGCTAAAATTTCAGTGAGGAAATATGTAAAGACAATTGCTGCCATGTTCATCATAAACCAATGTCATCAGTATATTCACAGCTGAGCTAATCTCTGCACCACATAATATATATTGTGATATTTAAGCATGCCCTGTCTTAAAGAAATTTGATCTCAAACAATAACTACTTCAGAAAAAGCAAAATTGCACTTGTAGTTTTATAAGTGATAAACAAAAAGAATAAATGACTGATATCTACTCACTGTCTATCAAAAGGAATCTTTTCCCAGCTAAGAATCAGACATTAAGATCCTACAGATTATATATTTTACTATGCACGCATCACCTGCTCTTAATCAAATAAAATCGAAGTGAACTTTGACTAATATCTAATATACGTTTAATACAACTTTCACAGCAAGTAACAAGCGATGTGCTGCGTTAGATTAGAGTATATACTTTTAACCACCTGACTTATGCAAAATGTATATGACAATGGTGGGCAAATACAGCTCACCAATATGTAATGTGTGGCTCTTCTTGCTGAATAGCAATGTCTCAAATTGATAGCAAGTTATAGCCTCATATTTAACATGTGTTTCGCTTATCAATGTGTTTACACGAGTTCAAAAAGGTTTGTTACAAAGGAGTCTACATGATTTGATAATAAAAATGTGAACCCAAGCTCAAATTATGCTACTTACGTTTGCAGAACAAAATTAAAATGAGAGATTTTTACCAACATATCAGTATCGGCCAAAGCAGCCGATTTTACTGACCTGAGCAGGTGTTCACAAACCGCTGTTATATTCCTTACGCATGCAGACAACTTGCACAAGAAAGCACAATGGATCAAGTCAAGACAGCTATCTTACAGGAACGCCAGCAGTGGTGTTTTCATAAACAAGGAGACAAGATGAACTATGGAGCACACGCAGGGTGTCGCAGCCGAAACTAAAGCATCATCATTAATCAGATTAATTAAAAATTATAGCAAAATATTGAAATGCTGCAATTTGAAAACTTCAAGCTCATATATAAATCCTGATTTTTATTTTTTGAAAACAAGGTAAGGCAAAGAATGCATTATATTTTCGATAATGACACAGAAAACAAGATTTAAAAATTTCGGAAATATCGGTTGTTGGTCCGTGAATGGCTGATATATCGGTATCAGCCCCTAAAAAGCCATATTGGTCGATCTCTGATTAAAATGTTTCAAAGAGATAGATTGTCAAAAACATTCTGCAAGTTTCCCAATGTTGGAATGAGAACGAATGCTTTTCACAAAGAGGCAACTGCAGACCAAAAAATCAAAGAATACAGAATTACATTGCAAAACTACTGGAGAAAATCCAAGCCATATTTGACCATTTGCAAGAGTTAAAAACATGCTTTGCATTCCTTGTAAATCCATTCAACGTTAATGTAGGAAGTGATGGCTGTCAATTTCCCCAACCGTTAGTCACAAACTTGTCTGCTGTAGAAATGAAACTTACCGAAATACAAGAAGATCTGGCTCTAAACAGTTTCATTCAATGTCACTGTCCAGGTGAGTTCCGGGGTGTTCAAAACAATAAATACCCAGAACTATAAAAAGCCAGTGTTTGACTCACTTCTCATTTCGCACGACATGTTGCTGTGAATTTTTGTTCCCTGTAATAAAGGTCATACACTCAAACCATCGTGCAACCCTAACCAATGAACACTTGGGGGAATTTATTTGCACATTTTAACAACCTATTGTCCATATTTTCAGAAACTACCAAATAAAACAAGACCCTAGTATTGATTAAGAAGGCATTTTTGTGTTTTAATTACTGTACGTCATTTTTTGTAAAACCTGCATCCTTTACAGTATTTGTATTGACATTACAGACTGATTTTGCAACTCGCTGATGTTTTCATTTTTCTGCAAATGATTCTTCTATTGAACAAATCTGCCCACACCTGATATATAACAAACTGAAGGTCACAATTTTGCTAGGATAAATGTCTCTTGTTTCAAATACTTCTGGTACCAAGGGTTTTCTATGGGAAACAGTCTTGAATATCATGCAATATTTGAGTTTGCAATATTTATGGTGGTTTCATAAAACTCCTTGCAATCAAAGCTTAACCAAGTGCTTCAATTATCAAATCCATGTCTCTTTGATAAAAAATATTATAGCTGGTATTGAATAGAAGCCTGGTCCGTATTTGTATGCAGACCCATCTCTATTCCATAAAAACCCACTTTATATATGTACATATCGCCACTGTAAAACCAAATTGCTGTCCAAAAATGGAGTTTTAAGATGATGGCAAGAAACAAATTTTTTCAGCTAGAAGTTTTGCTGCCTTTTCACCTTAGGCTTACATAGCTACTCTTTTAAACTCTGGCCAGTTGTAAATCATAGTAGTACATATCAAATCAACCGAATTTAATAACTCTTGGGACACCTTCTTTTTTTGACCCCTCCTAGACATAAACCTGTTTAGAATTTTTATATTCTTGATAACCCACTTTACACATGGACATAAACCTCTATATAAATTTTAAGGTTGTAATTTATGGTTTTATGGGTGTAATAAACTCCCCTTATTAATTGCATCCAGACTAAAAACACATACAATGTAAAATAAGTTCTGCAAAGGGCAGTCCTAATGAAGGTACTTGCATAATGTGCAAAGTGTACCAATCCAAAATCAAAAAATTATGAATACAGAAATGCTTCTATGGCTATAGTACAACTTATTCGTTTAGTTTATTAGACTTAAACCCTATGCTATTTTCTTAACCAAGGAAGATAGGGTAATGGAACCAAGCCAAAAAGAAAGAGTTATGTTCAAAACATTAAAAAGTGCAATAAAGTAAATATCAGCAAAAGTGGATGTAGTCAGTTTGGTTTTAGCTTGGTGATATTTTGCTATTACAAATGTCACGTACTCCTAAAATTTTGCTCACATACACGTAATTTTACATTTTACGTACAGTGACATAGTTGTGAATTAAAATTCACCCTCAAAATGGTCAACACACAAATTAAAACAGCAAAAGCATGTCATAGAGATATAAAGTTTATCTAAATTTGTCCATGAACCGCATATACCTTATGGAAGGTCACTTCTTGTCCAGATTGCTCATAGGCTTAGTCAGCCAAGGTAATTTCATTTGAAACATTTTCTTTATTAATAATATTTTGTTTCATCATGTTCCAGCTAAAACTTCTTAACACGTTGAGAGCTGGCCTACGGTATATTTGTACTTGGATTTCAGCCTAAAAAACAGCAGTTTTCGGTTGAAAAGTCCTCCACTTATGACGTCACTCACAAAAAAACAGCACCCCCCAAGCAAAAAAATTTTTTTCGAGTGCAATCTACTAGACTGGCCGATCCGTTTGAGCCACTGAACAGCTCTCTAGCGCAATGGGCGGAGGAGCTAGGGCGTTGGTAAGGCAACCAAA
>JGI24159J19872_10002986_pt1 | contig 20679 bp, 10 predicted proteins | sample Ectturendosymbi4_FD_19872 | JGI IMG/M metagenome (IMG submission 19872) | reverse complement strand
CGCAATCGGCGGAGGAGCTAGGGCGTTGGTAAGGCAACCGAAAACTGCTGTTTTTTTGCGAAAATCGCCAAAACCACCCAGACGCCAAGGAGTTAAATGGTGTTTGTTTTTCAAAATTGTATAGATGACATGTACCAATTATTGTGGAAATACTAAGTAACATTCAAATATTCAACATAAGTTTGTGAGTTTGACATACAGTATATGTATAAAAATCACATAATAAAGCATCGTTAAAAGTAGTTAACTTTAATAGTCTCCTAACATTTCCACATAGCGATCAAGCATCTTGCAAAGTAACTGAATACAACTGTTGTTTGATTTCTTTTGGTTCTCTGCTGTGTGGTTAACCAGATTGTGCCTAAAAATAATTAACAAATCCTTCAAATTTCAACTGAAGTAAGATTGTACAATATTTAAATAACATCATTTTCTGAGTTGCAATTATAGTTGATGTAGTGAGACATTAGGAAATATTTCTTTGGCAGGTAAATATTGCATGTTTTAATAGCCTTTTATTCCAATTGCAGTGGTTAGTTAAGCAGCCTTAGCTGCACTGACTGATATTTGTATGCTTCAATATTTTGATTTTCAGTTTGAAAGCTACTATACCTGAAGCTCCCAAGCATAGTAGTACTAATGCTTCTGAACCAGGACAAAAACCAACATCAGGTACTACCAGCTCCAAACCAGCATGGAGTAAAGCGGACAGCAGTGATGATAGCAGTGAAGCAGAAGAAGAGGAAGTTGAGAGTGATCTTGGTAAACAAGTTTAAAGTAGTAGGACTTTTCTAAGCCTGCATCAGAGATTTGCATTTAATTTAGCATATTTTTACTGTTTATGTTAAAGAAATCGATATGGAGGGTGTAATTGCTGGGGACACAGATCCTCCTCAAGAAATGGGTGATGATAGCAAAAAATCTACCGAAGAAGAGCAGGAGCAGGTATGTCAAGTGCTGCAGCAAATGCCTGGTTGTTGTTCGCCATGACTATGTGATGCTGTGGTAGGCCTATTTTATTTGGATTTAGTGATGTAGTCCAATGTAAGTAAACTGGCATTTTGCATCTAATGCATGGTACAGAAACATGTTTTTGAATATTTTACTCAGTGTTCTGCAAAGAATGAATATTCAGCAGTTGCTGTTAACAAACCCAAACATCCACTTAAGAGCCTATTTTTTGATATGTAAAGTGGCTGAAAAAAACTGTTCTAGAGCATTATATCCGAAAATGCAAGCGCATGGGAACAACTGCTAAAATAGTACACTTTTCAAAAATTAGCAACACCCACTTTTTCCATAGTCTTTGAAACTACCCTCAGATCAAGTGCATTTTAAAAACTCTTGAATCTTGACAGCTTTTTAGTTTCAGCCCAGTCCTTTAATGCTGATTTATATATGCCACACTGCTTTGTGTGAATTATGTCTGTCAAGCTTGTTTCTTTCTATTTTAATATCTAAAAGTCCTGCAGTGTCATTACCAGCCTGGTAGAGAAATGGTGGCATAAATATTAATTTGGGCCCTTAATTGTGATGCAAACAATCTAGTGTCTATAAAATCTGCTGTCTAGTGTCTATAAAAAGTAATCATTTCACAGCTGAAAATCAGACATTATGAGAGTACTCGTACATATTTCGCCTACTGAGCAGGCATCATCAGCTTTGCAAAGTGCATGAAGTATAAACTAGAATGAAATAAAACCCACAAACATTAAAGCTAACAGCTAAGGGATGGTCTGTGTTGTTTTTTTCTATATTTTATTGAATTTACTCATCTCATTGCTTGTTACATGTCCAATCAGGTCAAACTATTCCAAGAAAGGAGAAGATTAGAGAAACTCCTTTCTTGGCTTTGTTGGATCAGTATTGATAATGCGATCTTATTCGTAGAGCAAGAGTTTCTGTACACTTTTTAAAGAGAGGTCTCTAGCTAAACTACATTGAATTTTCTAAGCGAGGACCTGGTAAAGTGAAAATAAACATTGCGGTGTATCTCATACGATTTAGTGTGGTTTTCCATTACAGTAGAATTGCCCAATAACGTCACTTCAAGGGACCAGAGAAAAAGCGTCGCTATAGGCAAACTGTTGTTATAGCTGAATTCTACTGTGTAAGCGGTAGCATGTTAGCATATGGCATGTGGTGTGAGGCAGCAGCAACATAAGTATTGATGATATGAGCGTCGGAAGGATTTTTTCCAGGGGCAGGGGGCAACAGCGGATTTTTCCATAGGCAGCCATAAAGATTTTTTATGCCTTGCTTACTCTTTTTGGAGATAAAGAGTAAGTCATCCTAGATCTGTTCTAGAGCAAACAGTACCAGGTAAACCGCTATGCTCTCTTTATTCGGAACAAATTCACGTACTTCGGGTAAGAGATCTGCACTGGTAGAACGATCGCTTACTTTTTAAAATTAAGTCAGCGGTATAACAGCATTCACTAAATCCCTGATCTTGTTGTAGTAGGAAAAAGCCGTCTTAGAGATTATTCTACCTCACATACTGTTAGGAGTAAGAATATTCTTAACTCAATTTTTGCCTTGCTCTTGTTTCTTGTGAGGTTGCTGGGTGGTCTATATTTTTTGTTTCAAATAGTAGTCCATTGCCGGCTTGTATTTGATCAGGCAGCGTCAATGAGGCAGTTGGGAATGGAAGCCATGTCAAATGGAGACAATGAAGGAGCGGTAAAGCATTTTACTGCTGGCATACTTCTGGATAACAGCAAAACCGTTTTGTTTGTAAAGAGAGCGACGTGAGTTTGAAAAAGTTCTATGTTGTTTATGTTTGAAGTAAAAATGTAGGCTGAGTTCGTCTTCTCGAAACATATATTAAGAAAATATTACCCTCACTTGGCTTACTGCCTAGAGCAGTCAATTTCAACTCTGCATCCGCGGACTCCTGTCAGTTCGCACAGACTATTTAGTGAGTTCGTTAACTCCTGGCTGGATGGGGCAACTGAATATACATTAGCGCCAAAATTGGACTTGAGTGACGCCAGCAATGAATATTTTCACTAAGTTAATGCTAGTTTCGTAACTTGAGTCAGCGAAGACCTTTAGGGAATGGAAAGTTACCCCGCCATCCGAAAACGTTGAATGCCACAGATCTAGGACGATTTGCTTTCAGGTTGCATAAGTGAGCAAATCATCGCAAAACGATTTTTGAAATCGCTACAGATGGATTGTAAATCGGTTTTATTGCTTGAAATTTTTTCTTCAGCGTCTATTTTGCACGTCTGTTTGCAACTTGGATGTTAAAAGAAAAAGACCAGCAGCTGTAAATAATGCATTTCTTGCCTTGTGTGGTAGCATGGCATCTGCTGGTCTGCTCTTTCTGAGCAGACTTTCGTCGTTTTGAAGCGACTTTATCTCTGAAATCCTGTGCTCTGGGCGGAATAGGCGCTACCTGTTACTTCCTGTTGATAAAATCAGAGTATGAAATACGTCGATTCGAAACAAAACAGATCGCTTGTTAGTATTTCGATAGCTCTTTTTGCAGTCAAAGAAAACACTTTGTGTCACTTTCGACTGTGGAAATGTTCTCTTAAATGGAACGTTGTGTTGCAGAGATGGTGTTAATGAGAGCATCGGTGAAAGTTGCTGGGACAAAGTTTGCTCTTTGGGGCTTTTCGCAGGAAGGAAAAATACGTTCAACAGTTTTAAGGGCAGTATTGGAAAGAGAACAGCAAAGCATGTATGTCCTGTCAACACGTCACACGAAAAACTAGAAGCATAATTAGGGAATAGTGATTCAGTTGGATCTCCGTAAATACTACAGAAAGGTTACCACCGTCCAGTAGCAATATTACTTTAAAGTAAACTTTGACCTTTAAGCATCTCAAATATGCATCACCTCTTCACACAGGCCAACATTGTTTTGGCAAATACTTAGCGCAAAAACATACTGTCTTTTCAAACTTGGGCTAGAACCTTAATTTTGGTTAGAAGTAGATTTTGCATTGGAAAAATACGCAAAAAACATGATTTACACGAAATCATATCAGACGTTTCGAAAACAACTGTTGTCAACCTCAGGAAGGTTCAGTGAATGCAGCTCGTAACGTCAGACCACAAAACGCGCGGTTTTTAAGTCATACACAAAAAACAGCAATGCAACGGCCAACTGATGCAAACGTTGACTAAAACCTTTAGAGTGGATGATGTATCCATGTTAACGATAGGCGTTTTATTCTCAAACAAACCAATCTATTCAATTTTGCAAAACTTTTCCAATCTGTAGCGGAAGCTTAAATTTTTAGTTCATCAAAGTTCTTAAACTCGGGGTGTTTGTTGTGCCAGTGTGCTTCTGTGGCTGTGCACTTCTTGTATTACTTAATCTGTTCATAAGGTTGACCGCTCACTCTGAGCAACACGCGTTTTGCCGCAACATGTTAGCTTGCACACGACTCTGGATGTTTTGAAAGACATTGTGACTTGTTGAGAGGAAAGCCAACTTGGAGTTTACATGGCTCGCACACTTACCTCAGCATAACTTTATATGGAGTTTCGAATACCGAAGAAAGCTTTTTTGACTCGTGCCGAGATGGTGCGTCGTTGACCCCGAAAAGGAAAGTTTGAAAACTTAATGTCTCCTTATTTCGCTTGTCGAATCCAGAACACAGTTTCCGTCCATAGTTTTGCGCTTGGATCGCCGCATACACAAAAACTTGCAGTGTCTTAACCAAACAGGTGAAAAAATTAAAATCGATGTCTGGGCTTCAAAGCGTGTGTTGCTCGTTGCACAAACATGGCAGAATCATAACAGCGACCATTACAGCTGAACAACACTTATTTCTGCTCAAACAGCATTCACGTCGACTCAAGATAAGTCATAATTGTACAAAATTAGTAATATTTAGCATTTTGTTAATCTGCATGCTTTTCAGCTTGCTATGATGCAATTATATAATGAAAATAAGCCACCATCGCTGTGGTATTATGTTTCCGTTTTTGCAAATGGAACATAAAAAGTGTATTTTATGTGTGTAAGCTAACTGCAGGTAAACAACTGAAACGCTTTGAGGTCTTTCGCGCATGCGTTTTTAATGTCAAACAGTAAATTGACTAAATCTGAAGCAGATCATTGGTCGTGACACCGCAGTTGCGTGCGGTGACACTTCTGGTGGAGCGTTCACTGATGGTTGAGCAGGTGGCATAAGGCCGTAAATTTTACTAGGTGTGCGCTGTTCGTGGCGTCACGACATGACGTTTTATTCAAATTTCAAACCAACCCTTTGGCAGAGTTTGATGAGAGAACATGTATTATGTCCTACTCGCACTATCGCCGTTAAATGGTGTATAGGAAATAATATCTATGCTGTAATGTATACAACAGTTCAGAAATGAAAGCATATGACATTTTGGCAGTTAGAGCTGTCCTGAACAGCATAAACTGTTTCTAAATTCTAAAAGTTTGAAACATCCAAGATGTTGAAACATGGATTAACATAAATCATTTGTAATCAATCACACTACATTCATTCTGGAACATATACCTCTAGAGCAGTGGTTCTCAAACTTTTTGTCGCTGCGGACCCCTTTCACTGCACAAAAAAAAACGCTGGGGAACCCTTAATTTTGTCAACGCTTTTTCGATTATTGAGAAATTAGATTTGGTCGCTTCTTAGCGTGTNCACCTCAATCGCCCCGGCAAGAAACAAACTTCAAGTTTCGGCCTGCCGCCAACTGCCGTCACGAAAATCAAATAAGAAAAGGTTAGTTGACTTGCAACATGAACATGCCAGACTGCAGTTGTGGTGCGATTAAGCTGAATAATGACCCAAACGGGCGGATAACAACTAGAGTATTTTGTTTATTGGCTTTTGGTTTACGGACCCACAAAAACAAATTCATGGACCCCTAAGGCGTTCACGGACCCCAGGTTAATAACCCCTGCTCTAGAGTGATCCACGCCGTTCCACATGCGGCAGCACAGGAACATACGTTCAATATTTGTCACAAGAGCTGCGACGTTTAAAACTCACCTTCCCTTAATCTCTGCAGCAAGCCAGTACCTAAACTCCTAAAAACATAACTTGCAACAAGTGAAGTATCCATTTCTCTGCTCTGCCTGTAGAGTAGTCGCGGTACTGACTACTAGAATAAATAAATACTATAATAAAAAATGAAGATTTTTCTTTGGTTTTTCCTGAATATATTTATTCATATTCCATGAAAACAAAAATTCTATTTAATCAGAGATTCTATTTCAATAAGGTTTCAGGACTGGGGATGCGTAAATGTACGTTAAATCGATTTCCTATTTGCGGATCGATTCCTTGCTTGCTCCCATTTTGGAGAGTACATGCTTGAATACAGATATGTGCAAGTTTGAATCATCGCAAAAAGAGGAAAGTTAAGCCCAGCCGGCTGGTTCCTCGAAAGCTTTCAGAAAAACCAGAGCTTTTAATTGTAATGAGTAAATTAGTAACTACGAGCAAGTCCGATTATTGAACCCCATAAGAAATTAAGAATACGCCACTNCGTGACAATCTTGCCATACTTAANTGTAACAAAGGTTAATAACCACAAATTTAACGNTTCGACAAAGCGTGTTTTACCGCAGCCAGCGGTTTTTTCGAGACCAGCTTGTCTGTGTCCAAGTTTACGCTTAGATAATTCTTGGCCGATACTGAGGTTCGTCAGAATTTTGCGTAACCAGATCTGAACTCCAGTTATACAGTCATTTCCGTGCGAATACGCTTTTGCAACGTATTGTATTGTACGTTGGACGCTTACTCAGTCTTCTTTCGCGGCAGATGACCTATATAAAAAGGGTTTAGGTTGTGGAAACACAATGGAGCGTAAAAGGTCATCAACTCTGATTATTCGGTTCAATTTATGAAACAAGCTCAGCAATGCATGTTTCAGATTTTCCTAAAACGTACATCCCATGTTCACAACTTTTTCAGGTCTTACTTGCGTCTTTCTAAGCCTAACGCAGCTATTCGCGATTGTACGAAGGCACTGGAGATAAATCCCGATTCTGCTGCTGCCTACAAGGTAAACCTGTTATCATTTAATTGGGCATCAATAATCTATCTGCTTCTTGTTTTGTAACACCGTTTAAATAAGTACTCGGATGTGTCTATGTTGGAAGTTTTAAAGATCCAGTTTAACTGTTACCCTTTTCTTTCCATACTTGGCGGATCTGTAAGCTGGATCAGTTCTTGGTCGAAAAAAATGAATAAAGAACCTTTTTTAGAAAAAATCGTTGTTTCGCTAAACATGCAGTGGTGATGCAAACTGTGCAACTCTCTACGTTTATTATTATGCCTCCCTCCAATGCACAGAAAAAATGCCACACCCCTGCAACTTTCCACGATTTTCAGTTTGTCACTTGACTTCGTTGATGTGTGTGCGCGTTTTTTTTATCCTAGTCAATTTGTGTAAGATTGCCACTTACATTTCTTTGCTTATTGCAAACAAAACAGCCACAATAATCGAAAACATTATCTGTGCTGTTCTTGCTAAACTAAACTAGTTTACTACTTGTGAAAAAATATTTCACGTGCGCTGCGCGCCAAATCTTCCGAAATTTTTTAACATCCGTTTGATCCAACTGCACATTTGAAATTTGGATGAAATGGTGAAGTTTTCAAATAACGCTTGCGAACGGATAACCAAAAATGCTGCAACATGCATCGTTTGTGGTTTAAACTAATTACTTTCATGAAGCAAAATAAACTTTTCCTTGATATGTACAACAAATGTTATTTGTTTAGTTTTTCTCTTTGACTAAAAATAACATGATCAAGGTATCTTACTCAGGTCAATGTCTTCAATTAACGTTTTTGATGAGATGTACAGGAAGTGTCAAGTTTCTTTTTCAGGTTATGGGGAAAGCTCACAAGCTTTTGGGACACTGGGACGAAGCTTGTCATGACTTCGAAGTTTCTCAGAAAATCGACTATGATGACGAAATTTACGAAGTGTTAAAAGAAGTCAAGCCGAAGGTAGGTGGTCACCTTCTGGTCGTATTTTCCAATAAACGTTCTTGTACATTTGTTCGTGAAACTGGTGCGTCGCTTTAGACTCAGTCCAGCGAGTGGAAAGTTTGCAGCCTGTTGGGAGTTAGTGCTGCGGGCATTTGACGCGGCTGTGAGCATAAATTAGTGTTACAAGTTGTTTCGTGGTGGGTAAATGCCCTGGTCGGCCAGTGGCTCTCACGGTCGTTCCATCTGTTCAGTACCTATCGTTGCAACCAACGGAGCTGCTATTCGCAGCTCCTGCGTTACGTAAGTTATTCGAGTACTGTGCACATTTGCACAACCATGTAAGGCAGGCTGGAAGATTGCAACCGACTCGGAGTCGCTTTATTTCATTTACAAGTGGTATCGTATTAATGCAGGGGTCTTCAAACTACCGCCCGCAAAGCTATTTTATCCAGCTTACAAAGACATTTTGTCAATAATTAAAAAATAATATATTTACGAAAAATTTGTTACTTTGGCAAATGTAACAAACCCTGAAACAATCACATTTCGTAAGATGTCCGGCCCTAGACCTGTTGTGTCGTAGCTTGTATGACTCTCGGACAAGAAAGTTGGAGACCCTGTATTATGAACACAGGCCGACCTGACCACTGTATGAGTTTTTTTCGCCGATAGCACTGTTTGTTAATTTGTTGGTTTTGTATACGTTGCATGGTGGAAACTGCAGCAATATCTCGTTTCAAATGCTCATTTATTGTCATTAATTGAAGCGGTATTTTACCCGTGACGCAAAGTGCAGCGGCTGTTCCGTTTTGTTAGAAAAGCGACGTTGCAGAACTTTTCTGGGGAAAATGTCGTCATATGGTTGCGACAAATTGAAACAGAACACGCAAGGTTGATTAAGGATTTTTCAATATTTTTGGCATTTCTGCGCTACAACCGCTTGAGTTTTAGTAGTCACATTTTTCAGTTTTCAGGGCAATGTCCAGGTGGTAGTCTTGCCAATTGCTTGTTGGGTGTTTGGTAGACAAGATCGTTATTTGGCATTTGCTCTCGATAGCTGATCGAGAAACAACCAGTTAGTGCAGGGATGGGGAGCCTGCTGCACTCGCGCCAAATACGGCCCGCATCAGAATCTTCGTTACCCAACTTGGAACACAACATCACGTCGAAACGAAACTCCATGACAAGCAGACACATAGACATTAAGTCGGGAGAAGTCTCTCTCATTCATTGACATTTGGAAGATAAAGAATTTTAAGATAAAATTTAAATAATTTTTTCGGCCCGCCAGCGATATCCCACAATTCATGCGGCCCGTGATGGTAAATAGGTTCACCATCCCCTAGTTACAGCATTAGCGATGTTTATGCAGACGGACACTTCATATGTAAGAACAGATAGAGACCAGCTGTCGGCTGTTTCGATGATGTAGTTACTGCAATGAAACGTTTTTGTTTGCGAATTTCGATGAAGACGGCTAGGTTCTTGGCAACATTCCCGTACCAACGAACAAGACAAAGCTTTCTACCACTTCATCATTTGCAAGTCATCAGGTTGTTTGAAAACGGATCGCGAGCTGCATATGCATTGTTTAAATACGGTAACCATACGTGCCAATTCAACTTTTTTTCAACAATTACGTTTGTATTCTCTAGTCTAGATAGTTTTTGAAATAAGTCGTCGCAAAAGGCGATTGCGGTTTTATTTCGAAACTGAACTTCCTTTTTAAGTGTATAATATGGAATTTCAAACATAGTTTGAGGGAGGGCTGTGGAGCCGGAACTCAAACTTCAGGCTCTGGCTCCAGCTACAGGCATGTGAAAGTTTTTGGCNCCGGCTCCAAAAGTATTTGGTCCATTGCAAACTGAAAACGTTTGTATTATTTGTACAANTTGTTTGTGCCGCGAACTAGGGCTGTGGAACTGGAACCAACACAAATTTCAGGCCCCGGCCATCCAAAATTGCTTGGGCTCCGGCTCCACAACCCTGGTTTGAGGTGGTCCATGGGAACAACTCTAGCGCTGCAAGAAATGCCTAAATAAATGCAAACAAACCAATAATTTGCCGATCGAGTAATATTTTCTGCGGCTTTCATTTGGATTTTTGTGACTAGAACCATCTACACTGCAGTGAAACGAAGATAATGCCCACAAACGTGAAATTCACGCATCTGCACAAACTGAATGCAAATGATCAAACGATGAATTAAAGCAACGCAACCTCACTTCACTTAGGCCATTATATCTATCTGATAAGGGATTTTCCGCATTTGAATATATGCGTATAATCTAGATGGTTCAACCAACTCTTGTTACGTACACGTTGTTGGTATACAGTACATTCCTGAAAATGTGCCTAGCTCAGGGGGGGGCAATCAATTTGGTTCTGGGGCCACTTTTGGAAGGCCGCTTTTACCGGAGGGCCGTATACTTTCTAATGTAAATAGAAGCAAGTCTCTGACAAGTTAGCCCAGTGGTTCCCAAAGTGGGCGGTGAGGCAGAAATGGGCGGTTGGATGATTACATTTCTGTTGTCTTACTGACGTTGAGTGACCAAATGTCATAAAAAAAGCAGTATGATCAACAAACATGTATGCATGTAATTTGTAAACAAAAACTTAGCGTTTTATAGTGAAATGCACGAAAAAATTGTGTTGATATGTATGCTAGACATGATAGGGAGGGCGATAGAAACTTGTTTGTCAGAAAAGGGGGCACTAGCCAAAAAAGATTGGGAAACACTGAGTTAGCCTCAGCCAGAGACGAATTTTCATTTTCGGGACCCTAAGCTATTTTAAATTGCGGGCCTTTCTGGAAGGTTTGCGACGACTGATGTCATACAAATTAGCACTACACGTGTTCGTTACATTCACTGAAGAAGTTGTTCCAATTCATACACATATTACTTTATTCTGAATTCCCTCGATATCAGTAACAAAACCAGTCACAATGGAACTAAAAAAGACAGCGGTGAAGTTATTTGACCACACTCACATTACATATTTATTGAGTACCTCACTTGCCTGGTGCAATGTGAAAATGGATTCAGGTGTTTTCTTCCACACATACGTACATGGTCGTTGGAAGGATTTTTTCCAGGGAGGGACCAAAAGTGGTGAAATTTGATTTTTTTTCCCCACATTTTTTTCACCACCAAAAGTGGTGAAATTTGATTTTCCTCGAAACTAAGAAAACAACCTTTTTTGCTAAAAATGTTAAAATCCAGGGGTGTCTTGGCCCCGCCTTCCGACGCCCATGTATACGTAACAATAACGAATTCTCAACGCCATAAAACGAGAATGCTCATCGTCATTAACTTCAATCCTTCGCGCTCATTCTAAAGCAGCCCTGCACTACGAAAGGTTTTCTTGAGGCCCGCGAGAGGTTTCTCAATTGTAGAAAATGTTGCAAAATCTCGACCTCGAATAACTAGTTGTCGTTCCAGAATTTCTTCCATATTACAGCGAAATCTCCACATCCAAATGAAATAGACATTTGCGGTCCGCGGCAAATTTGTGTTAATAATTTGGCCCTTGGAGCTTTCCAAGTTGTGCTGGCCTGTTCTGTAGAGATCTTTTGTTAGCGCCATCGTAAAAAAACGTGTATTGAACCAAAACAAAAATAGAAATGTAATTGCTTACAAAAATTCTGGAAGTTGTCCTTACTCCCAAAATTTTGGAGCCCCCCGAAATCGGGGGCCCTAGACTTTAAACCTTTTAGCCTAATGGTAAATCCGNGCCTGGCCTCAGCACTAAGCTGGAGAAAATTGTAGATTTAANGATTTTTTCTGAATGCTTTTGCGGGCCACATATGCTCCGCGGGCCGCTTATTGCCCATCCCTGGCCTAGCTCATTTTTCTACGAAACAAAACAGTGGCACAGATGAGTTAGCGTTAATGTTGCATAGTGCAAGCACAACATTAAATGACTGTGCAACCACTGCAATAAAAATTATTTGCTCTTGATTCCCCTCTTCCATGCTTAACTTTAGACAGCGCGTGTGATGGTAACTTCGTTAAGCTTGGTAAAGGCTTAAAAAGGAAGTTCGCCCCCTATAGATTGTTAAACTAAACACGTGTTATAGCTGACTTGGTCACCGGACGACGATCGCCTCAAGCTGGTAGTGAAGTGCATTTTGGTGATAGAGTTAGTCATTTTCATTTCTACCGCGGTATGAACTGGTCTTCCGTCGAGGAACAAGGACTTTGGCTTCGCCAAACGATTCCAGTCATACAACAGTCTATTGTTTTTTTGAAAACGTGCTGCTTTTACTTTTTGCTGGCTGTGGCCTCGAAGCGTTAACTACTTGTAAAATTAGAATGAAATATTGCTACATCGAAAGGGTACCCATAGTATATGTTTATAGCCAACGTAATAAGTCAGCTTAGCCAAAAATGGCGACAAAAGCTTGAGTTTTCGGCAGAACAGATGTCACAACAGGTGAGAGATCTGGTGAAATGCATGTTGTCTTCACAAGCTCGGTCAGAAGGTACAAACGATAAACCGCATAAACGTCTAAACAACAAGGTAGCAGCGCATAAACAAACGTTGAAGAGATCGAATTGCACGTATACAGAACATTTTCATTCAAAATCATACCTTGTCATTTCCACACGCAGAAAACTCAGACAATTCTTTTGCAACAAAAGTTTGATCAGAAAATAAAAAACTTGTAAAAACCTTGTAATTGCATAAGTCAATCAACCTGGTTGAGACGAATCAAAGCTCTTCTTTTGCACCAGCGTATTTTTTTTGTTTTGTGACCTTGGCCAGCAACGCTGGAAGTGAGGTCGAGATAGCATCCTCCAGTTGGTCCATCGGGCAGCCGGAGAAGTAGCTGCAAAGCTGATTTAGCAGCTGAAAACTTGTAATGGAATTAATGGAAAAGAAATCCTCGTACACGCTGGGTGCGGGCAGATCGAAAGGACTGACGTTGTGCTTGATCTGAACGTGCTTCATGATGTTGAAACGTTCCGGAGAATGAACGAGCGCTAACATCACTTGCTCCTGATCGCTCAGAAAAGTCCACTCAGCTTTTAATGTGCTCAGATACTCGTTCACCAGCAACGCGTGAATCCGCACTCGGGTAGCATGTTGCCGCACCAGGGCGATTTTGTTTTCCAGACTGTTTTCGATAATTTCGTTGAGATCCTGCATAATGGAAATACTGTATCACTGGTTTCAGATTTTTTATTGTGTCCTCGTTTATTCACCTACTGTGCTCCCTATGGAAACCTGTTACAGACAGTAGCATCAGTGTCATCAACAGGCTAAATATACTTTTTTTTACATTTGAAGGTCAGCATATGGTTCAAGTGCTTAGAAGACACCGCAAAGCACAATACCATTATTTGTTGGTGTGGCCGGTAAAATAAAGTAACTGTGATACGTCAACCTGAGATTGATTACATAGAATTCATGCTGCTGACCCTAAAAATCCATCCAAAAACATTATTTCAAAGGAGCACACTGACCTGACAGGGACTGCATCGAAAAGATATGGTTAAGTTATTTTGAAAACGTGCATCAGTTTTTTTATCTTAAATAGCAACAAATCGTACCAGGTGTGTGTGTAATCAACAATAACATTTTTCACCTTGTACCTGATGTCATCATCAGTGGCATAACTAAGAGGTTTGAGCCATTGGGGGGCAAAAATTAGTCGAAGGGGGGGCCAGTAGCCAACACTCAGAAAAAAAGATAAGAATGGTTATACTAGCTAAAAAACGAAAGCACCCTGAAAAACGCAAAAAATAATAATCTACTGAAAACCAAAAAAATACTAAATCAAAATGACTACTAAAGGGGACCCAGTTTTTACATTTAGCTTTCCAGGGGGACACCTTTCCTCCTGTCCCAATCAGTTACGCTGCTGATCATCATCATCATCATGATGTAATTAAGCGCAACTGCAAAGCAGTTGCTGAAATCTCAAATCCAAGGTACCAGGCACCATTAGCTTAAGTATTAACTGTTGAGTAATTTATGCTTCTAACCTGTAGTAGTGATGCTTCTTCTTGCTTGAATAATGCACTGTTGGTATTTGATTTGTATTCATAAGGCCAGAAAGAGCCAGTGTATACACGAGGTGGTTCAGTGACATTTATCAGTGGAGCAAGACTCCAAAACAGGGCACCATACACACGCATCAGTTCTTGAGTTGCAATACTATCGGCTTTGTTGAGGATTAGTCTAAAATAGTCAAATGTGTTTAATGATTAACATAGAAACAAGCAAACGCAGTTAATTTTTAGCAAAAGATTTGAGCACTCACAGATTATGAACATGCAACAAGTAAAATATTGAAACATCATTAAGAATTGCATTGGAGCAGAAGTAGCAAAATGCTCCAGCACATTCAATAGTAACCAAAATCTCTAGGACACAAATACTGCAATATAGGTGCTTTGTCTTGATCTGTGAAGACAATGCACCTATAAGTTGTGGAAATACCTTATTTGCGACTCTTTTCCCTTTAGCTGTTTAAAGAGTGTTTCCAACTCTGACCCAACATCTAGTTTAGTTGGATCAAACACAATTAGGATCAGTTGAGCTCTGTCAATAAACCACTGAACCACTTTATTAAATGGGTAACCTCGTTCTTGCTGCTTCCGATTCTCAATTATACCTGAAAATTTAAACGCCACAAATTATTCAGAGAAAAAAGTGAGGAAGGGTTCTGGCAATCCAGGCTGGATAGAGCATTTTAGGATGTTTATGAGTTTATGAGGATATTTTACAGCTGAAATTTCATTACCTGGAGTGTCAAGAAAAGTAACCCTGCGAAGAAGAGGATGTGGTATGCCAACTCCAGTGAAACGTTCCAGAAAATTTTGGCCATATTTTTCCAAGGCTGAAAATCCTCTTGACGGGTCAGACACAAGAACAACACCTTCCGTGTTCTTGTTTTTCTCTTCATAACTGACAATAGTGAATTCTGAAGTAGTTGGCTCAGCCCCTGAGAATATGACACTGACAGTAAACTCATCCCCATTTATTCGGTTGCATTTTATTGAATTTTGTAAATTCAAAGATGATTAGTCTGGGTCATAATTGGTTGTTGTAGACAAAGACAAATAAGCCTACTGTTTTTTTAACATGGTTTATAGCTTTCCAGGACAAGCACAGCACATACCATGCATGGTCAAGCATGACTTAACTTCCAATGTTTCAGTTGCAGTGTTGTTTGCTATGTTGAAGATTTCTCAGCTTTTTGGTTGGTTTTGGATTAACAAATGGTTTTGTTCATAACTTATTCTGAAGAATGCATTATAAGCTTACAGGTTCTCTTCAAAACCCATTGGCTATTTTAGTGCTCTGTGCAAGACCTTGTCCTGTGTTTAGACAATAAGAGCGACTTTTCTCAGTTAAAGGCTTCAAACAAATCTTAATATGTGATTGAGATTCAAGCAAGCTGAAAGTTAAGCTATTTTTAATCAGTAATCACTTGTTCCCCACAAGATGTAAACCAATTACATAAGAAACCACACAGCCCAGTCAAATTCAACACTTGCCATCAACAGTCTTTGATTGAAACCCTACACCAACCAGTCAAAATTCTGTGACCCTAAGGACAACAACAGTAATTTAATCTAGGTATTTGCAAAACCAGTGACAAAAAAATTAAGATTAAAGTAGCTGTTAGTAGTTTAGGATTTACTAATTCACCCACATCATAATTTTTCTTTATTGCTACTATTTAGTTACAATTTACAACCTCTAAACTTTGTGTTACTGATGTGCATTTTTCATAAACATTCTTGCTTTTCTGATTCATTACTACTACAGTATTTAATATCATTACTGCAAATTGTTTAGTTGCATATTTTATCTTCGAAGCATACTTAACCTTGCTTGTGGACTGCATGACAAATACCTATTTTATGAGCAATTAATCCACCAGCACTTTGTAACTAAGAAGCATATTTTGCTTCATTTATGACAAAACCAGCTACCTACTGCATGGGACTGCCAAAAATACTTTTGGGCGCAACCCTAAAATATATTTCTGAATACTTGCAACCCAAACATTTCATGAGCATGTTATTTTGTGGAAAAATGTATACTCTAAACTAAATATAAATTTTCTGACTACTATTGACAGTAGCAGTTTTGGTGCACAAAACTGTATGAAAATTAGCACATACAATAGTAACTGGTTGCATTTGTTTTGTCTAATGAGAATGGCAAATGTAAATTTAAATTATTTCGGTACCCAGAATGGAAGGTTGCACGAACCAACTTTGGGTCGCAACTCACTATTCGCAGACTCCTGACCTAACTGATTCTGCTATAGTTGTTAGTACACACTGAAAGGTTCTTGTATGCATAACATGAATTATATTTTAGCTATATACAAGCTTTTTCTTACCTGTTCGTAACATGTCAGTGTCAAGAATATATTTCAACATTGTTGTTTTTCCTGTACTCCAAGGGCCAAGAAACAAAACCAATGGATTGGCTTTGATTTGTCCAACTGCCTTCAAAAAGTTAAATGAATTTAAATACTGTTTCATATGAGTAAACAAATGTTGGTGGTAGAATTGTTTCAGGTATTTAATTAACTGAAACACAAAGAACATTGGGTGTTTCTGTTCTAGTTCATTTCACCTGACATATCAGTTCGTTCTGGAAGGTCATTGTAGTGATAGGCATCTTCCATTGGCTTGATTGCTTTTTCATAAATTTCTATGAGCTGGTCCAAGATAACTTGATGAGATGGTGGAACTGGACGATCATATCGAAGTGCCTTGTGTATTGGATCTCTCTGTCGCAAATGCAGCATGTCAGATGCCTGTCCGATTCCATTGTGATGTTTATCTTTCCACTTTTCTCCTGCAAAGAAACTCCTGTGCTGATTAATGTTGCTTTACTAAACAACACGAATATAGAAACACACTGTAAACTTTTTGTTAAATTCATTACAAACTGTTTGTGATGCTACAACAAGAATTTGACATGCACTCCGATTGAAAGTTGTTTCTTTTTGATGTGTCAGTGAGTTTTGATCAAATATTTTAGCACTTCCTTCTTGAGCTACTACTTCTCATCAAAAAATTGTGTGGTGCAATAAAAACGTTTCTGTCTGTCAGAGTTCACAGTTTGATTCCAATCCACCAGCTTAAGATGAATGGAAGTTCATCTAGTATTTATGCTTTCAGACCCAAAGTTTGCTCAAAAGTGGAGGTTAAACCCTAACTTTTCACATCAATGTTTTAGCAAAATTTGTTGTTTGTTGTTTAGACCTAATAAACCATAGTATAGAAATGATCAAAGCAAAACTAATTCTGCAGTGCATAAGAAGTGAAACAAAAGTGATTGATAGAGGAAGCAAATATATTTTTGTGGTGATGAGAAGTGCAGCAGAAATCACAGCTCCTTTAAGCTTTGGGTACTGCAACTGCATATGTTCTTAAGGCATATCAGGATAGCATCCTTTGATCAGCATTTTCCATTTACATTCAGAAGTAAAACTGGTTAACATAACTGACTAAAGTGGATCTAAATGGTTTTATTGGTAGAGCTGTTGATATTGAATGCAATCTGTATAAGTTTGTGCTATTTCACAAAAGGAAAAAGAAGTGACAAAAATTGTTAAATGTAACTGTCCAATCATCACACACTCAGCAGAAAAAATGGAATCAATGATATAAAACTGTGTAAGCTTGATCTTGTAGTATTCAAAAAAGATAAGTCACAATATTTTTTGTGGTCAACTTATGTGGAAGGTGGTCAATATTATTTACTTGATTATTATCTAATGTAGATTTTATGACATAGTTGGCATGACCACACAAATCGTAAACTGTGCTTAACTGAAAACTTTGTTCCATTTTTTCTTTGTCAACATAGAAGAGTTTAAAAAAATAACCAATGCCTGGAAGTATTAGGTTTGATTGAAATAAATATGTGATGCAGCAATACATATTGATCAAACCTCATTAGGGATGACAATAAACACTGCATAGTTGTATGCCATCTGTAAAGTAGCTGTGCTTATTGAGTAAGAACATAATTGTAGAATCCATCTGGTACATTAGTTTGAAAGCAACATTTTTTCAAGAAAAAATGCAAAACAAACTTGTGTGGATGTTTAAATAAAATACTAGACCTTGTATGGTATGCCACAGTAGGGTAGTTGGAAACAAATTGAAAAATTCTTGATAGAATTTTAAGTGTTTGTACCCTATGAAGTTCATTTAAGAAACTCATAAAAACCAAACAAGCAAAAGAAAATTGTTTCTCTCCTGCTGAATTCCTGTATGACAATGAGTGAATGCAGTGATAGCTTGATCGCTGTTTCAGTGTTTCGCTTCTCTCTTGGTGCTGACTGTGTTTATCAACTAACACCTACTCTTCAATGTATTATGACTGACCATTTTTATGTTCTTGTGTAATTCAATTACCATTGTGATATGGACCATGAGTTGAATGAAACATACAAATAAATAAAGCAAACCAAAGTAAACAGTAGGCGCGTAAACAGGGGGTGAAGCTCACCTAGAAAATTTTTTGCCCCCTTTGGAAAAATGTGTTGGACACAGTTTAAAAAATGTGGGCCCTCTTAGAAAACTCATCGCTCCCCCTGATGCCCCAAGCTGGTTATGGCCCTGGTAAACAGACTAGCTTCCAAGTTGGAACAATGTCTGCCAGAGTTGGATCAATTACATTATTTCAGTTACAGCTTCTCCAAATTTTTCAATTACATTAACTCCTTAAGTTTGTAATTAATCATAAATCACAATTACAAAAATTTTTGACATTAAAAAGATGAAAACAATACTGTATTTTGCGGACCATAAGGCACACTTAAAATCCTTCAATTTTCTCAAAAATCGAATGTGAGCCTTATTATGCGGTGCGCTTAATGTATGAATCCGGTTGTGCTTTCTCATCTAGAACCACTTGTATGTGGTAAAGGATGCTATTCATTTAATTGCTAGTTACGATTTTTTGCGAACAGACCATCATGTTATGCAATAAACCAACAACAATTGCAATGAGCAGTGAATGTGGTTCCAAGAGTAGCTTGCACATACCACAGATTCCGCAGGGCTCCTGACTACAATGGCTCACATTTCATTCTATTTGTGTCTAGCAGATTAGGCATGTGTGACAGATTAAACTCGCTTGTATGCAATGACAGATTAAACTCCAAGTGGCAACTCTGGCACTTAAGAGTTATTGTGAAAGAGTTAAATACAGTTTGACTTACCTATGTTTTGCTACATTTAATGCACCTCATGTAGAAAAAAGGGACAGCTAGCATTCAATTTTTGATACTATGCCTTACGGTCTGAAAAATACAGTACATACAGATACTGTATGTCAAATGTGTGATCAATTTGCATGTTGATTTGAAAATTTGAATTGTTTTTAACAGTTTTTACAGTGTGCCTCAATACTGGGTAAAGTTGGAAATGATTTGGATGGTAAATAGTTTGGTGGTAAGCGATTCGATAGTGGTGTAAAGAGTCTTGATCCTTCATTCTCAAGAGCTTAAATTTTTCTAATGATTTCTAATTTCCCAAGTTTACTACTTCTGTTACAATGAATAATGATTGAATAACTTACATATAAAAGTTCCTTTAATGGCAAACCTAACATTTGACATCTATCTTGGCTAAAAAATTTACTTACCATTCTCTCCTAAAAAGTTAGCACTGCTTCAAACCCAAACAGTTGAAAACCCTTTATGCAAAAACCTTCCATGCATTATATAATACAGCACACCTTTGTCATCTCTTAGCCTTGCATACAGTAAGGCAGATCAACAAACAGTTATTTGGATATTGCAGCCACATGTTACCCCCTTGAAACTGTCCATATTAGTGCTTTATTCATGGCCACAGAGCCCTGCAGCAAATACTATCTTGCTCTATACAAATGTGATGTGGTTATATTTCGCAAATAGAACTGCGACAGGTCACATGACAAGTGTAACTCTGGTTTTGTTTTTGCATTTGTTCATAACTCTGCGAAGTTTTTGGAAGCACAAGCTGAGAATTGAAAATGTAATTGTAATTTAGTCAAGACTTTTTGAAAATTACAATAGGACAAGAATAAAAAGTCTGAACTCTACAATTACATCAAAATGTGTAATTAATTGCACATCTGATGTCTATCGTACATTTATATCCATCCAGCACCAGTACATAATGTAGACAACGATGTCTATGTATATTACAAATAATATGGGTATATATATTAAAAACACAGGAAAGAAATGAAGTTGTTGAGAAGTGTTAGTGATTTACTGATGTATTACAAGTCCTTTTCCTGCCAGCAGTGATGAAGTAGATGATGAAACCAGCTAATGGTTTACTGGACAAGTGCCCTGTGTAGGCTACTTCGTCCAATTTTTGTGTGCGGTTTTCTCTGAACGTTGATGTTTCATAAAAATTGCACTTTATGACAGGCTATACTCTTTAAACAAAGTAAACAGGTAAGACCTTTCTCAATTCTATTGCAATAGGTTTCGTTCAAGAAAAAACTTCTGTTGGCGTTGGCTTAACCTGGGGATGCAATTTGTTTTGGTTGCTAATGAACAAGTAGTACTGCCACTGTTTAATTGAAGAGCTTAGAACAGGAGTCACCAACGAAGTGGCCGCGGGCACCAGGTCGCCCGCAGGCATAGGCGTAGCCAGGGGGACTATTCTCGTCAAATTTCTAGCATTTTTTGTCGTTTTGTGCTTTGAGAGGTGTTGTCCCAAACAAAATAATGCAGCTCGCTAAAATTCAAAATATT
>JGI24159J19872_10002983_pt1 | contig 20683 bp, 18 predicted proteins | sample Ectturendosymbi4_FD_19872 | JGI IMG/M metagenome (IMG submission 19872) | reverse complement strand
GAGCTTTGCAATCCTATAACTCGCCAGGCGATTGAGCTAGAGAGCTGTTCAAACCCTCTACAGATTCAGCAAGTCTTGTAGTCGAAATCGAAAAAAAACATTTTTTAGTTTTGGTGGGGTTTTCTGGAGGTGACATCACAATGAGGGCATGTTTCGGAAATTTTGGCTGGCCCTGGGCCCCAACCCATTGACCCATTCTTTTGACTCAAAATTTTGTTGAAAACGAGGTCAAAATCTGCGTCTATAGAGCTCTTGATTGACTTGCTAGCACATCTGTGGCCAAAATTATGGGCCAAAAACCTAGTTTTTGGCCTAATTCTTAACTTTTCAGAAAAGGCATAATTTGCCCTTTCAGGCCAAACTTTGGCCAGCCATAACGCGGCAGCAGATAGAGCTAGAGAGCTGTTCAAACCCTGCAATGACTAGTGGCGTCGTGTAGTTTAGAATAAAAAAAATTTTTTCAAAATTTGGATGGCGGTTTTGGGGCCAATGGGCTCATGATGGGGGTCTGTTTTTTTGGTTAATTATATGACGTCATCATCCGACCCCACACGCCAATATTGTGGCTCGCAGTATTTTTGGTTTCTAGGCTGAAATATGCGATTTTGGAGCCCTTGATCAAGTTTCTAGCGTTTCTGGTTTAAAATTTATGCCAAAAATATTCCAAATATGTCAGAAATTCCTAAGGGCCTTCGGGGGATTTCCATGATTAATATTCTACCATTTTTTTCCATCACGCATCAACCAGAAATGCTAAAAAGTCCATCAAACCCTCTAAAACCTCGTATTATAGCCTAGAATGCATTTAAATCTTGCTCGGTTTTGCACCGCCCGATCTGCTAGATTCATGCACTCCCATGGGCCGCTGACGTCACGGATTGTTTAGATAAACCTGTTAAAACATGTCAAAACCACCTGTGGTTTTGTAAACATAGCCAGAAAGGCTGAAATTGCACGGCGAAAAGTTTTTTTTCAGCCTAAACTACAAGTCTTTCCCCATTCAGAGCGGATTTGAACAGCTCTCTAGCTTGATCCGCTGGCGAGTGATAGCCATTTAGAAAAGGGGTGTGTTCCAACCCTAATTGGGGTTTGTGGGTGCAGAAATTTTCACCAATTTTTTTTTTGGCCATGGTTTCAGTTACAGATATGCTAGAAAGTCATTCAAGGGCTCTAAAGACGTGGATTTTGGCCAAGTTTCTGAAAAGATCTTGAGCCATAGTGATGGCCCAATGGGTTGGGGAGAAGGTCTAGGTAAAGGTAACCAAAAACGCCCCACTTGTGGCGTTCCCATCCAAAAACCCCCACTGAAAATGAAAAAAAAATTTTTTTGATTTCGACTACAAGACTTGCTGAATCTGTAGAGGGTTTGAACAGCTCTCTAGCTCAATTGCCTGGCGAGTTATAGGATTGCAAAGCTCAGCAAGAAACGTGGTGTTCGCGGGACTGAAAGGGTTAAGAATGATGTTCTTAAACCATTTTCAACCGGATCTCAAGTCTAGCAACTAATAAAATGTAAAAAATTGAGCAATCTGATGACATTGGCAGTAGACACACACATGATAGCTTCCTTTTCTCAGATATGTATTGATGTAAATATATTATTTATATCAGTGTCTTATGCTTTGAGCCTCAGTATGGTTCATCAAGCAAATTGAAGTTGTGTGGGTAGCAGGAAAAATGTAACCCATTGGCCAAAGTTTAGTGACCCTGAATGTAAACAACTCTTTTCATTCTATAAATCTGACAATTTCANTGTGGTTTTATGAAAGCTGGTAAAACAGCTTGGACAAGATTGTCAACATTTTGCTACTCCNTGATTTTTTAACAGCCAAAAGAAGTCCAAATAGTATTTAGTTTTTTTTCAAGTAGATTGCAGCTAAATGGCAAACAAAGTGCTTATGGAGTGTGCAATGTTTGCTTCATGCCTGGTTTTTATAAGAAGGAAAACGTGGACTTGGGTAAATTTTTTGATTGATGTAACAATTAAGTCATGTTTATACAGTTTATTGATTCTAAAGACTGAAAATACTGTGATCTTGGAATGCATGAAAGATCACAGGTATGTACGGTAGTTCCAAAAGCTCTACATCAAGTAGTTTGTATTACAAAATTTCTATGCGTTCAAATTTTTAGGATGCAGTGAAGATCATGGCAAAAGATTTAGTGCGAACCAAGAGGTATGTGAAGAAGTTTATTGTAATGAAAGCAAATATTCAAGCGGTGTCATTGAAAATTACTACACTGAAGAGCCAAGATGCGATGATGAATGCAATGAAAGGTGTTACCAAGGTGAAAAATGTTTTTGTATGTAAAGATACTTTGATGTACGCCTGGACACTTATGGAAAATTTGTTCAATAAAATAACAGGCAATGTGATGCTCAAGGGCAGCTGACTTAAATTGTATCATCTTGGGGTCTGACATGCCTGACTACTGATATTGTGTCAAATCTATAAGTATATGTATGAAAACTAATGTTTAACTTGAATTTCAAAGTGTAAGATTGACTAAAATTTAAGTCTTTGCAATGGTGCATTGCACATCAACAGTTAGTAGGTTTTGGGGTTGCATTGTTTGAAAAATCACGAAGCAGAAGTCTATTTGACTACATCAGGGTTTTTTAAGGTGTTTTAGGAACCCAATTCGGTTTTGTGCCCAAGAAAACATGCTGGCTTTGATTTGGTCATTTTTAGGTCACCATTTTGTAAGGGCTGTTGACAGTAGCCTCATCATAAATTCACCATGGGAAGTTTCAAGAATCAAAATAAAATGGAACAAAACTATTAATTGCTCTGTATAGATTTTTAGGCTAATTCGAATGTTGGTAGCTTCATGTCTCAAATGAAGCCTCTGATAGGAAAGGTTGAGAAAATTAGCAACACCCCTGACTGATGGACTCCAATCAAGTTTTATTGGTCAAGATGGTGAAACCAATTGAGTACAACCAGAGGTAGTTTGTTACTTGCCGTTCACCTCTTGATGACACAGGAGTTGATTGGAGTTTAAATATAAACCATTGTAAAAATGCCCAGTTTGTGAAAATATCATTTGGAAAGCCTTATTTTCTTTTGGTGGACAAGATAGCAACAATTCAGTTTTAGTGGTAGTTAGCTTGTGCACTGATTCTTGCATCGATATGAGTCATTTTTGGGTAGTTTTGTCTCGAAATTACATTTACTAAAATAAAGTTTAGTATTTTAGTGTGTTTTTTCAAATTTGGGGAACCTTTTCTATGCAAAGTATGTTCCTTACCATGTGCTTTTTTAGCAAAAGCTATCCTTCAGTGAGGAACTTTGTTATGAGATACAAATTATTTTTTATTCATTTGAGCGAATAATATTCGAAATGTGACTAAAATTCGGACGTGTTCAGCAGTGACATCACGTTTGATTATGACGTTTTTTACTGTTTTCAACATTAAAAAATTTTCTATTTTCTCGGTAATGTGGTTTTCTGTGTTTTTTCTACAACGCGTTAATTTTTGACTGAAGTTGTAACTGACCAACAACTTTGTTCTTCCTGATTCAGGCAATGAGAGCCATGAACAAGCAAATGAAACTTCCTCAAATACAAAAAATTATGCAAGATTTTGAAAGACAATCTGAAATGTTGGATATGAAGACTGAAATGATGGAAGACGCTATAGATGATGCGATGGAGGGAGAAGATGACGAAGAAGAAAGGTAAAGAGATTTTGTTTGATTGACGTATAATCCTATCTTGTAATTGTGTTGCGGACATTGATGAAACAACTGGTTTTATGTTCAGTCTCAAGTGCAATGCTTTGGCATAACTCTTAGTTTTATCTTAAGAATTATTTGTTACGTGCACCATATTTTGAAGCTTGTATTGTTGTACTTGCTTTATAGTCAAGTTGGAATTTGTATAAAGTAATCTGTTTCGCACGTTTGTTGTTTCTGTTATTAATGATTGCTATATTTCTGTCACAAAGTTGTGATAAAAATAATTGAATCGCTATGTTCAAAACATATCTGCCATTGTTTGTTTTACGCCCAAATGCTCGTTTAAAAGATTCGTTTGAACTGAAGTACTGTAAATTACAGCTCAGCTTCGGTAACGTACAGTGTTGACGCCATTTTTAATAAGTTTGTGTTTATCAATGATATTGACAATTTTTAATGAAACACGCTGTATTTCCTGTTTTAACTCTAGCAACGAAAGAGTAAAAATAGTTTGTTGTGATCAGCAATATATTTAACTAGACGACTTCTGGTAATTTCGTTTAGTAAACGTCTGGTGAAAGTTTCAGCGTTTTATCTGGGTTTTGTTCAGCCATAACCGAATCTTTTTTGAAATGACCGAAAAAAATTGGCTTAGTTCGGTCATAATGTCCGACAAGGTAGGCTAGTGAATACTGTTTCGGCGAGTTTTAATAATATTACGGGACAAATGACCGAAATGTCTCAGCGAGAACAATAATCAGCTAGTATCAATGATGGCCTTTCATAAAGTCTCATTGCCATGCAGTCAAAAATGTATAACGTGCGAACTTCCAATTATGACCCAAATTTCTCAAGCACCTCGCCAAAAGGCGATGTTACTAAAATGAGGAAAAGGCTTCCTATGGAAACAAGAAGAGCTGTCGCAAGCCTTAAATTTTTGAATATTTTGACTTTTTTGACGCCGTGCGACGTCACGGCGATGTTTATGAAGTGTGATTTTACCAAAACGTCCCAATCTATCCACCATAGAAGTACATTACGTAGGTAGGGTGACATGAACTGTGAGCAGCAGCTTCTCGACGCAAATGCTAGACTTTGTGGTTGACCATTCATATAGTAAGTACGTAAAAGGTTGACTCTAAGTCTACTGCGCTTTCTATGCTTGAATCTTGTTTACTGTTGAAAAGGCATAGTGCCACACTATAGAGGTGGACATTCTCTTTGTTTGTCAAGACTCATTCGCTTTATCACAATCTTTTATTGCATCCACAAACTTGACGATTCTTAATTTCTTGAAATCCTCCGTTTACGATATCTTATTCGCAGCGTAAAAACGTAACGCCGATCAACTCACGTGCACATTTGATCCAGCCGGAATATAAGACGAGTGCCATTTTACACGAGGGTTGGGGGTCAACACTCACTGACATTTAGAAGAAGCGCACTCCGCACACTTGTAAGCTTTGCGGCCACATGCTACGCAAATAAAAATAACTCGTGCAATATTTTTGCCAGTCAAAAAAGTGGTTCAGGATATTCGAAAAAGCGACTTTTCATACTTGGCTTTACTCGCACTTAACTTTGCAAACTCTGGTCTGTCATGAACTCGCCTGCTTCGTGCCCGTTGCTTCGTTAGTGCTTGTTTGTGTTACCCAGTGTTATGTTAATGTATCGTGTATTTCACTGAGTTGCATAGTAACCAGTGATGTACTTGTGTATGCAGTGAGGCGATCGTCAGGCAAGTCTTCGATGAACTCGGCTTGCAACTAAACGATGAACTTGGTGGTTTGCCGGTGGAATCGGGCCAGTTGGCTGGACCTTCAAAGGCCAAAGCTGGGCCGACTGCCGTGGCTGCAGAAGGCGGCGTGGCAGATAGTGCAGATGCAGATCTTGAAGCGCGACTGAACAATCTCAGAAGAGACTAATTTATGTTTCTCTCTTCTGACCTACTAGTTTGCCTGCTGTCATCCACTTCTTCGGAATGGCTGGTGAAAACTTGGTCTGACCATTTTCAAAGTCTCTTCAGCGTTTTTTACAAACCCCGTTTACATACATATACTTGCTGAAGATCGCCCAACTACACATTGCGTCGGTAAAGGCTCACTACAGACGCTTTGTTTGAAGAAAAACTCAAAAAGCACTTGTACCAGGTTTCACGCGCGAACGGGCACAGGTTGCGTTTCTGTCGTATAACTGGTGACCGGTGTTGCGACGATTCACCTTAGTCTGTTTGATGGCCGAGGAATATAGTGAAAAAGTTGTGTAAGGCCTGCTCCAGGCAGCAGTTCGCATGCTGCTTCGATAACTCTTCACTTATTTTTTAATTAGAAAAGATTCGTTGTTGGCGTTGCGTTTCATCAACGTGGCGCCTGCACAGAAATCGGAAAGATTTTTATTTGTAAAGGTTCAGTGAGTACTGTTGTGTGTTTGACGCAATTAAAGCTTTTCGTTTCTTTTATTTACCCACTGCTCTCACGGCTTGAGCAGAAGCCTTTCTCTCCTAGTCGTTTCGCAACCTGCGCAAAGATGTTATAGTGTGATGTTGCTGTTCGTTTATTAGTGGCTGTAGTGTGATTCGAGCATCGTGTACACTTCAGCACAAAGGTTTTACATCCGCTTTGTTTCGCAAATGAAAGGTTGTTAACCATATTTGACTTGCCTAGGTAAGTGAAGAAGATTAATGGATTTTCAACTTTTTGTTATGACTGCCTTCGCTTGCGCCACACTTTGGTGGATGATGTACTCATTGTATGTTTCCTTTTGACCCTTTTATGTTCAGTTGTAGATCTGTTTCCTCCGACGGTACTTGATAAGCAGTACAAATGTGCGTTGTGATACGCAGCTGGATGAAATTCCAATAGTATTCCACATTGTCGATCAGTGGTAAAACTAACTCGTATACGAAATCATGTCTGTAATAATAAATTGTGTACAAACTACAAGCTCTAAGTTTGCTGCAAGCTTTCGAGTGATCGCCGACTGGGCTTTGCATTCGTGACTTTGCGATGATTTAGATTTGCACATATCTGTTTTCCTAGTCTCCACGAAGGTGAAGAAGTTTAAATTGTGCATTTTTTGTGTGTACAAATAAATTTTAATCTTGGTCGTGTTTTAGTTTGCGGCAGAAAATGGCATTATTTTAGATCTTCAACAGACTTGCTATAACTTGGAGTCAAAAGAGTTCATTTGCATAAGATTCAAGACCGTGCATGCGGAGAGTCACGTGAAATCGATTTCCTGTTACAAAGCTTATTGATTAAATTTCGCAATAAACTATTATCACAAAAATTTATAAAAACATAACTGTTGCTGTCGCGCTCCAATTCAGAATATAAATGACTTCTAATTGTACCAGTCTGTTCATGATTACAGGCGTTACACTTCGGCAACTGTACGGACAGTTGATGAAGTAGTGTCAAAATGGTTTTTGGGAGGAACTCTTAAAAGATTTACGCTTCTGCATTGATGAGATGATTTTGGCAATTCAGGAACGATTGCCCGGTTTCCCTGATTGCGGGTCTGAAAGGCTATACCTTGCAAATGGTATATTGGTAACACTCTTTGCTAACTGATTCTGGGTTACGTAAGGGCCGTTGCAACTTTTCCAACTATAAACTCCCACTATGGTCTAAAATCGAGTCCCTTCCGCCTTGCCAGTTCCTGCGTGCCTGAAGTGGTAACTTACTCATTCCAGCAACCTGTTTTTTTCGCTGAGGCATTTCGTCATTTGTCACACAATATTATTAAAACTCGCCGTAATAGTATTAACTAGCCTACCTTTTCAGACATCGTGACCGAATTGACTTAATTTTTTTCAGTCATTTAAAAAAGATACTGTCTACGACCAAAAGAACAGCCAGCAACTATAACTAAGCGGTTATTGAGGACGAAAATCATGAGATGTTAATAAGTAACGTGTTGCTTACGCCTTGTTCCTATGATGTTAACCATTCGTGTTCACACGTACGTCACGGTAACTAAAATTCACAATCTGCATTACATTAAATAAGTTTGGTTGTCCACACAACTTCGTACTGTCAAATCCAACCAGGATATACCACCCACTTTTAAGGTCGCCATTGAACTGATGTTTAATTAATATTATATGTACAACCTTACTACACATACATACAGATTCGTGGCACCATCCGCCAAAAAATTCATGAATCTGTCGCTTAGCGGTTTTAAGGACACAGCAGCCATAGGCGTAACTAACCTGAAGTTTATAAAGGGGAAAAACAATCTGTATGATTTCAATCATCAATGTGATTTCTTTTAACATGCAAGATCTTTCCCAGACAACTAAAATTTTATATAGGTAAAATATTGTTTGACATCGTTTACCCAACATGAACATATTTGCCCAACATTTTTACCTCATTATTAATCCTGACAATTAGCATAATTTCCAAAGTTTAAACAACCTCAATCACATTTTTTATTCTCTTAAAACATTTATTTAGAGCTTTGTAATTTTTACATAACCAATTTCATTTCTAAACAAGGCTTGCCAAATACTCTAAAAAGCGTTTAACCCTCCATCCACACCACAATGAAGTTTTCATTAAAATTATTCATTTATTCAAAAGAAATTTTTGCACTCCACAAAAAGATTTTCAAAATTACAACGGATCTATGAATTTGTCAAAGTGTGGCATATTGCAAAAATAAATTTGATTGCCCACGAAGTTACGTTTAACTGTTTTAGGCCTGTATGGTGGGCAAACAGACAAGGTATGTTTTTAGGTAAAGCAAGAAGTTCAGAATTCCATAAAAAGGAAAACATAAAATGCCAAATAAAAAAGAGTGGTTACACACAGACAGTGGCGTAGCGTGGCTAAGTGCCGCCCTTTCAACCCCTCAAATTTGCTTACAAAAATTTAAAATGAAAGAAGATCATGTTGGTCCTTTAAAACATCTTGGACATCAGCATCAAGCACTCACAGTCTGGAATAGGTCTCGTTTTTCATTCTCAATAATGGGTCTTGCTTTTGCTGCTTGTTGGCCACCTTTCTCATTATTTACTCTTCCTATTTTTTTCCTCCATTGCATATGCATCTATGAACCCAGAATATTTCGTTAAATTTTCTTACGTATTGGTTTTCAGTCTGAGGTAAGCCGCACCACTTACCATTAATTGTTTATCATTTTAGTATTAGGGCATCAAAAAGACACAAAAAATGTGTTTTTGCGGTGCCCAATTAGAAGTGATGGCGGATACCTGCTTTACAGATGTAAACGTTTAGGCCTACTATATGGATGTCTGTATATCATGTAAAAAGTATATACTGCCTATAGTAGGCCGTATTGATGAAGTTAATCGTCTATCTAAACCCAGTCATGCACGGAATGATTCACTGTGAACTTCACGTAAGTAGCCGTTTAATTTCGCTTAGAATTTATGAAAGGCTTCAAACGTTAACTCTGTCGCCACTGGCCCGGGGCCTCATAAGATGCGAACCCATTTAGATAAAATTTGTCAAATAGGCTTACTTAAAAAACAGGCTCTATTTGAGAAGTGTTAGTTTGCAGCCTCCATCTTGACTTACAAACCTATGGTCTAATCGTTGGGTTGAGCTTCTCCCTATGGCGCGTGCGTATGTTATTCCTTACCGTCGTAAGGAACCAATAAACCTCCATTTCAAAAGTGTATTACCAAACTCTAGCAAATGGGACATCCGTCTTTTTATTGCTCAGCAGTAATTACAACGCTACTACGTTCAATGGTAATCGCACTGAACAGCTTAAATCGGTACAGCAATTGCTAAGTTGTACAACTGTTTAGGAAAAAGTCTCTTCTTATAAAAGCTGTCGTCACAAACAGGGCCACAACTAAGGGGAGCAACCAAACAATTGCCCCTCTCTAAAAATTTTTAAAAACATGTGTAGTCGTCAGGTACAACATCACGTTACGATCATTTCGCCCCCCGAAAACATGAGCTGGTTGCCGCCCAGATCACAATCACAACTAAACATACGGTTCGCCTTTGCGTCAGGTTTTCCGACTGTGGTTCGCTCTAATTTACCAAATTGAGAACAACACTTTTTCTAGGCTTTTCTTGTTGAAATTACTTTTTCTATGACTGCAAATGTTACGTGTACCCAGGGACGGATTTAACTGATGCGAGGCCCTAGGCTAATCCACTTGTGAAACCCCCTCTCTCATTGTTGCGAGGAAAAAAGTGGAAAGCAAAAATCGGATCAATTTGCGAAAATCGGAAAATTACGCTCTGAAAGTACGGTCAGTAAAAAATTCTAAATGATGACTGGAGTGCCCACGATCACTGCGTTTGTTGCTGCCTTCGACGCAAAAGCGTTCAATTGCACGGAATTGTTGAAATCCTAATTGGCTGGCGAGAACAGGATTATTAACTGCCACAGGCAAACCAACCGAAATCGCCATAATTGAAATATTTGATAAAACACATGGCCTGCGTGTTTTATAAGAATCACATCTGTGTTTTCTTATCTGTGTTAAAAAAAAACAACAAACACACTGCACCTATACAGTATGTGTGGCGGCATAAAGACAACGCGAGGACCACGTTGCAACTCGCTTACCACAGCTGTAAAAATTTCACACACACGAGCAAATTCGTCACGTAAAACGCACCCTAATGGTTGTAAGTGTTAGGTTTACGATTCGCATGTTTCTTACTTTTTAGACTGGTAAGAATCGAACGCAACTAAACTGTCGCTTGAAAAGATGTGAAGTTTAAAAACTACAACCGTCGCCAGATGTCTTGAATAGGGGTTTAAATTTGCGCAAGGGAATTTGACGTTGTGAAAATGTGAATTCTTTTTACTGATTTATAGTGTTTCACAGGGCCGCAACCAGCTACGAGCAAACCGGGCAATTGCCCCCCAAAAGTTTTGCAAACACGATGGCGTTCACGTACTCCACACGAAAAGTTACTTCTCGAGACTGCGTTATCTCTACGTCAGGGGTTCTCAACTTTTTTCCCCCGCTTACCCCTTGCCAGCTTCCTAACATAAAATTTACCTCCTGTTTTTTGTTTACTCACTAGCGCTGTAGAAAAAAGCAAAGTATTGTAACTTCAGCGTCATTAAATTTACCCCCTGGATAGGTAAAAGTTACCCCCGGTTGAGAATCCCTGCTCTGCGTGAACTTCTTCTCAAGACAACTTTTTCGTATGCGTTTGTGCGGCGTGATATAGGATAAAACAATTAACCAACCAATGTACCATGCTTCCGAAAACTCCCAACACAGAACCGGAGACAAGCTTTGACCCGCTTCTTGTGAAATGAAACCATCCCTTTCAAAAAGTGACGCTGTGGTTCTAAATGTGACCTCACAGAGCAGGAATCCATAGAACAATGCTTCTCAACCGGGTGAATGCTTCACCCCAGGGTGAATGAAAGTTTTGCAAGCTTGAATGAAATAAGAGGGTTGAATGAACGGTGAATGAAATTTCTATTTCTAATCTTTTGTATCCTCCAATAACATTCATTTGTCTTGTTTTTTTAACCAAGACATATCAGCAATCGTGAATAAAATGGCTTATTTCAAGGTTTCTGACTTCGCGTCTTCAGCAGTCAGCAACTTATCACTTCAGAAAAACCGTACCGTAGTGCATTTAACTGCGTCTGTTATGTAATATGGGGATACATTTTACCGAAAGACGCCATGTTTTATTTAATCGAGTAATGGAATCTCCGCTGTGTTCCCTGCATGAGCGTCCTGTAGGCTACTCCTGTGCTTAAGGTCTCATACTAGAATCGCAGTACTTTCGAAAGTTTAAGGCACCTGAACACTCAGAGTAGCTTTATCAGTCGAAGTGCAGCCTAACCCAACGAAGTGCAGGAGTAGCCTATTTGTGATATTTGTTTGTTACCAGTTTGGTGTTGCTTCCAACATCTAATATACGTTTATATCTGAGGTAAGATTTGTTTGTCAGGTACCTGCAGATTGTCTACGAAATACGTGCAAAAGCATTATGTTTTGATGAAAGTAAATGCAAATCTGTAAATGAAATGGATCAGGACACGCCAGCTTCATCAGTTTCGCAATTTTACGAACCTGGTTTTAAAAAGGAACTTTAGCGTTGAGAATAAGTTCGCTTCAAAAATTAAAAGGCGGAAGTGGGATGATGATTATATGCAGCATGGATTTTTCATCCCAGAAGTAAAAAATGGAGCCATAAGCCGTCTGCTCCGTGCAAGTTTTGCTATTTTAAATATAGCAACCAGTTTTTCGCTCATTCAAAACTACGGAGTCATTTACAAAAGAAACACTACATCAGAACAAGTCTTCGCAATTTTTCAAGCAACAGCACGAACACTTATGCAAACACTAAAATTCCCTACAGTGAACAGTCGTAAATGAATCTGCTAGTGAAAAGCCTCTTCTCCTTTCCTCTTTTCAAATAGCACATGTGCTGATGAAACGAAAAAAACATTTTGCGAAGCTGAGTCTGTACTCAAACCATATTTGAATGTCGCAGCCAATTTGCTGCATAGAGAAAGCATGTTGTAGATAAAGTAAAGCAAATACCATGGTTTAACCATGAACACTCGATGTACTATGAGTATTGCCCCACCAGCCATACAATCACAATAGGATGAATGGGGATGCAGCAATAGATGGCAGGGGTGAACGAAACCGAAAAAAAGGTTGAGAAGCACTGCCATAGGCTACCAATCGAGGCTACTGCTTCACAGTTTTGCCATTTTACCTGATTTGCTGCTAAATCGAGCAGGATTTTCTCACTGTTAGCTGTAAAATTTTCAATCTAGCAGTTAGCTGATTTTTTGCAGGCACATCCAGCAGCTACCTTTAATCATGTGCAAGTTTTTGGTCTGTATGAATATTGTTCTCTGTGTTATTTGCATAAAGTGTCACCTATTCTTCTTTGTTTTTTTTATATTAACTGATGTCTAAGATTGATTGATTTATTGGTTTTACATCTGAAAACTTCAAACAAACTACTGCTAAAATGTTAACAAAAAGCTTTCAAGCTTTTAGTGTAACAGTATGATAGATTAGTAATAATCGTGAAGGAGCTTACGCTCTTCTGAATTTATCATCATTTCCCCTCTTTTAATTGGTAATCAGGGGCGGCGCAACCGAGGAGCCGTAGGGGACTAGGCCCCCACTGTTACATTTCTAATCAAATATGTCATTATTGGGTTCATTGTTAAAGCAAATAGCTTAATGAAAAATTCCATAGTTTTTTTGATGTGCACTTGTGCCCCCACTTTGAAAAAGGTTCACCAGTGTTGGTAAGCTGATCATAGCAAAAAGGTCGCATCACAGTTGACTGCACATCGATGGCGGCATAATCATTGCCAAAAGTAACTTCTGCCACCCCCGAAATTTTTCGCTGGTTACGACCCTGGTGTTTCATATTTAAATTTGGAAGGGCTGAGCTCACCAGTGCCCACCATGGCGACTGGACTAGTTCCAATTTCACTTATGCTTTCATTATTGAAATACGTATTAAGAAATAAAAAGCTACAATCATCGAATCAAGTAAGGCTGGACATAACACAGTAAACAGTTAAAAAGGTTTTGTCCTGCCTTCATAACAAAATTATCTAAGAATTTATTACAATTTGTTTGCCTAAGTTTGTCGCTTTTAGTGTACCAAATGCTTAGTGTGGACAATCTCTCCTGGAACATTGCGACCCTTTAGAATCTTGAAAACGACCATTCGCCTGAGCAGTTAGTGACCATAGTTGGTTAGTGACCACAGTTAGTGACCATGCGTAGTTGGATAAACTAAGAACCACTAATCTAGGGCATCGGAACCAAACGCGCTTTCGTCATTTTTTTGCTGTTTCCTGTCTCGTTGGAGAAGAATTCTGGGGTTGCTAGTTGGCAAAGTGGCTTTTGCTTGCTATTCAAGCTCATCAAGATCTTCTCTGATTCGCTTAGCATGGGAGCAGTACAAACCTGCCCAAGTACTCAATAGCAATCTGATTTCTGAATGACTTTACTGAAGAAAGTTCAATTGGAAAAAAACACATCAAAAAATGCCAATCGAGCTTTACGCGATACATACGCTGACAAACCTACTGTATTGCTCAGTCGCCTAAGAAACAACCATGCTTTTATTGTTGGATACTGCTGCTAGCCCTACACATAGCTCTTATCTGTAGTACAACCTTGCTTTGATCAGGTGCGGTGACGTAACTAGAGATTTGAGCCAGGGGCAAACTTAGCTGAAGGAAGCCCACTGGCTAGCACTCAGAAAATAGTTGAGAAACAATAGCAAATCCGGTATTGAACGGCTATACAAATACCCAAAATCACCAGAAAACACTCCGAAAAACGCAAAAAACAACAATCTACTGAAATCAAAAGTTGGCATGCGGCTTGACCAACCGACATATTGAGATTCATGGAAACTCATTGGAAGACTCTGGCGTTCTCACCACGAAAGTTGAATAAAACTAAATTTCGTGGCATAAATTTTTGACGATGTTTAATATAAATGATCATATACCGGCCATTGACTCTACGCGTACCACAGTTTTTTGGAGGCCCCCTTGGATCTTGAGGCCCTAGGCTTAAGCCTATATAGCCTACAAGCATAGGTGTAGGAGCAAGCAAATTTTGGGGGTGCAAAATATTTTTGCCCAAATTTTCCCAACCTGACCAAAAAGTTGTTGTGCAACTTTTGCCGACCGTTTTTGTGGTGTGACCTCCAAAAAACGGTCTTCACTTGTTTTTCTGCAAACCTTGGGCGCCAATTTTTCAAAGTCAAACAAACGTTGGGCGCCATTTTTGCCCAGATTTTCAGGGATTTTACCTAGTTGTTCGGATTTTCAGGGATTTTGCCCAACTTTGCAGGGATTTTTCCCGGATTTTCAACAAATCAAAACGTTTGGGGGTGCTCTTTGGCCCCCTGCACCCCCGCCTCCTACACCACTGCCTATAGGTAAATCTGGCCCTGCGAAACCCACATTGCTTATCGGCTGGCACCGATTCACTCTATTTGCAGTTAAAGCCTAGAATCCGAGTTTTTAATTACCTGCGCAAACACACCAGCTGCACATTCCCGTTTCAAGGACACCATTTACTTATGCCTGTACGTAATACAGAAAAACATTGGTATCAGAGTGATGTAAATCATGGGCGTCCGCAGAAATTTTTCCAGGGGGACAAAGTTGACATTTTACTTACCGTTTTCACGTTGTTGACAACACAATGCCAAAATGGACTTTCACAAAACGCTTCAAACTTGCTGGAGAACAAGCAAAATGCCCCATGTTACGCTAACAGCAACAAAAACTGTGCTTCGTTTGCAGCAATAGCCGGGTACATCACGATAACATCATAATTTACACAATAGGCCAGAGGTGGCCAAACTACGGCTCTTCGAACTTTTGCGCGCGGCTCTTTGAGCTTTCCGAAAATTTAAGTATTTGTTTTTTATTTCTATTGCAAAGTGTAGAAATATTGTAAAATGGTACTGTCGTAGCTAACGTGTCGTACAGTATTATTTTTGCAAGTCGTTCCAAAAAGGAATTATGATCTGACAGAAGCGTAGATTACAAATAAATTCGTGTTTTTAGATTTTTATGTTGCGGCTTATTGTAACTTGGGTTTTACGATATGCGGCCAATACGTAGAGCAGGTTTGGCCACCACTGCAAGAGACTATCTGCATTGTTAGGGAACTTATTGTCAAAGGAACATTGCCATGGGACTTAACAAAACTACAAATCATGACTTTACAGTATTTTACTTAGCAACTAATGTCAGCGTCACGAAGAAACAAGAGCTGCAAACGTCTGGGATTCTTGTCCTTAGCGATCAACCACCCTTACCATAAAAAGTTGCTCGTCCTTGTTGATTTTTTCGCGATGAATGTTCATCATTTTTAACCGGACAAGCGTTCACCCGACATTGCTGATCGAAGCCACGTTTTCCCAATTCGCCAAGTACTAAGCCTAACGATCTCTCTCAGCGGTGAAAGAACAAGAAAGTTAGACACCCTCACCAAAACTGTTTCAAGCAATGAGAAGTACACCTCTATGTTGACACAACTATCGGACAACTTTCCAAGGTTAGAACGCCACGCAGGCGTAAAAATAGTGTAGACGCGTTATGAAAACACGTTACAGCAAACATTGCTTTGCACTCAGTATAACGGCGCACAGCGACTTATGTCCCCAGCTTTGTTTAATGGCTTCATCCGTTTGTGACGGTTTGCGCAATCCCGCGCCGGGTTTACCTGCTTCCGTACCCTGGTATATCGTCCCTCGTGGTTGCCATGTAGGTCGGCAACGGCCTTTGACGGTTTGCGTAATCTCGCGCCAAAATGAACTGTTTTTGCATTTCGCCTCGCATAACTTACAGCAAAAACCACAGCCCAGTCTAATTTCGAATTAGTAACTTTTCGTCTCGCGTGTATAAACCAAATTCTGCTGACTCGAGAGTATTTCTGATCACCGAAAAGACCAAAGATCTGAGCAGAACCGTCGCCAGGAAGTCGTCAATAGGGGGTTTACATTTGCGCGGGGGGGTTCCAATCGGGCCCCGCACTTACTAAGGCCGGCCCTGTAAGAATGACTTCATATGACTTTGTAACTGCTGATAAATTNGGAAAAAATGGGTGGCCCGAGTTTTGGTCCCTTTTCTTGGAATTTTGTTCTTTTTTGGTTATTTTCTGGAGTAGGTTTGGCCCTTTGGCAAAAAGTAGATCTGGCAACCCTGCGGCAAAACACCTACTACCGTAAATTGAAGTGAACTTTTGTAGAATTAAGATTTGTTGTCATGTTATTGTTGCACCATAAAAACCAACAGTAGAACAATCCGCTCGAATGTTTCGCAACCTCCCTCTGCAGGTACAGGGAACTGCATGCTCATCTTTGCATGACACCAGAGAACAGTCAATCTCGCACTTGTGCAATGTGAGTGTCATACGGGCAAATAAACTGTCATTGCAAGAATTAAACCAATTAATCGAAATTAAACTGTTGGCTCCAGGTTTTCTAGATGTTTTTGGTTCTTAGTCCCATTTTCAGATGGGAAGCAAATGCTCGTTTTGCCGCCCCTGCGGACACGCATGTAAAGGTGCGGGGACTGGGGCAATTTTCCCCAAATAAGTATGTGAAAATCCCTGATTTCAAGGCAAGCACAGGGGCAGTTTAGCATCCTGGATTTGATAAATGCTTTTGAGTATTGATTTTCTCACTCCATAACCACGTTTCCAAGTTTTTAAGTTAGTGATTTTAAGCACAAAAACTGAAAAGAGTTAAAACTACTGTTGAAAACTAAATTGTCATCAACAATTTGCCGCCCCCCCAGAAGGTCCCACACATTTGAAAAATATTGACACACAGCACAATGCTCTGAAGTGCTAAGGGCCTTCAGAAGAACTGTACTGGAATAGAACTGCAGTGAACAATAAAATGTTAAGACCACCTGGAAAAAAGCAAAACAACTTTGTAAGAAACAGGATGCTTCTTTATTTGCACAAGATCTTGCATGTGACAAGCCAAACCTTTTGGAACAATTCTCAAAACTTCGAAGCAGTTTGGACATGACAAATTGTCAAACCAGGTTGTTACATGAACATTGTCCAATGTAAAATAATACAACTTGTCAGTACACTTATTTTTTCGGTATGTTGATCGTGGGTCCTGCAGAAGAATGTCTTCAATTGCTTTGACTAAATCATCTGGACCAATCTGATTTAAAGTCCAATTTTTAGCAATGTCGTCATCCTCGACATCGCAACAATTCATTTTAAAATGCTGAATATTCTGCAAAGCTCGATCAGTAAAGCTTACCCGAAAATCAACATAATTTGATTTCACCCACTCAGGTACTTTTATTAGATGGTTTTCTGATGTTGATGCGTGAAGAGCTCTAGCCAAGTCCTCATTTCCAAAGTTTTCATTCAATGTTTCAGTTTTTGGCACAGTGTTCTGTGCTGCCTGAACTTCAGCACAGTTCATTCCTGCTGACGTCAAACATATACCAGCATGTGCAGAATCAACATCATCACATGAGATACTGTTTTTCCTATCTTCTCTAGTTTGAGGACTATCATAGTCAGGAATATATGGTTTCAAATCTAGCACTGGCGTGCCGTCTACTATGTCCAGACCAGAAAAATGTAAAGTATCATCAACAACTTCATCTAGTTTGGCTAAAGTCATACCAATAGCATTAGGTCTGTGAGGGCTCCTTGAAGCAAAAACACCAGTTTTCAATCCATTTAAGCGAGGTGGTTTCACTTTTGCCTTAGTTCCTTTGTTTTGATTTAAATGAAAATAAAACAAAATCCATACATAAGAAAATTGTTGAAGATCAATTAAACTGTGCTCTGGATTGTTGAAAACTGCTTTTGATATTGTTAATCTGCCTTTTGAGCTGCAGGAAACAGTTGCTTGTCTGGGAGTCCCATTTTTGTAAGTGAAACAAGTGTTTATGTGTCCAATAGGTTGCATTGATATCTCTCCACTTGCTTGTTCTGCAGAACCAGTTCCAGCATTCTTGCATGACATTTCACTAAAACGTAATTATACTGGAAAATACAAATCTGAATGCTGTAAAAATAACCAACCCTAGACTCTACAAACTCATCTAGGAAAACAAGCTAAATAGGCATGTGAAAAAATCAACATAATGGTTTGTCAGCAACAAATTTCTATCAACAAGAAATTGAAACTAGTGTCATCAATTTTCTCAAAGTTAGGCAGGTATTCTTCACTAGACCCATTTTTCTGTATAATGTAGTGTGTAAATTTATTTGCCCACAACAGGATAGGTATGTACCTTTTCAGGGGATAATTTGCAGAGTTTATTAATGTTCACTGTCTACGGAAAATAATCTTACAACAGCCAAGAATCAAGACACCATTATAATAATCTTACCAGAGTATATATTTTGCCTAGTGGATAGTCATCACCACGTGTTATTCAAAGTTCTGCCTGACCAACACTTGCCATTTACACTTTATGGTTACGAACATTTGCTTGGGTGGCTTACGTTCAAAATTACATAGCAAATTAGGCACCAACATTTCTATTTCTCCTGACTCCTCTCATTAATGACTACTTTACTGGTAAAATGTTTTTTAGCCTCAATGTTATTTTACTGTTAAAATGGAATGTCAATTTTGTTTACATTTGTATGACCTCGTAACCTTTCTTTCAGTGTTAATTGCGTGCTAACACCTACTCTGTAATGTGCCATGACTAACCATTTTTGTGATCTTGTGGCATTCAATTGTGCTTGTGATATGGATGTCTGCAGAAAATACACAATAACGTTAATATTATTATAAAGCTAAGCAGTCCATGAAGTTTAACTACTTTTTGCATTAATCAGGGTTCCCACACATTCAAAAAATCATTTTCCATACTTTTTCAATACCTTTTCAATACTAAATTAAAAAAGTTCAATAACATTACTTCTCTTCATTTTTTGAAATTCTTAATCATGTAACTCAAATTTGCACATTCCATAAATAACGAAGTGTTTAGCCTTCAGAAAAATTCTGCTCAGATACTTGTAATTTCTTTTCCATTTAGGATTTCCATACTTTTTCAATACTAAATGCATATTTTGGCAAATTTCAATACTTTTTCAAGGTCTTGAAAACCGATTTTGAAATTCAGTACTTATTACTTTCAATACTGCGTGGGAAACCTGATTTAATGAAAAATGAAAATTCAGACATTGAATTCACTTAACCTTTGTGTTAATGTTATTTGCAAGACTGTGATTATGGCCCTCTTTGCAAGGTTAGGTTATTAGTCTACCATCTGAGGATCAGGGTTGCCAACCTGTCTTCACCAAAAATAACCACATCTTGTCCCAAAAAAGCCAGATAGTAGTCTTAAGAAATATACACATAAAACATTAAAACTGGACAGAAACATTGCTTTAAGGCAATTTCATTGTTTAGAAGCATATTCTTTCCCTGTAATTAGCCTACTGTCATACATTTGTTTCTTACTAAATGCATCGAATATTTTTAAGGCTAGAGTAAAATCTTTGCAATATTCTTTAAACCCTGCATGGTCATAGACCCTCATCAAAAGAGATTTGTAATGAATATGTAGCTCAGACAATGTTTTGCCAGAGCCAAGCCTTTTTTGACTGAAAAAAAAGTCAAACTGATTTTCAAAGCCAGAATTTCAAAATGTGGCTTGGAAAAAGCCAAATTGGCCAACCTGCTAAGGATCACCTTCAATGGCTTCCCCCCTTGGTATGATACAACAGCACTTTGTTCCATATGCTACTTCAGACACTGGCTGCATTGTTTGCAGAGCTTAGCATGCTTTTTGGGAAATTTGTTTCACGACACTGACATCGCACTCAAATTTTAAACCACATAAAGGAAGTGAATAACACTGAATACGGATACGCCTGTCAGTTTGTCATTCAAACGGCGTGGGTCTCGTGGTGTAGCGGTTAGACGTTACGGCTGCTATGCTATTGCTAATGGTTTTAGGTTCGACTCTCACCTTGACGACTTTACTTTTTTTAAACTTTTTTTCAGGATTACGTGTTACTTTTACGGGTTACTGTAGTTAGATTAGGGATAGCTTAGTGTTAGGTTACAGTTAGCCTTAGCTTAGGCTTAGGTTAGGATTAGGTTAGGGCTACGGTCATAGGATTAACAACTTAAACAAGGTTAGGTTNAGGGTTTATCTTTTACGTTTACTTCGTTTCTACCAAGCCTACTGCACTCTCGTCGTGCGTTACTGTTACGTCACAAGTAGTGCATGAATAAGTTTTCAAATTTCAAGATCCACAGGCGTATCTATAGCCATTGCCTAAATTAAAACATGAGGTATGGTCAAAAAATCACCTACACCCCACAGGGCCCACAACACTAATTGGAGGGCCGGGAGGGCTGTGTTTCTAAATGAAAAACGTGAATTTTCGACAGGCTGTACAGCAGAGATTGGTAATTGGTAATGGTTTATTGTTTCATATGACTCAGCCAATGATCACTATCCGGTTTGCCGGTTGGATATCCGGCAGGATAGTGAGTTTGCAACAGGATAAG
>JGI24159J19872_10002981_pt1 | contig 20684 bp, 10 predicted proteins | sample Ectturendosymbi4_FD_19872 | JGI IMG/M metagenome (IMG submission 19872) | reverse complement strand
CGGCCCGCGTGAACATTTGATATGGCCCGATCCAAACTTTCGTTACCCAAGTCATAGTACAACATCTTGTCAAGACGAAGGAGCATGATAAGCAGGTACTTTGATAGTAATTCAAAAGAAGCCACTCTTCCTCATAGTTAGATAAAGGTGGAATTTTAGGATATCTATTGATTTTGCGGCCCGCCAGCGATAATGCACAATTCATGCGGCCCGGGATAGTAATTAGGTTCCCCACCCCTGATGTAGAGAAATCAGTTGTCGTTGGGTGTCCTTCATACTTAATAAAACATAGGAATATAATAGAGTTGTGTTCTTGTATCGCTTCTGAATCACGAAAATTTTTCAAACGAGTATTTTANCTGAAACAAATAAATTTCATCACGGGNGGCCCCTTGCAGCGGGGGGCCCGGGGCAATTGCCCCCGTTGTCTCCCCTTAATCCGGCCCTGGTAACGTGCGAGTTTAGCATTTCNCGAACAGTCCAAATCATAAAACTATTTTGTATCATCAACTGTATTCAGCATTTTCTCGTTGGAACAGTGTATGGATGCACAGATGTCAGTACGTTGATACAATTGCAACACTAGAATGGAGATGGGCAGAAGAACTTGGTCTTCAATTGTTCTAAACTTTTCAATGTTTGAAAAGGGGAAACTAATATCAGGCTCATATTTAGAAATGATGTGAAGAACAACCCATTGCAAAATAAGAAATTTCTTTCTTTCAAAGATTTCAATCAGAGTTAATACCATCTATAGGTCTTTAGTAACCTTTTCCGCTCTAAGTGAACGTCAAAATCATGCCATTCGAAACTGCGAATTTTCCTGATACGAACGCAAAAATTGTATATATCTGAACTGTGGAACCACATCATTTTCGTTCCTAAATAATTCAGTACCTTTTATTGTTTGCAGTCGGAAAATGAGTACGCAGTTGCAATGTTCTAATTAGTGTTGACGTTGTAATCAGGTTTACATTTGCGTTTTTAGTTGTATGTTTCGTTTACTCTTAATAAATTGCAGTTGCTCGCTTGGGTAACGTTTCCTCACACGACACGTTTGCGTTGAAAGCTCACACAGCGATGAAAGGTCGCAACACATTTTATGTTCAAACCAACACGACCGTGCCAGACGTCAGGATCTTCAGTTGAGCTATCACACGCTCTTGTACCCCTTTCGGAGGAGTGCTTTGCGTCGTGGGCTACATGACTGCGATCGCAGTGCGTGCTGCATTGACGGCGAGTCAATTGCAGCACAGTGCTTGAACCGTTTCATTGTGCTCACACATCAATGACAAGTACAAGGCTGGAGCATAGAAACAAAACAATATTTCATTTCCATTGAAAACGAGAGTTGGCAATCCGGCTGTTGAGGTGTCTGGGAACAGATGTGGTAGCGAATGTTGGATACAAGGATGTGGGGTTCGTTGTCCCCCTTTTTAGCAACCACAAATACCTTGCACGGGCAGTCTGAGCCCCACTAATACTACTAAATCTTTTCGCGTTATGTGTCTGATTCGCTGTGAAATCGTTATACAGTAGTTTACGACTTCCAACGGAACAAGTCGATGGTTGATTTTCGTTAGCTTGAGCCATTGGCTAACAGACCTCGGCAACAGAAAAAAAACTACCGCTTCTGAATATTTAATCAAGGAAGTCGATTTTATTTCCGGCCTTTTTGACACACATGCGGATGGCGGCACTTCCTTATAAGCTCTCACCTTTCTTTAGAAAGTTTTCCTGAGACATTGTGAACAAATGTGCCCTTGGGTTCATTCTTAAATAAACCAGTTTCAACTGCGTCTGAAACTGAAACGCCACTTATACGTGCATTTGCAAACCGTTCAAAACAGAGATTATGTGAGGATTTGAGCGATGTGACTAAAATCTCTTCGCTATATGAAAAATAATAGCGAGGCGAAAGATTTTATTTCTGAACGAGTAGAAAAGGTAGTTCTATTCGTATGGAGTGAACGTTAAAAAGCGCGAAACACGCTGGCAAATGTTGTTGCAACTGGCAAACAGAGCAAATCACAAGCAATGATCTATATATAACAATGGCAAGCGTCATATAAAACCACAATAGCCTAAGCAAAATCTCATTTTACAAAACCAAAAAAAACGCATTTCGACATTTTGCTCGTTTGTGAGCAAGTACAGAAAAATAATCACAGTTCATTGTGCAATAATCCAGGAGTACAAGCGAACACGATGCGTCAATGTTCTATTAAAGATTCTCGGGAGCTGCAATTGTTAAGTTTCATCAAGCAGTCATTTGTGGCCCGGTTTTACAGTAGTTAAAAGCAAATTCTTTTCACTGTTGTCGTTTTTCTATTCAGTAAACAGTGGTTTGCTTTGCTGTGTTTCCAGCATGGAAACCAGCGATAGCGATCAAGTAAATCTCCCCCAAAATCTCGGAAGCATGTTAAAATAAAAAGTATTTTAAGTTGAAGGGTCGTTGTGAGGAGATGGATGATTTTATCTTTGTTCGCAAAAAAATGGGACGCCAAACAGTAGTACTCTATGAAAACACGTATGTGCGCATGCTTTAACAGTTCATTTAATATTTATTGCAATCAAGGGAATACAACGTATCCCTATGATATAATGTCTCATTGCAATGACTGGGATAAATAATGACTTTTAACATGCACATTAAGGGAATCGCTGGAATCGTCAGTTGGTTCACATGTTACAAAACAGTAAATACCGGAAAAATACCTTTGAAGACGTAAGTGAGAAGCTAAATGAATGCAAATTTAATAAAAATTCAAGCAAGGCTTCAGCGATTTGAATGTTTGTATCCACAATGCAATTAACTTTAAGATAAAATTTTAATATCAACAAACGCATGCCATATGATATGTTAGATAGAGTGAAAGAATGAAACAGATTCTAAAACTATTACATAGAGTATTTTTGAATAAACTAAGTAAATCTTTGTAATATTAATCAACAGCAACAGACATCTGCAACCGACATCTCACTGTTTGTGGACGTTACGGTGACGTTTCAGACATTTAAGTTTGTGTTTTTCAAATGTAGGAACAGACAAAAGATCAAGTTTCAAGCACGTTATTCAATCGGCTGTTGTCGCATTTCGTGCTTACGGTTGTGGAGATGGACAGCAAAACAAGGCCAAAGTTAAGAGCCACCCTACAAAATGAAACAGCTGTGGACAAACGAAATTGTTGGAAAATAGTGCTTTGCCACAGATGCAAACCACACAAGGGCAATTTGGAGTTTGCTGAAGTTTTTTGACATTCAGTGACTGAAGAACTTTGTATTGGACTTCAGACCATCGAATGTATCCTTAAATTGGAACAGGCGCTTCGGGATAGATTTCAGAAAACACTAACAGGAGAGTTCCGGTGGAATGTTGCTTGTGTTTCAATCTTTCTGCGAATATTTGCGTTAACACTGGGAGTAAGCAAGAGACCGTTTTCTCTTCTGCGTGCTGCCGGTGTGCTGCGAGGTGTGATGTATTCACTTGAAATGTGTTTGTCGCGGCAGTTTCTGAAAAACGTGTGACATAAACGAATGTTACATCCTTCGTTTTGATGTTCAATTAAAATAGGTCGAACAGAAGGGCCGACCGGTAACAGGAACTTTGTTTAATAATGACATCTTTCATAAGGGTGAGACTCAACTAGCGGAATATTCACTGCCCGAAGAAAAAACAAACTTGAAATAAGGCATTTTAAGTCTTAAGTAACAAAAAGTAATTAAAAAAGGAACGGGTAAAGTATGGTTTCTCGAATTTGTTTTCACAAANAGTTGCTGTGAAAGCAGTTAATTTTCTTCAGAAACGCTTGTTTCTGCTAGTTTAGAGTACATAATAATATGAGAGCATTAAGACTATCTTCTGTATCCCCTCACACACCAATAGTCCCCCAATTTATTCGTTCACAGAAAATTTATTTTTGGTGTAGAAAGAAATTTAAAGCATGACAAGGCAAGCTATGCATTTTTTACTGAAATTGATATTTTAATCACTCTAGGTTTCTGATGATATCTTTCGATATGCAGAACATGCTACGTTCGATTTATTGCCGGACGTCGCTGCTCTAAAAGATGTTTTTATCACAGCAGAACAATCAAACCTGATTCGTTTCAAAACATCCATTGAAGCTCTTCGCATGTGACCAGAAGCGATGTTGTAAACTAATGGATTTATGCATTCTGACAAGCGAAGGAAAAAGTACGAAATCACGTTCAACCAGTAGTCGAAGCTGCGTGAGCGCAAAAACAAAATTTTATTAGCAAACCCTATAACTCTGTCAGGCGTTGACTCAACGTTTCTGATCAAGATACATACACAAATAGAATTTTGGGATAAAACATATATGAAATCACCTGATCTATATTATTTTAATAAGCGGTTTAATTGAGCAGCATCAACGATTCACATTTATTAGCGTATCTGCTGAATCTGTATGCGGTTTACTCAATTTTGCTTCAAGCTGCATATGTTCTGGCACACACTCCTGCATGTAAAGTGTGGTCGCGTCGCTATAGCATCCCTTTGTTCGGAGTTTTGCACATTAATATTCTGCCTCCGTAGCGAGAATTCTAAGATTTCTTTTTCAAAGCAAACCTGAAGCAGGCCTTTGCCACGGGGGGGCATGCGGGGGCAGTGCCCAACATTGTTTTTATTCTTCCCCAGATTTTGTTGTGCCCAGAAAATGTATGTTAAACATATAATAAAACAAAAATCTTTCCATCCAAAAAATGTATTTTGCCCCCAAAAACCTTGTACCTTGGCTACGGGCTTGACCTGAAGTAGTTGGTTTGAAATTGCAACATATAATTAGCACGTGCACATTTAAACAGAAAACCGATTACAAAATCGATTTAAATGGTTTTCAACAGGAATATAACCATATCTTATAAACCTGTTGAAGTAAAAACTACTGCAATGACATAAAATCACTTTGTAAACCTTCTCAAAGTTTATTTGCGCAATCACACGTTGCTGTGTACAGAAAAGATAATCAAAATCGAAAAAGATTGCACAAAAAATCTAATTAAGGGATTTACTTACTGTGGATTTTTTGGAGCAGTTCTGGTCGTCCACATAACGTATATCGTCATGGGCAAATAACCAATCAGAAACGACGAAGCAATGAGTGCCAGTTGAATAGATGCTTTTTTCTCTGTTAAAAAAAACGACAAACATCTTGGCAAAGGTGAATCTGTAGCTGAATTCACACGCTAGGCTGACAAGAACTTGCAGCATAGCGCCAAAGCTCTTGTACGAACTAAATGTGAAGTTGGATTTAGTTATGTGTGAAACAAGGCGATTCTAATTCTGTATTATTAAGCACAGTTTGCATGCCGGCAATAACAAAGTGCATTCAGCTTTTCGGTATCTAAACGCTCGATGATTTGGTTTATATGTTGCTAAACAGTTACTCGCCTTTTCAAAGACAGTGAGATTGAGACTTGGGTTCTATGTTGTGAAACGTTTTCAGACTCGATGCAAACGTACCTAAGGCATCTGCTGATCCTTCAGTTTTAAGCATTTGCATTCAAACCATGATTTAGAGATGGGATCAACAGTATGTCTGTGTATGCTGAAAAANTGCGTGCCTCTGTAGCATATCTATATTATGGTTGTTGAATTTGGATTTTGCATGCACTGTAGGTGTCGCNGTACATCGCTNGAAGCCACAGATCCCTCGAAGTAACTTTGGACAAAACATTCGTGCCACCAACACCTCGAGCACTTCTCAAAAAATCAACATCCCATGNCGCACTTCAGGGGTTTTACTGGAATGGATTAATAAGCTCTTCNGCAATAGTACGAGGTGTCTTATGGACTTCACTGCTACGCCACTTGGTATGACGCCATCAGCAGTAGTTTGTCAACAGATACAAAACCTATTTTTGGAAGGGTTGCTCTAGAATCAAAAAAGGCTCTTCCAGCTCGCAAAGAATTTTTATCATGGCCCACAACATTGGTCCCACAAATTCGGTTGTGGAAGTGTTCTAGCAACTTAGATGGCTTCATCACGTCTCGAAAAACAATGCCAATATCTGGTTCATTCGAGAAAAGTCTACTGCAAACTCGTAAATAAGAAGAATAGATTGCAATTTATGTTTATGCGCATAACTAATATCACACCATGGATTTTAACGAAAGTTGCGTTTCGCAATTTCCGGCCGCATTACATTTACTTTCATGAATTACGGCCACCAGTGAGTTCAAGATACTTTTATTTTTTGCATTGCTTCTGCACTGCTTCCACGCACTGAGCCTATAGCCAGTTTCCACATGCCTGTTGGACAGTCTTTCGACTAAGCATCTTCATGCAATAGACAAAGAGTTTTTATTAATGCACGGCCGCCATAACTTATATTTTAAATAACATGTGCACGACCGCATTAATTTTTATCGAAGGGCGCAGGTTTTTCACCCCCGCGCCACATCTTTGTACATGAATGCGTCTCTGTCCGCATTATTTCGCGTGTATTTGCGACCGCGCGTGGTCTTGCGGGGTAGATGTTTAGTGAGTCGGTGGGCTGATTCGTTTCTGCCAGCGCTTTCACCTGTTCTCTACAATTGCTACGAGTTAGTCACGGTTGGTGTGTCAATGATCGATGAATTTTGCCGGTGTGCGATGTTGAACGTAGCGCAAAATCGAAGTCAATAAATTGTACGGAGTCACTTCTCAAATCCCCTGCCTGCTTCATGTGTCAAGCTGCCGCGAGCCTGAGTGACGCCTTCACCTTCTCACGGATCCGAGTGAATCAGATTCACTGATTAAATGCATGTATTTGCAGAAAGAGACACGTCAAAAATACCAGTTGTGACCTAGAACTTAGTGCAACGTGGGATGTTAACTTTGTTTGTATTGAACAGTTGTTGAGTTGATCGTACAGCTGAATAAACCTCCCATTAAAATTAGTCCCCGTCTAACTTCAACACAGTTTCAAACAAAACTAAAACTCTTCCGTGAATTAGAAACAATATTGCTCGCCTAGACAACCTTGTCAAAACTTTGTTGAACGTCCCCGCGTGTTGACCTCAACTTGGCTAAAACTACTACATGTAGCGTTTGCGCGAATAAAATCAACTCAATTGAAGCAACTCAGCGACATTTGCACTGACCACGTGTCACATTGTACATCACACTGCTTCTGTACACTGCCAAATTAAGCCACACACCTCCTTTGAGGACTGTCGATATAGTTCAAAGACCATGCGTACCAAGGTCTGTATTTCATTTCAATGGTGTAGAAATTAAAAACCATCTCAATTTTCAATTTTTAATCCCTTCTGCAGTTGGCATGCTGGCCCAGGCAAACAAATTCGGCGAATGGTTTCAAGTAAAGTTTCTCAGAGGCACTGCCCGGCACACCAAGGAATGTGTGGAAAACGCGGTGCAAGCCAGAAAAATTTTGTTTCAGCACTGTTGATGAAGGAGCGCGTAGCACATGAGTGATAAATGAAATGTCTTAGCAGCACGTGGGACTGTTAATATTTATTAACGAAGTTGTAAGATGCGACGGACACACGCCAAATAAAAGTCCCGAACCCAGCTTAGCTAAAATTCAGAGCAGCAGACTTACTATGAAGTGCTACTGGCTGAATGCGTTTATTTGTATGTTAGTAATGGTAAATGTGAACTACTATGTCGGTGAAATTAATGACTCCGTTTTACGGGACTCCTTCATGATCTCCAGTTTCCCCTCCAAAGTGGAACATACGAAGCTTGACTGTGACTAGTAATGCGCTTATTGTCATGGTAGTGTGTATATCTAGCAGCCATAAAACAATCCTTGAGGTGAAACGCTCTTTTCTATCTTTTGTATGAAGTTCTACGGTAATTCACTCATTGGCCGTGGATTGAAACTTTGGAATTATCGCGTTCGAAAAATGGGCAAAATAAGTTTACTTGCTGCTTATTGTTTTGATTTATTTACAAAAATTTCAGAAAATGCAAATCTCTCTGGGAGAAAAATATCAGTCGCAACCGCCGTCAGAAAACGAGGCGGTGACATGTTTTTTCGGGTAAACATTTTCCGGCAACAACTTTGAAAAAACAATTTCCTCCAAACCTGCGCTTACGCTTTGTTGGTGTTCAGCAAATTCTCGCATTTTTCAATGCCATCACTAGAGCAGTCAGCGATTATAGACATTTTAACTGAAATTTTCCTTTGCACGCAGTTGATTCTAGAAATTCATCGTTTCTGTCAACGCGTTAAGATTGATATCCTAAAACTTTTCTGTTTCAAGTTTTTCCAGGCAAAAAAGGTTTTATTACCACTTCCTGGCATTGGATAATGGTGCCAATGACACAAACTGAAAAACGATTTAGATATATTTTAACGTTTTTCGCTTCCGCACATAAATCTTTCTGAGGTTGCTCAGGCACTCTGCCACCTGAGTCCAAGCACCGTATTGGACGTTTAACTGCAAGGATGTATCCGCACAGTAGTTCCAAGTAAAAATTAATAGGCTGCGACTGTCACACAGCGGAATGGTCATGTTACAGAAGTGCATCCTAGCAGGGCCTCCGAGAGAAATTTTACCAGGGGATACAAAGACCAATACCGGGCCCCTAGCTTATATGGCCCGAGTCGACACTTGTATAGCTTGCTTGTATAGTAACCAGAAGGTAGATATAACAGCTATACCATGCTAAGATTTCGAAATAGATCAATTGTTATACTGGCAACTGACTTGTACTAGTAATTTTGGGCTTGATTACAGAAAATCTTAGCATGCGTACTACCACCATCCCGGGTCAGGGTACGATGTACCTCTTGTACCCTCCTCTCGTAGGCCCCGCATCCTACAGTAGTGAACTTGGCGACGCCCTTACCTTTCCGTCTGCGCAGTGTACTTTTCATTGCCCGCTTCGCGTAGAGTTCTCTGACCAATAATGAAGATGCGATGATAAGAACAGCGAGCGGTACAAACATAAAAGTCGCAGAAGAGAATGTGTAATAAACCCTGTGTCGCTCAATCCTGCAAAGAAAAGGCAGCCCAAGTTTTTCGTAGGCTTCAAAGTNATTTCACCTGAAGAGTTATTCACAATTTTAGAAGCNAAATCTCTCTTATCAATCTGCACGGAGATTTTTTTCCCTTGTTCAGGCNNCGAGCGTAATCGTGGGATTTCTCTTGATTTACCGAAAACTGCGTGAAATGGAGTTTTGTTCAGAGACATCCAGGACCGAAGCATCAAGATCAGTTTTAAAAGACTTTAATTTTTGANATTGGTATTTTGTTNCAAAGCTTCAGAAAAGTTAATAAAGGCGTTTACTGGTACAAAATTTGCTTCGTTGTNATTCTAGACTCTGTGCGAAATGTCCGAACAAACTACAGTGCTATGCTCTCTAACGAGATGATTTTCGTATTCTGACGCATCCNNAAAAGATTTTTAAAATCTTCTAAGAAAGCAACGGGCAATATAGGCAGGCACTAGGTAGCATTTCACATTGCAATCACGCAGGGGCGTAACGAGGAGTGTAAGGGGGTGCGATTCCTGGGCGCCGAGTCACTATAGGGGCGCCTAGTCACTGCCGGGGGCGCCATGTAGGTGCGGGGACGCCAAAAAGCCCCAACAATGTCACAAGTACCTTCTTCAATACAGTACATTTTCTTCCGAAAAACCTCAGTTTCGAACATGGGGACGTCAAACTTGCTTCTTGCCCAGGGCGCCATCTAACCTCGTTACGCCCCTACAAGCACGTGATCCTGGATGGAGATGTTTTAAGAAACGGCTTGACTTCATTCTCAGGTTGTTCATGTTTCGGGATGTTTTCTAAACTAACAAATGTAAAAGATTTCCATTTGCTCTCTCTTGTTATAGTAATTATCGGTCTGTATCTCCTCGTTTAAGCATTGTCCATTCAGGCAAACCGCTGACAAGCAGAGCAACACACTTTCATTCATGACTAGATGTTTGAGCTTAAGATAAGGATAGGATCTGCGAAATATTTTTCCAGAACATGTGAACTTTAGATGCCAAAGTTTTGTCCGCATTAATGTTCTTAGGCACCCTTCCAATGTTGATTTTTAGAGGGTTTTGTATGCATAAACAACGTCCTTTGGCTAAATAAAGGACTGCATATAACACAACTTGAACTCCTGCATTTTCACTCTCCTTCTCCCCTTGATCTCCCCATGCAGAGCAATACTATACACTAGCCACAAATTTCGCCCTATACATGTTGTGAAAATGTACTTGAGCTGTTTGAAACACACTTCCACGTTTGCTTCCACGCGCAGATGACAGCATTGTCGATTGACAAAGGCCAAGCAGAGCAGAAACGTGCTGTAAGGTTCAGTAACGATCCCTTGAGCAAACAACTCGTATGGAAATAAAAAAAACAAAAACAATTGGAAATTAATTCAGTACAGTGAAAACAGTGTTTCTTGTTTTTTCTTTCTGAATACTGATTTTCAATTTTAAACCGTAATTTTTTAATGAACGTGTGCATTTTGCAATTCCAAGACACCATTTGATCCCAATTTCGCGCCGGCGTTTGAAAGACAACCTAGTCATTTGATGGGACATTTATTGCAGATCCTGCAGGAATATGATGGTGTTACAAGGATTTGTAATTTACTCGTATATTGTCTGATACGGCTGATCCATCCACAGTTTTAATTGGAACGGATTGGACAAATTTAGTAAACAGGTACTTTTTATGGTTACGCTAGAAAAAATGGTTTCCTTATGGCATGGCTTCTTCTCTGGTGAGACCATTATCAAACATTATTGTAACATTGCTACCAGCTATTCAAAAAAATGTCACTACCAGTAATGAACACAAATATTGTACCAATAAAAATTGAAGAAAATTGACAATTAACACGAATACGCTTCATTTTTTGAAAATGTGGAACTGTAGGCTCTAAATAAACTAAAGCAAAGCTTCATGGTAATGACAAGCGCAGTTTAGATAGATCAGCGTTCCATACAACTTGCATCCACAAAAATAATCTAGCGATAAAAATGAAACTTGTGTTTTGTTGCATTGGAACGAATGGCTTCTCACTGAAACGTGTGCAGAAGTAGTAACTCTAAGAGAAGTTTATAGCAACTTAAAATTGCTTATTTTAGTTTAGCTAATCAAAACCTGTGACGAATCGAGCAGGATATGTTTGAAAGTGAAACATTGAATGGTCATCTTAATGGAAAAATTTTACTTTATATTTCTGGATTGCCCTAAAGGCGCAATTTTGATGATGTAATGGAAGTTATGCATGACGTATTGTGGTGCAACGTCTCAGCAACTCACCCATCATCGGAAATCTTGATGGAACAGCTCGGCCAGGAGCGTGAAACCACTTCAGAACCGTCCTTTGGAGTGATGTCATAAAAAAGTGTGAACAGAAACCCTCCAAACACCAGAGCGAAAAGCCACAGCAGACCCAGCCATAGTTTCACGACCCTAGAAGAAAACAAAACTGGAACAAAGTTGCATTATATTGCACAAGCGTTATAATTACACAGGTTTAACCGTCTTACATCGCTGACAGTTGTGAAGCTTTAGTGTTTTAATAAATCAGTTTCTTGGCATGTTCACTTTTCTCCACCTCTTGTGCTAGTTTTTAATAAGTGAAACTTTAATCAGGTTGTAACAAAGGTGATCAAAACGTTTACCAACACTCTGCTTTACTTGCACGGCTTCTAGTTAATTGGCACAAATGCGCCAGAACTGAATAAAAGTGAATGCTTTTTGTTCATTAGTTAAACAAAAAATGCCTGTTGGCCAATTTTTACACATGGTGTTACGACTGCAACAAAAATCACTGGAGAGTAATTGTACGTGAAAGCCATTGCAGGTCTTTCGTCAATTCCTGACCTTCATTAGATTTTTTAATATTTGGCATGGGAAAATATTAAATGACTGTGGTTATTGTAGCGTTACATTCAAAATGTCGGGGCAGCTTTACAAAACTGCTGCAATTGTTGCCAACAGAGAATCCGTTTTGTTGAAGTTTTTCATTTAACAAAACTTTCATCTAAAATCATAAAATCATCTGGATACGGCTTGAATATGATAGTTATGGCTTGATTGTTCCAGTAATCGGTGTAACCTAGTAAACAAAAACCAGCTCAAACTGGTTGATACAAACCAAGCAAATTATTTTCAGACAAAAGCGCAAAGATACGTGATTCATGAAGCCATGATGTACATTATAAAACGGCATCAGAAAATCAACTTAAACTTTTTAAAAATAATTGAGTAAAAGTTGAAACAAACTGACAAACTAAAAAAATTCCAAAATCTTACCTAAATTTAATTGCTTCAAAACGTAAGGGCCACTTGACACCAATCAACCTCCAAACAGCAAATGATGCAATGTGCATAGAAGTGCAATAAGAGGTAGATTCGTCTGTGAACCAGAAGAGCTTGCAAAGAAATTGACCCAGTTGCCAGTCGTAAAAGCCCCATGTTCTACAAAGCAAAGAGGATTGTTCGAGCGCTTGTGGGCAAGTACAGTTGTTCAACCAACATCAATAGTTGATTAGAATGAAAAACTAAAAAGCCGACACTTTCCATTGCGGTAAGGTAGAAATGTGTCGTTTTTTCGGTTACCAAATAACATTCTTTATCGTGAAATAAGCTCAGGTGCTCGAAGTGTTGCTCGAACGCCTTCGTTTCAGAGATGTAAGAAGAGGTCCCCGGCAGCTTAAAATCTCGTCCTCCGCGTAAAAAAACATACCCAAAACCGTCTGGCTCTGCGCAAACTCCTTCGCCAAGGTTTCCTGAAGCTTAGCTATCCTCATTTCCCTCAAAACAATCCGTGCCGGCGCTGCCATTAGTTGATCTAGGCGGCTGCCCAGGGCGCTGGGCCGACGTGGGCGCCAAAAAGGACCAAAAAGTACAACTGTGTGGTTCAGAAATTGACGAAGGTAAACCAAGTAAAAGTGACTGAACATGGTAAAAGTAAATGGAACACAGGTTCACGCAGTTTATAAGAAGATGGAAACATTACACCATTGCAAGTTTGCTGCAGAAGGGTTAATATTTCTCCTGTTAGTCAAATTTCACGTATACAAGGTTAACCATGTCGCCGTTTGGTACAAATTGTATTCATCTAATGAATTTTTCCAGGGTTTTCTTTTAGGAAAATGTTAGGTACCCGTTATGGACCTGTAGGGACCCGAAATATTTCCGACTAAATTTCATATAATTAGAGGTGTTTTGAGCGCCATCGTTAGGCCATGAATTTTCTCTGCTTCTAAGGACCCTATTTTCAATCCTAAAAATGTCATTTTCAAATTCTAAAAATGTCTATTTTCAAAACATCTCAAAAGCCTGAACTGTTATAAAGTACAACAAACGTCCTTATTTACATAATATACAACGTGATGATATGCAGAGTAAGAATCTCTGTTCATGAGAGGTGGACGCTGGAAAGAATCCCTCCTAGAGTGTTTTTAAGTCTATCAGTGACGTGCTGTCAGGGCCTGCAAACCATGCCCTGCAGGACGCACTTTATAAAGCTCACCACAAAATTTTAAGGTTCAATCTCTAGGGGGAATTCGGGAGCAGTGCCCCCAAATTTTGTTGTGCCCAGAAAAAATTGTTTTAAACATAAAACAAAAATATATTTGCCCTGAAACCTTAAAACATGGCTATACGGGCCTGTGTTGAAGTATTCACGAAATCATGTTTATAATGTTACAGCCATCCAGCGTAATCAGGTAAGGAAATGCTGCCAAAACACCAGCATTATTGGCATTAGTAGCCTAGGTAACCACTCAAATTTCGATTATTAGAACACCCCACCTTAATTTATTTAGCCAAATAGATTCCAGCTAGGACGCATCACATCCAACATGGTGACGTTCGCGAGTGTCAGCGCGGTTTATTTTGCTGGTGGACCTTTGTCGATTGTTACGACACGAGGCTGTAATAATGAGCTTGTAATAAGGTTTTAAGGCAGCCCCGCAACCAGGGAATGGGCAATCGGGCAATTGCCTCCCGAAATTTAAAAAATCATAGTATTTTGTTGGGTGCAACACGAAGTTACAACCATTTTTCACCCTACGAAAATAGTGCAACAACAAGCTACAATTATCCCCCCCCCCACTTCTGAACGTATGAGGGGGCGCTGAAAATGTATCTTGCCTAGGGCGTTGGAATGGCTTGCTCAGGCCCGGAAAATAATCATTCCGTCTATTAGGGATCTGCCATTGCTGCACGTGGTAAAATACAGCGTTTACGTAAGGCCATTCGCCTTTTCATCCGCTGACACATGCAAGAGCATAAGGATTATGAATTTAAAGGTTAAGCAGCTCTTCCCAGTTAAGGAAAAGCAGGAATTACTTCCTTTGTGCAGTATTCAAACATACGTCATTAATCTGCCATTCGTTTCAGTGTTAAGCCTTTTCTGCGTTACTCCGATACCACTGTTGCAAGAAACACGAAAAACTATCATCTTCACTGAATATAAAAACGTAAAGCCATTCTATGTCACAAAAAATACTATAATATTTGGCCAAATTAACGAAAACGAAATTCATCAGCAAATCGTGCAACAACTCGTAATTATTTTTTCTTTCCTCTGTCGTAAGTTTTCATCTGTTGGTAAATTACAACACAACCACAATTTTTAGAAGTCAGCAGTAGTAGTAAATATACCTTGACACTTACATTACGATTTCTTTCTAATGGCGACGTTCTTAAAATCAATAAATATAATTATTCGTCGTGTGTTCTCAACCATACGCAAATCTACCCAAATTTTTCATTCATTCATTTTTAATACCCCCTTTTCCTTTTGGAGAGTCGCGGGGCCAGGTGTCCGAGGAGGAGGAGGANGACACCAAATACCTCACGGTTTTCAGCAAGCTCAGAAGTCCTGCTGGCTCCACACCAAGACGGGACCGAGCAAAGTAGGGGATGTGACGACTCCACTTTGTCCTTGGTCGACTTCGAGGCCACTTTCCTGTGGGTTTAGCCAGCAGGACGTCCTTTACCAATCTCTCACGGGCTATTTTTTTCACATGTCTGAACCACCATCGCTGAGATCTCTCGATTCGGAGAAGTGACTCGACATTGAGGGTTTTATGAATTTCACACCTGCGCACTTTCTCGCGAAGAGCCACACGGTGGACTCTCCGCAAAAATCCCATTTCTTCCGCTAGTATTTGGGATAGCATTCTTGCAGTCATTACCCAAAGTTCATTACCATAGATGACGATCGGAGCAAAGACCGATGTAAAAACTGACACCTTTGCGGTGCTTGAAAGCTCCCGTTTTCTGAACAAAGAGCGATATAGCTCATGCAGAAAAGTTGGCAGAACTGTTTTTGCTTTGCTAATCCGTATATCAATCTCCCTGGTCCGCCTTTCGTCAGTCGTGAATACCATCCCGAGGCACTTGAACTTCTCTTACTACAAGTGTTTCACGAAAAAAAATTGGCACTGATCATCGATGGAAAACATACGGCATTAAATATCCTTACGTAGTTACGACATAAAACGTTTATGCACGTGTTGCGGCAGCTACCAAACCTGCGTTGAAAAAGCCGCAAGGTTTATATTATTTTTGTAACACAAGTTTAATAGCTGCTTTCTGAGTGTAATTTTGGTCTGTTAAATTTTATTCTGGTAAAATAACTCCATCAGAGCCTATTCGAACAAGCCAAAAGAGCAAAAATCCTTGAAACAAATACTTTTTGCGATTTGTCATGTTTCCACTGGATAAAGCTTTTATGATCAACAACCCAATGGAACACACGCCTACCGAATCTGCCACACCCTTTTATACATGCGTTTAGCACTTCCCACCATCGAAAAGCATACTTGCTGAAACCTAATTTTCGGTTAAATCCAGTATTTAGAAATTGACGAAAATGATTGTACTGATAACATTTTGCTTCGTGCCCGCAGGCCGTCAGTAAAGTAACAGATCTGAGAACAACAGCACATGCCGAGTTGTGACAAGAAAACTTCAACAAAACGCAGTTCAGCCAATCGCACCTGCGGTACAACCACAATGGTGACGCGACCAAGCCCGACAGCAGGTCCGAAGTCGCTAAACTGAGAAGAAACGCGTTGCATTTTGTTTGCATGTCCGTGTGGAAAGCTATTGCCAAGATTGTCAGTAAGTTGCCGAAGGTGCTCCACAATCCCATTACGACAATGAAGAATGCAATCATCACCTGAATGAAAAGGATGTTCAAAGGAAACTGCTGCATCAAACAGCAAACTGAGCAAGATCTTCATAACATTTCCTCAGTAAAATGTTTCCTATAAGGAGGAATATTTTTGTTTAAAGATGGCTTTACCAGTACTAACGCCAAAGCAGCAGTGAGGCAACGGGCAGCAAAAATTGAGGACAAATTAAACTTACAAAAAAGCAGAAAAGTCGTAACCAACGTGCTTGTTTCTTACCAATACAATATGCATTGGACAAAACCTCCGAGATTTTTGCACTGGAAGACATTTTCGAAAATGCCGTAAAACCCGGAAACTGTCGCCATCGGAAAGCACGAACGGCAAGTGCGCAAAGCTTCAGACTGTGGCAACAAGCAACAATAGAGATCACTCGACAAGATCACTCTGTTATTGCTTGTTCGCACCACTAATATATGGATGGTGTTCTTCGCACACATCCCGTCCGTGGTGAATCGCACATTCAACGCAGCGCCAGTTGAAAGGTTTCAACAACAAAATGGATACGTTTGTTGTTAAAACAGCCAATCAAAAAAAAACGGATACAAATAAATAAGACATGTAGCGTTTACTGTGGTAATAAACAGTCACTGACATTAAACATGATAAACATGTATAAAACGAGATGGCTCTGGAGTGGGTATCATTTAATGTAGTTACAATGCGTGTTGTTACATTTTTACGTATCACGAGTACGAAACTGTTGACTTTAGTGTAATATAAAAGCGCGCACATAAGGAGGATGAATGGGCGATTGCAGCATTTACATGTTCCAAAACAATTTGGGCCCCAAAATACTAATTAGAAGGTATAAAAAGCCATTTTTGTTTTCTGGATGCGAAAAGCCTTGCAATAATATTGCGTCAATTCCATTGTTATATCGCATGAAATTGCCTATTACGCTGTTTATGTTCATGAATATGGCACCTCCATTCCGTTGNCCCGTTTCAAAGGGCAGAGGAGGCAAATGCCTCGCTTTCCGTTGTCCCAGTTCACCAGTAATCCTGCCCATTACTGCTAACGAGGAAAAGTAGTTAAACGCAGATTATTTTAATCTAATCAATGTTTAAAACGTGTGTTTGAATCGTAAATTAATAATCTTTATTGATACTCGGTAACGTTATAAGTAATAAGAATAACTTTATATTTTATTTTCGACCATAAAACTACTTGGCTTATTCGAAAAAGCATAAAATAAATGTCCTGATTTAAAAGCTAAAATATAAAAAAACGCAACTGTTGTAACAAAACATTTTGTTTCCCTTCTAACTGTTTTTGTAGCTTACACAGTGCCCTTACTTGCTGCTCGTACGTAGCAGGGGAAGTCCCACTGTGCAGCTTTGTGTCGTTCCTGAGCTCCCAGTTTTTTTCTGCTTCGACGGAGCGAGACGTAATCAAACTCGGCATAATCATAGTCAGTTCTGCCTCCATTATCTCAACAAAATTGTTAAATTGTAGCAACTGAAGTGAACTAAAAATCTTAAGGAAATACATTGTTAGTTTAAGAGAAAAGATGCAACGCAAAATATTTTCCAAAAGTAAAACTTGTTGGATCAAAAACAACTTGATTGATCTCAGAAATATATTTAGTTTAAAAAACGCACTGGAACATTTCATTTAACATTGCAAATCTTACTTTTCCCGATCAATTCAACCATTCAAACAGGCAGATAATCCGTTTATCCTTGTAGTCAAGTCTGTTATTAAGGGGGACGCAGGGAGTTTCTACCCTTGGACAAATGTGTTGGACATAATTTAAAACCATTGTATTTCTAATCGTGCTTTTGGACCCACCTCAGAAAATTCTTCACCCCCCCCATGGTGTCCCAAGTTGATTACGGGCCTGTTTTTAGTCTTGTTAACTCAAAGAAACGACATACACTTTTGGGATGTTGTAAATGCAGACGTGTTGTTCGAGAGCACGAAATGTGCAAATACAGTAAAGTTTCAAGAACATACCCATCCAAATGAAATTGCTCCTATGATGTTCGCTTTATCTTTTTCCTGTTGTGCCGGTTCGCCAACAAGCCCCCTCAGGGTAGGGCACAGCTTATGCGAGGCCCTAGGCTAATCTTCTTGTTAGGGCCACTGTCCCACTTTTACCAGTTGGGGAAATGGAAAAGCGTTAATTAGTTTGCGTAATGCCGAAAATGACGATATGGATGCTCTCCAAGTACGCCTAATAAAAAATTTATAAATCCCTAGGAGTGCCCCAAGAACACTGCGTTTGTTGTTGCATTCGACGTAAAAGCTTTGAATGACACGGAATAGTGGAAATCGTGCTTAGCTGGAGGAACAGGATTGTTAATCTCTACAGGCTAGCCAACTGAAAATGCCACGGGTAAATATTTGATCAAACACACAACCTACGTATTTCATAAGTTTCACTTGAATATTTTCATATCTGTGCTCAGAAGTAACATCCAATTACATAACTTCCTAAATCAACGCACGCTGCACATACTGTATGCATGGTGGCATAAAAGGCGTTGAACCACAAAGGAGTGAGCATCACGTTGCGACTCGCTTATCACGGCTGTGAAAATCTACGCCTTAAATCATGAGCAAAAGTTGCTGCTCCTTGCAAAATACGTCAAGTAAAAACCACCCAAATGGTTGCAGCTGCTAGGTTCGCGATTTGCGTGTTTGTCACTTTGGCAGACTGCAAAGACTCGAATGCAACGAAGCTATCGTGCAAAAGGATATGAAGTAGAAAACTTCCCCTATGCCAGGTGTGGGAAAATAGGAGCCCGCGGGCCACATGTGGCCCGCCACAACGTTTTCAGCGGCCCGCGAAAGCATTCAGGAAAATCGTCAAATCTGAAATATCCTGCAACTCATCAGAGTAAACGTTAGTGCCGAGCTTGCTTGAACCGAGACTTGCTTCAATTTGCATTAGAAGTTGCGGCCATTCACTTTACGCAGCCTTCTGAAAGTGGCCCCCGAGATAAATTAATTGTCCACCCCTTTCCTATGCTGACATTTTGCAATACGAATTAAGAAACAAAAAGCTACAATCGTCGAATCTAAGACTCAGCAAAGTGCAGTAAACAAGGTTAGCTGCTCCTGGCCTTCACAGCAAAACCACCAAGGCATTCATCAAAATTTGTTAGTTTGTCACTTTCAAAGCACTGGATGCTCAATGAGGGCAACCACTTCTGGGACAGTGTGGCACATTTTTTTTAATCTGGAAAAGATCTTACTCCTGAGTGGTTAGTGATCATCAAACTAAGAAACATCTGCATTTTCCCTGAATATAATTTGTTCTAGACGTGTGTGAGACAAGCATAGTGCTTGACTGCTTGACTGCTGGCTTATGGCTGTGTCTCGCGCATGCGTGAAAACAAAATTTTTCATCTGTCAAGATCTTCTAGGTATGATTTCATCAATCGTTGAACCTCTTGCTGAATTTCTTGCATAGATAATTAATTAATGTCAGGTTGGTAAGAAAGGAAAAAAAACGGTTTTGCAATATCACGGTACACAGTAGCTCTTTTCTCATGCATCTGGCACAGCAATGAGAGTTTATTCGGAACTTGTATCTTGAAGAGAGTTCATCTAAGGCAATGCTTCTTAACGGGATGCCTTGTGAAAAATCTGGTGTCCCCAAAAGAAACGCCAAAGTGTTTTCTTTCAACCCTCATGCACAAACAACAACGGCCACCATTATTTGACTAATGACGTAACCGCTGACCAGAGTCTTCAAATCAATATCTTTAGAAAAAGCTGTTCCGGGGGTGCATAAGTTGTTGAGAACCACTGATCTAAGATTCATGATTAGCCTACTTATTCTGTACTTGTTTGGGATGCCGAAATAAACTTAACTGATTTAAGGCATCAGGCCCAAATGTGCTTCCGTCATTTTCTTGCCGTTTCCTTACTCTCTGTCTCCTTGTGGCAGTTCCGTAGCTAACAATTGGCATGGTGACTATTGCTTCCTGAAATGAGTTGTAGAAACTTGCACATGTAACCAGTAGCAAATCTGATTTCTGAATGACTTTGTTGAAGAAAATTAAACTGGAAAAAGTCACAACTGAAAACACTAAATGAGCTTCACTTTATAAAAGCTCTAACGACACTACTGAATTTCTCATCCTCAGAAGAAACGCTGTAATATCAGCAGGTGCACCTTGACTTTCAGTGAAATCCTACTGGTGATCAAACATCCTAAAATTAAAATCTCAACAAAATTATTTTAGTTTCAGGGTCAGGCATTTTTACCTATAATCAGTGTAATTAAGTCAGTGGTTCTCATATTAGAAGGTAGCCTACAGGCCCTACAGTATATGATGATGGATTTTACTTTGTTGTTATTGTATCAGTATATTTTGAAACAAGTATAAACAAACATCAAATCACGCACCACAGAAAACAAGCCACATAACAGCGTTTTGTTTTGTTCCCAGAGTATCTTAAATAATCATACAGTTTTCTAGTCAGATGCCCTTTTCGGAGACTACTATAGGCCTACACATACTTCTTATCTACAGTATAACCTTAAGCTTTGGCCAGTTGCGTATGAAGCACGAGCAACCA
>JGI24159J19872_10002980_pt1 | contig 20684 bp, 15 predicted proteins | sample Ectturendosymbi4_FD_19872 | JGI IMG/M metagenome (IMG submission 19872) | reverse complement strand
ACTAGTAATGTGCCCTTGTAAATCGTGGGCTGCTGGTTTTGATAGTCATGCTTGTCAGCACGTTCATAGATGAGATAGAGCCCAGGCTCTGTTAGAGTCCAGGCTCTGATAGAGTCCAGGTGCTGTTGGAAGCGGAAGCGGAAGCGATAGGTGGGGAAGCGGAAGTGGTTGACGAAATAGCCGCTTCCACATCCCTGATTAAAATTGGAAAACCGTTTACTTAAGTTGCACAATATTACGACGAAAGCGTCAAATTTGAAAAGTAAGCGAAGGTATGTTTGACGATTGTTTTAGTGCTGAACTTTGGCCGGTATGGCAAGGTTGCAAGGGAGTTCAGATCCGGAGAACAGTATTAGTTGCAGCTTACGCTAAATAACAATGACATTGGCAAGAAAAAGTTTTTTTAAAGATATACACACGATTAAATCCTCCTATGGTTCATCCACTATTTCCCGGTGATGATCTTTGAGCAGACGTCCGCCTTTGGCGCTACTGATGAGAAAACGAAGGCGTTGCCATGGAGATTGAGTGTTCGGCAGTATAAGGTTTTAGAGCAGTTTGCAAGAAATTGTTTCGGAAACCCTATTTAGCAAGTCGCGAGTAACCAAATGGAGAACAACCCAAGTTAAACGTTTTTTCTTCTCATCAATAGCATTAGTATAGCTATCATTCCAGCACGTGGCTTTCGTTCAAAAGAACAAGGAAATCCTCACAGACAAAGTCGGAACAGCCCGTAATGTGTTTTTTTAAGATATCGCATCGCAGCTAGCGAGACCAGTCAAGGGTTGAGAACTTACCAGCGGTGGTCGAAGGTGTCAACAGATCCTTGGACGGTTTGTTTTTGTCCCGAGCCAGGCGAGCAAAGATGCAGGCGTTCCATCATGGCCACGGTCAAACGAAGCACATCAGCCACCAGCACCTGTAAGCGAATGGACTCGTTTTACTGTTGCGTAACAATGCAAACTCTGCGGCTGTATCCAGTACGTACAGGCTCAGATCAATAACAGAAACAAGAGTCAGCAGGTCTGCTTTCGGGTGTGAAGGAAGAGTTGGAAGTTCGGTGAGAAAAATCAGTTGCGTATTTTCTGCGGTTTTATCAGGCGTCGTGTAACAGTTTTTGTACATTTTTGGGCCGGAATAGAGGCAACGAAACTGATGTTCTGTTCTAAAACGATCTTATTCGTAACAGATCCGCTGTTTGCAAATTCAGAATGTGTCACAGCCTGTTTGCGACCAGGGGTTTCCTTAGGTTTTTCTTAACGCTCTTTTTCGCAGTTAAAACCGGTTTGTAAATCATGTTTTTCACCTCTTCTTAGGTTAGTGACTTTTTGATACTTTTTTCTTTGTTGTAATTGACTCAACTAACATTTGTGCGCAGACCATAGGTACCTTGACAACCCACCACTTCACATCGGGCCCGGACACTCATGCTCAGTGAACGGAGCAAATGTCACAGTTGCAAGTAGTGTCTGCACCGCTGTATTTTCATTTCAGAACCAGATCAACTGGAGACAGGACGCGACTCACCTCCTGGTCTATTCGACTGACGCCACCTTTCACTTCGCTGGGGACGGAAAGCTCGGGGGCATAGTGCTGCCCAACGATGGCCAGTGTTACCTCAACTCTGCTGGACATTACACGAAAGCAAATGAAATGGTTTGTTAGCACTCTGTCGAACAGAGTAGTGATGGAATATGCAGGATTCCTACGGAGTCGGGAAAAAATATTTTTTTGGTTTGTTAGTATGGAAAAAGGAAATAACTTTACAGACTTGATTTTTTGACATACATTTTCATAATATTTTATTCAAAATTGGTATAATTTTACTTATATCGTGTTAAATATAACAGTTCCTGTATTTGACCTGGGTAGGTCAGTCAGGGAAGTTGAGTCTTGAAAAAGTCCGGAAATTTATATTAAAAATTGCGTGGGAACTCTGTATATGGCTGCTAAAACGGTGTGCGCCATGGTTGGAAGACCAGAGTGTCTTTAGCATGTGCATTTGCCCAGACCACTATGTCAAGCCTGCGTTCACGTTCGGTTTCTGTCAAACGATGGTTGGCTTTCGATATTTATCGGTTATTTTGTTCGTTTTTGCTTGTTTCTAGTTGTATAATTTTTTAAAGTTGTGTTTCACCAACTAAACTTTCTAAATCAGAAAAACATTCGTAATTTGCAAAGAAGTTAAACTTAATGAGTAGTTCAGGCCAGGAATTAGTTTCATATTACCGTGGTGCAACCTTGCTGCAAGGTGTGATATCTGTCACAGCGTTGGCGAAGCGATCAAAATCGGAACTTTAACCTTTGTGGTGAAAACGAAAAAATATTTTTTAATTACCTAATTACGTGCAATGCTTCCTGCCTTCCAGGCGTGTTAGATTCGAAACAGAACGTCGATGCTTTTCGGTCGCTTCTACTGCACTGAAGCTGCAAATAAAATTCAATTCAGTCAATATTTTGGCGAAACGTTAGTTTCATTCTGTCTTTCGTGCTTTTTCCCTTTTCGTTGAAATACTCAATGGTGCGGAACGAATAGTTGCTATCGGCGATCGCGCGTTTCCAGTGAAACAGCAGTTGTTGCATCACAACTACTGCCGTTCGCCTTTTCGTGGTGTGTCCCGGTTTTACGAGTATAGCACTTCGTGTAATTCTATTACTTCGTGTACTTTGCAATACTTCCGCTTGTTCCGTGCCAAGTGCTGGGTTCATAGCGCTCTGCATATTGCCATTTCCAGCCCACTTTTCGAGTTTCTCGTGGGCTTTACTCCAAAGAAAAATGTCGATAGTTTTTCGCTGGCTCCCCCTCAAACTGAGTAGCTTACATGGTTGCTACGGACGACAGCAGGAAAACAAAACAAAGAAAAGAAGGATTTCAAACTTTTATTGATCGCGCGGGTCTACGCCCATGTATGGGCGCGGGCACAGAAATGGTGTACGGTGAAAATTAATTTGCCGTTGTAACAAAACAACCGTGATGTCATTTGAACGCGTAAATACAGTCGTTAGTGTCACTGAACCTGGACTTGGTCTCCTCTAACCCGCTAAGTCGATTCCTACCTGACCGCAAAGCTGAATTGGCTTCGTCGTACGAATGTCTTTCTCCCTGACTGGCACGTGATTCATAGTTGATTTTAATGATTTTCTCTTTGGGACTACGTCGTCAGTGTGTTGATTCGAAATCTGGACTGACCAACGTCACGTGACTGGCGCGTACCTTGTTAAAGTGGCGTAGATGAGCAAGGGAGGAAAAACGCTACGTGCAGTAATGCGTGTTTGGACACGCGATCGAAGTGCTGGCAAGCGTTGCTGCTAGTTTTACGCTGATAGGCACCCATTAAGAAAATTGGCCGTTCTATTTAAAGGACACCGTTGCCATCGCAACACAATATCGATTGGTTGATACAAGCTCTTGCGTTTTCACCTCTTAATCACGTTTAACGTGTCCCGACTCGCTATTTGTCAACAGGGCTGTGGAGTTGGAACAAGGCCTCCTGGAAAGAGAGCATTTTGCGCCCGCGTTCCAGGCGGACAAATCGATAGATCTTGAGGCTTACTTTAAATAAATCGCAGTGAAAAGACTGTTCTGGTGATTACGATACTCCCATCTTTGACTAGGTCGTTTGAGAATGATTTAGCACCCCGCTTTTCGAACAGCAGGATGCACCAACTAGGGAGGGGTCCTTGTCGCGCTCGCGTAAGGTCGGACATCGGCTCTAGCAACAGCCCAACGGCCGTCTAACTGTGCCCGTCGCCGGCAGGGTATGAGTGCATCGTCGCCTTCCAAGCGGCGCTCGAGGAGGCCTTGGCCAGAACCGGAGCCTGAAATTTGAGTTCCGGCTCCAAAGTCTGTCATTGCCGGAAAACAGAGCAGTGGAAATTTAGGTTGCTGGTCACGCTATAGTTTCGAACTACAGCATCAGTTTCAGTCTCATTGCTCCCCTAACAGCAAATATGCCTTGGTCTCATCGAAAATATCTGTTTTCCATCACAGGACTACCCGTCCATTGGTCATTTGGTCAAGAAGATATCCTCCCACAACATCCAACCCATATTCGCTGTAACGGCGAACGTCGCTTCTACGTATGAGGTACGTCACAATGGACGCTTGTAGAGTGTGCGTGTAGTGTGTATATGATACGCAACACACTTTAGGGCATAGGTTCTCAAAGTGCCCCGCACGGAGCCCCAGGGCCCCGTGAGAGCAACCTCGGGACTCCGCGAGCTATTCGTTTACTTGTGTTTTTATTTTTAGAAATGTATTGTGGGGCTCCGTGAATTATGGTCAATCTCTTCATGGGCTCCATAACACCAAAAGTTTAAGAACCCCTGCCTTAGGGGATGCTGTTTTTTTTTTGACAGACGCTTTACGTTTTTGAGCGAACAACTTGGACTCAGTGGTTTCGCACCTGACCCCCGTTCCGTGAGGGTTCCCGGCTTTTGCCTCCTCCTACACCAATTTTTTCGTGCTTGGCAGCATAGGCTATGCGTTCATACGCATACACAAACACATTGTTTAGCGAATTCATTCCTGTATGCGGTTCAATGAGAATCTTGCTGCAGAACACAATGTGTTACCACGCTGCAGTGATTAGATATTTAGATAATCGTGTTCTAAGATAAATTTTTGTCCCAACTTTGTAGCCCATTCGAAAACTGCGCTGTGGCCCACAGGTTGAGAAAAATTGTCTTACACGAGAAAACTGATCACCAACACATTGGTACCGGACAGTGTAACAGTTCCATCGCTAGAATGTTTCACTTCACTTATTCTCAAGCTGGCATCTGAATTTCCTTCATAACGTCGGGTTTTCAAAATAACGCATGGTTTTAAACTAAACACCATGGCGGGTGACGGTCAGCAATAAAAAGTTCAACCTTCTCGGCACATAAGAAAAAGTGTGAAGTTGCCAAAGAAATCAGTAGCGCACCGAATTTATTGGCGGTATTTTTATGCAAGTAGTTAATTTAACGGCAAATGGTCCAGGCGGCCATCTGGGTTTTCTTCTGTCATTAACCGAATTTTTTTTTAATGACCGAAAAAAATAAGCCAATTCGGTTATAATGTACTTTTCAGTCATAAAATTAATTACCGAAAACAAAAAAAATGGCAGGCGGTTTTAAGCAATTCCGCGCAAATGACCGAAGTGCCCTAAAAGCGAGAAAAAAACGTTGCTCGGCAAATTTACTAAACGCTCCTGTGCGTTTCCCAAAACATGCAACGATGCAAGGGCGTGTTTGTGTCCGTAGGTTTTCTGTTCCGATGTCTCACAAAACTTGTTTCAGCAAATATTTGCGACGCAGTATATTCTGTGGCAGCGTCAACTCACTCGATGCTTTTGCTGTTTTTATGTCGAGCAAACAAAGCCTTTCGTGACGCAACAATGGTTTGTGATCATATTTAACGGCGATAACTTGTCCTGACCGCTTTCAGCATTTACTGCATCTTCAGTGGACTCTTTTACGACAGAGATCTGCCTGCTGCTCCAATTTCTGCCGGGAAAAGCTCTAGTTTTAACGCGTCACGTAGTTTAACGACGAAACTTTGATTGCATTGCAGAAACTCCAACAGATGATTCCCAAATCAGTCGTTGGTGAGCTGAGCGAAGACTCGTCGAACATCATCGGCCTCATCCAAAAGGCGTACAACGATTTGAAAGGCCGAGTAAGTTGGTCTCAATAAACAAGGCTTTATAAATATGACGGGCATCGCCAACACCGTGTTTTATCCTTTAGGCTGCCTGTTGCCTTTTGGCCGAGAAGTTCTGTGCAATTGTATGTGTCCAGAATAAGATTTCCAAGCAGTTGACCTGAGTTGATGTGTCTTTATTTCGTGTTCGAAACTTCGCCTCTGCCAGTGTTTCTCGTCAGGAAATTCATCTTTTTTCTTTATCCACAAACTGTTCACGTATTACCGGTGATCAATATATTGTAGTTTAAGTTTAGCAGAAGTTGCGTATATCTTTTTTTTCAAATTGTTACAGTCTGCCGGTGTTTAACTAAAAATTTTCTTGAAAATTAGTCGATTTTCTATTCACAGTGAGTCCCACAGAAAGTCGTCAACAAAAGTTTGGGAAGCATTGCTCTACTCCCTGTAGTTGTACTACTTCGCCCCTCTGATCCTTTTATGTGTTAAAACCGCCCAGAAATGCGTCAAACGTTTAAAAACGAAGGTTGTGGGGTAGGGGTGGCGCGTTTGATCGCGTCCAGTGATCGCCATTGTTTCGAAACATTCCAGGTGGTTCTGGAAATATTTGATATCCCCCCAGAAGTGAAGATCGTTGACAAGATGGCGCACTGCAGGGGCAGCTCGGTGGGAGGCTTGAAATGCGAAGGCGTAAAACTCGGTGACGTGGTAAGTTGATGGCGAAGCTTGTTTTTGTTTTCACATCGATTCATGCTTGTGTGAACCTGTTGAAGTTGTTTTGGGGTTTGAGAAAGAAGCGGTAGTGAGGGTGCCTGTGACATTTGTTTTTTTTTATTGAGCAAGACATTATGATTTAGTACAGTGGTTCTTAACCTTCTTCACATATCTTACCCCCTTTTATCAAACAAGGATACCAGATTTACTCCCAATACACTCAACGGTGCTCGTTTATTGAAAATACGAAATTAACAAACTCATCAGTTTAGAATGATTTATAAAAATTTACATTGGCTGCAATTTATGGTTCAGTAAATTTACCCCCTTGGAAGATGAAATTTACCTCCGCGGGGTAAATTTACCCCAGGTTAAGAATCACTGATTTAGTAAGTTCTACAAAACTGAAACGCTTTCCTTTTACAAAACGAGGCAAAAGGATTTCTGTGTGAACCAGGATGCATTCCTGTGGCCAAGAGAACAATACCAACCTTCATGATGGGGTTACTTTATTCCAGCGTTTCTCGAACATTTGTGGGTCACGGTCCCCTGGTACACCCGACTAGAACAGTGGTTGTTGACCTTGTTGAAGGCACTGGACCCCGGAAGTTTCATCCGTGCATTCGCCGTACCCTTAGTAGGTGGGGCAAAAAACATGGTTTCTTCAAAACAAAGCCATAATTTTATTAACCCACAAAATGAACCGTGAATCGGACGTACGTTGAACCCTTGGCACAGACTCACGGTACCCCTGGGCGCTCGATCGGACCCAGGTTAAGATCCACTGTGCTAGAAGTTACGGACCCATCCAGAAGGAACGTTGCAATAAATCTTTAAAATTAGGTCTTAATCATCGTAGTAGTTATCAGAATGTTGGCAAAGCCTGTATTAACCCATTAAATCACATTCACGGGCTCCAGGCTAAGAACCAGTGCTTTATTCAAAGAATACCAGGTCTCTGGCAAGTGTGCAATCTGCGGTGCATACATGCATGTGTCGTGTGCGCTTGTCGAAGAAATGAACGCAGAACTTGATTTTCCAATATGCTGCGCTGTTCCTATTTCCCTCGAGGTTTTGCAACTTCACTCAAGTTTTGTCTTAATCCACAACTCTTGACTAATTCTGGAGCGACTCGTTGTTTTCCTTTTTAAGTTGTAGAAATAACCAGCAAGGCTTGCAAATCTTGTACGTGTTTAATCACCTCCCGATCCGCATCGTTTCTCTGTGTAGGTCTACTGCTCCAATGACTGCACTATAGCGCAGGGGTGACTAACCCGCGACTTGCTCTTCGTCCGTTTTCATGCTTCATACAGCTCTTACGTAATTACCAGCCATCCCACCAAATAACATGCATGACAATAAATGGCTTGTTAAGTTCTGTCATTGTCATGTTGGTGTGTGTGATATTTACAATAAATCTAGCTGAGCAAAGGTGCGTGTTTGAGTGAGGAAGAGATGGGGTGATGTTCATGTGTGTGCCCATGTATGGTTTGGCTCTTTATGGTAACACAATAAGAAATTTGGGTCATGGTCTCTGACCGGTTGGCCAACCCTGCAGTGCGTCTGCAAAAGAAATTTTATCTTTTTTTTTTTTTGAAAAAATGACGACAAAATCTCGCGACGTTGAACGATCGTGATTCACGAGCATAGAAATAAACTTTTTGTTGCGTAATAACTTTGTTGGCACTGTTACGTAATAGAGCCTACTCTATTGTATTGTTCCCTTGTATTTAGCTCTTACACAATCCCAGTGCTCACAATTTTCACTGCTCCGTCAGCCACGCTGTGTGGCTCGAAAAAGCCTTCGCAGAGAGTCTAAATCTTTGTCTGCTGGAAATATGTGCTGTTCATTTAACTCAGTGGTTCTCCACACCACTTAGCTGTCGCCTCATGAACGACTTTCACCGTGTTACTATTACAGCGCTTGTATTTGACCTGGATATGTCATTCGGAAAAGTTCAGTCCGGGATATCTCTGGAAATTTATGTTCAAAATTGCGTAGGAACCCTGAATATGACATAGAAAAATGTTGCTGGTTCCACGAATTGGGTTATTGTGGGTGTCAACATTTCAAAAACGTCTGTATCATTGCAACGAAGCTCGTGCGAAGCGGGAGTCGCACCCAGGAATTTAGCAGGAATATCTTTTCTGACGATACTTAGCTGCTTTTTTCAGCGTTAATTGTAAACCTTGAATTCACTTCTTAATATTGTTTCTGCCAACTAGGAAAGCTGTCTGTACAAAGCTGTATGCGGTTGCTTACCTGAATATTGGTGCAGTATGTGAGGAGTTGATGAAAACGGTTCTGTGCAAAGTTTAAGCCCGGGCTTGGTGAGCTGTTTGGAAACTGATGGCTGATTGCTTCAACGAACCAGGCATTTAGCACTTTGTCAAATCCAGCGATATTTCGACTTGTTTTGACGTTCTTTTCGTAAACAAGAAAAAAAGTACACGTGTAGGTACTCGCCTCTAACCCATCTTGCCAGCATTGGGGGGATGTTCGACTTTATAAGATCGTTATATTTTCAGGTCAACTTCACATTCAGCATCTCGGTCGACAGCTGTCTGAAGAAACCAGTCACTCTCAAAGTTTCGCCATACGGCTACAACGAAGTGGTCAACATCACCTTGCAACCATTGTGCGAGTGCGACTGTAGCTACGTCGACCCTAACAACAATTGTTCAGGTAACTACGTCGACCCTGACAACCATTGTTCAGGTTGAACGTCGTCATTGTGAGGCACCGGTGGCCACCACTTGGATGTAGCTGGGGGTGGGGGTGCATTTGTCGGTTCAGAAGATTTCAGACTGCTTTTAATTGCACTCATGAAAAAGGGTATCCCGGGGATCTTCCGCAAGGGTGCAGGGGGGACCCGAGGCTTTGCTGAATGTGCGAACCATTCTCTCCCGGAAAGCTAAATATAAAAACCGGCCCCTACTTAGCTGTATTTCGATATTCAGTATTCTTTTGGCTTTCAGTAGATTGTTTTTTTTTGCGTTTTTCGGAGTATTTTCTGGTGATTTAGGGTCTTAGTATGGCCATCCACATCCGGATTCACCATCATCTCTCAATTTTTTTCTGAGTGTTGGCTAGTGAGCCACCTACAGTGGCAAGTGGGCCCATTTCAGGTGAGTTTCCGCCCCTGGCTGAAACCTCTAGTTACGCCACACTGCTTGATGCGATCATTGTCATTGTTCGTCAGGGAAGGTTTTCGATCTTTTGCGCCGCTGTGTTCAGGTCGAGGTCATGTCGCAACCTTTAACCCGATTGCTGACGTCACACCCGTGCGAATTTCCGACGCCTGCCACTAAGTTAAGATTAGAACTTTGGGAAAAAACGCGCGAGTTTGGTTTTGTTTTCCAGGACACGGCAACTACTACTGCGGCACGTGCGTCTGTGACACCGGGTTCACTGGACTTGACTGCTCATGCGATCAGAAGGACTTGACCGACAGCGAGTCGTTCCTTGTCAATTGCACAGACCCCGTCACCCACCTGGTCTGCTACGACAGGGGGGAATGCCAATGCGGCCACTGCATTTGCAAGTGAGCGATATATTGGTGAAAAAGAGCGTTTCCAACCGTGGCAGTTTTCTTGTCTCTCTGATTTTGGTGCAAAAGTTTTTTTGGTCGAAAAGTTCTGCGTCTGAATTGTTATTTTATTGTTTTTTTTAAGTCAACAACCTGACAAGAAAATCGACGGGAAGTACTGCGAGTGCGACAACACTACCTGTGATCGTGTGGATGGCAAGATATGCAACAGTGAGTTCGCTGTAGCGAAATATTTTCTTCTCGATTTGTTGAAGGAGCAGCATCTGTGTATACTTAACCTTGCCAAAGCTGTCAAAATTATGCCAAGTCGATTGTTTTGCAATTGTTTGAACGGTGATTAGCTGGTGAAGTTTTAGACAAACGCCAGGTGCTTCAATCATTTTCGCATTGCTACTCATTGTAGGCTCTATTTGAGAAAGTCAGAGGGAAATGGAAGTAATTAGTATTTTCTGTTTACAGGTGTAAAGATTTTACCCAGAATAACAGACTTTTTCTTATAACGCTTCTCTCTCAACTACAGGTACAGTTTCGCTTAGGGGGGTACTGCTGCCCGAATGGCCCTGGTCCTTTGCAACCTGCCACCACCCCGTATGACGTTACAAAATGCTTGGGGACCGTCTCAGTAACAAAAACCGGTGATAAGTATCAAAGCTTGTTGGTGCCAACTATACATGTGTTCTACCATCCACGCGCGTATTTTGAAATCATTAGCAGTGAAATATAAACAGCCACCATCTCAGGTACCTCACTTTGAAAAGGCGCGGGCCGCTCGGCAGGTTATACCAAGTTCGAGATCAGTCGCTTTTGACGCTTTCGGTTCGCCGTCCAAAGCCGAGTTATTTCCTGGAAAGCAAGCGGCAGGATTCCCACGTCCGGAAAATATCAATCTCAGTTTCGGGCTGGCTGAAAACGCAAAATGATTTAACTCCCGAGTTTTCGTTGTCATCACTAGACTCCTGCAGAACAAACGCGAAAATATTATGAACTTTGTCGGAAAGCCACTTGTAATCTGGTAGTTATGATTAGCAGAGAAAGGCTTAAATCAATGCTTTAAGCGTGTTACTTTTTCGTTGGCACTTCAAAAATTATTTCTTCTTTGAAATTTGTTTCCTCAACCTCAACCGTCTCGTGTTTCCTCAACCACAGTGTGGTCAGTCGTTCAGTGAAACACGATCTCACCTTTCAGTTTGTTGATTTTGGATTTCACCAATTTGTGTAAAAAAAGTTGAACCTTTGACACACTCTGTCTGTCGAAAGGGATCTTTTCCCAGCAGAGAACCAGACACTAAGATCATAGAGTATTCGTATGTATCTCGCACACTAAGTAGGTATCATCAGTTCTTATTAAGGATAGAAATAGGCTTTGGCGTACATTCTTATGAGGAGAACAATCAGAGAATTTCAACGAGCTACCAGTGAGAGAAAAAATGTAAAAAAAAAACAATTAGAAAATTTTTCACGAGCCTTTTGCGTACTTCTAAAATAAAAAAACAAAGACTTTAACGAGTGAACAACTTGAACAACGTGTTTCCAGATCATGGGAACTGTGACTGTGGCACTTGCAAGTGTCACAAGGGCTGGACCGGTAAAATTTGCGAGTGCACCCTCGACGAGACTCCCTGCTTCGATCGGAGTGAAAACGCCCCCAATTCCAGTCTCCCTTGCAATGGAAATGGACGATGCGAATGCGGGAAATGCGAATGCAATGCCAACCAAGGAGGCTCCAAGGTTTGTAGCAAGCAAACCACCAACCCACCAATCGAAATTTGTTGTTCGCTAAAGCAAGTGGTTCTCAAATGGGGGTTCGCGTACCCCTTGGGGTACGCTAAGAAGCTCCGATTTTTTAAAGTGTCTTCATGATGTAACTTTAGCATAAAAGTACAATAATTATAGGTACATTTCTGATTATTCTGCTCGTGATTACAGTCAAGGGAACTTGATAGACGAAATATTGCCCAAAATGTACATCACTAAAAAAGGTTGAGGACCACTGCTTTAAAAGTTGTTTGGAGTTTGTTTTAAGAATGTTTGAAAAATCCGGAATAATGATTTAGAGTCTCTTGACTCTCTCTGCTTGTTTACAAACATAATTATTTTGTTGTTTTTCTATACATTTTCAATAGTCATCAAGATAGTCATCTTTCCGGAAACTTCCAAAGAGAGTCATTCCACCCTGTTTTGTTTTAACTTGATACACATTTCAACTCGTTGTCTTAACTCGCTTTTCACCTCCTCCACGCAGTACCGCGGGCTATACTGTCAAACCTCCCCCAGCGAGTCCTGCGAAGTCCACTTCGAATGTCTTCAGTGCTTTCTCGACAAGCAGGCAGGCGGAGAAAATTATGTCGCGAACGAGACTTGCATCAACAATTGCAAGAAGTACAATATTTCCTGGGTAGGTTGTTTGTTGCATTCGTTCAATCTCATGCAATCCACGTTCATAGTGTCACGTCCGGTGGTTAGAGTGACAATAGCCACTGAAGGTTCGTAGTGTCACGTCCGGTGGTTAGAGTGACAATAGCCACTGAAGGTTCGTAGTGTCATGTCCGGTGGTTAGAGTAACAATAGCCACTGAAGGTTCGTAGTGTCATGTCTGGTGGTTAGAGTGACAATAGCCACTGAAGGTTCGTAGTGTCACGTCCGGTGGTTAGAGTGACAATTGCGACTAAAGGTTTAAAGTGTCACGTCCGGTGGTTAGAGTGACAATTGCGACTAAAGGTTTAAAGTGTCACGTCCGGTGGTTAATGTGACAATTGCCACTGAGGTTAACTTTGCACGTTGTGAAAGCCCGGTTGGCATGGCAACGCTTTGTTTCAAAAGATACAAAGTTCTGAAATCGAACAGATGTTCGAAGTCCTTTCACGGACCTTTTTTCCAGCTCGGCGATGAAGGCATCGGCTTCAACACCAAATGCAGGTACACAGCATATGATGATTGCTCATACACATTTTGGTACGCGGAAAAACCCAATGGCATTGTTATCAAAGTTGACGAAGAGAAAGGTAAGTTGTTTTAGACCTTTTTTAATAACACTGCTGGAAAATAGCATTTTTTTGTGAATAGGCGGTCATGGCGTTGTTCCGGACATTCAATTTCTATTTACTCTTGAAAAAAGNCTCCTGAAATTTTTTGCTTTCTTTACTTGTTATCTACGCTGACATTTAAATTTTTTTGTGCTANCGTTTGTCTGCANTTGTTGCCTAGCAACAGCGATGGTTGCGACGCAAGCTGAAACCTCGCGCAAAAACGAAAACTGCTCTNAACATACAGATATAATCNATTTATTGCAGCAAAGCAAATGAAAAGGACGTATTTCCGTGTATGTGTTGGAGTTTAACCGCCCTACTCCCCCCCCCCAAGTATGAACGAGCGAATGCGTCCATTGTTCTGTGAGAGGACTTGAAAACATCGTTCTCGCCTGGATTTTTTCAAAATATCGAACCCGTGTTTTGTCAAAATGACCGGTAATGAAAACAACAAAATAACCCAACAGATAGTGGAAGAGCAAGTGTCATTGGATTTATTGAAACCACCACAGGAAAGCTGTTCTGATCAACGCTCGCAAACCACCCGTGTCGTTATTTCCAAACAAAAGTGAATATGAACAAAACGACCCGCCCCCCATTCCGTATCGCTCACTGATCATAAGCGCAGCTGTTTTGCATCAGTTTGTCAGACGTTCGTCGATCCGATCATCATAATCATCGCCATTATCGCGGCCATTGTCGGGATCGGCCTGGCCATCCTCCTCATTTGGAAGCTGCTGACCTCGATAAAGGACGCCAGGGAATACAAGAACTTCATGAAAGACTCGCAGAATCCCAAGTGGGAAGGAGTAAGTATTGGTGGCTAAGATTAAAGTCTGTTCAATGTTTCTCTTTGCCAGCGGTTTAACCCACTCCCTGAAAAGACAATAACACTAGAGAGCTTTCTTTTTCGGTGTCATGACTGATCCAGCCCTCGATGTACTATGACGTTTTCGCATTGTGTTCTATTACGTGCAGTCTCCCATAATTTCCCAGGGTTTTTACAAAAACCTTTGAAGTTATTGATAAAAGTGAAGCGCTGAGCACTCCTTGCACGCTTTCATGGGATTCTATCACTCAGAGCAAGATCTTCAAGTTCTCCTTTGCGTATAACGTGGTCCAAAAATTTTGAGCTGTCCTTGTTCTATACAGCAAAGCAGTTTGCGCTCTTGTCCCGTTCTTTGAAGGACTGACACATTAGTTTGGTGCGCTGTCCATGGAATGCGGATAATTCATTAAAACCAAGAGAGTTTTAACTTTTATTTAATGAAATGTCCTTACTTTTAAGAAAATCATGTCCCCAGCTTTGTTTTTCAACATACTTGTTACAGAACGAAGTCTTCAATGAGCACGTAGACCCTGTCTTGTAAACAAAGATAAAGTAGTTGTAATTAACTTACTGTAATTTGTTTCAGGGTGAAAATCCAATTTACAAAAAGGCCACATCCACATTTCGCAATCCCACCTACACTGGAGGAAAGCCGTCGGCGAATTTGTAACCGCAATCGCACAGTGGTACAAATCGGAACCGAACGACGCTTCCCGCGGTCCCGACCACACTTTGCCGCCGGCGGAAGGTGCTTTACACCCCGCGGGCCCTGAAAGGCGCCGTCCCGGGCCTTTGTTGCTTGAAACTTTTTGCTTTTCGGTCAAGTGAAATCATTTTTTTACGTTTTTTTTTCGGCGCATTGTGTCTGTAACATTTTAACCAAACCATCTCGTCGATTTAATGGCAATTCCGCGCTTTGTTTTTATTTTCTTTTTACAGTATTTCGACGTTTGCCAAACCATGGATTGAAACGTTACAGTAATAGTAATCTGCCAAGTAGTTTCAACATATACTTAACGTCGGTACTAACGCTTTTAACTGAAGAGTTTTCTTTGGCATTACGTTGCTGATGGTATTGTTACGTGCAGACGACGTCACAAACCTGTTCCCTGCCTGATAAGATTTGAGGCTCGCAGTTTTCGCTCATTTGTTTTGCATTTTCAAAAATTTCATTTCAGAAACGGCCCCAAGAATGGGACCCAGAAGCCCCTCACCCTCCTCCGCGGTGCTTTTCGTGGTTTGCGCTTTGCTCGCTTTTTTATTATCGCCGATTTCAGAGGCACATGCACAAAACGTTGTTGAAACCACTATCCAGCAGCGGCGCTTTCTTTCTTCCACTATGATGGGATAAAAAGCAGAGGTGGCTGGAGTCGCATTATCCGTCTCCGCTCATGTTCCAAAAGCTTTGAATCCGGGTCCGAAATTTTTCCAAATTTGAGAATCCGACTCCTGTTCAAACTCCAGTAACCATCGATGCAGCCAATTTTCAGCAGCGTTTGTGATTAAGCAAAGACATTTGTAAGGACCACACAGACTCATGCTACTGCCGAAAATGAAGTGGGTCCGGGTCCGGTTTTTTTACTAATTTTCGGCTCCGGATCCAGGTCCGGAAAAAACGCCGAATCTTGCCGGAGCCGGCTCTGGCACTCCGGATCTGTGGCCACCTCTGATAAAGAGAGAGACGCGTCTCGGTCAGGGATCAACTGAGCCAAACTGCAGGGTGCAACTGAGGCCGTCTTCGATCGCTACAAGCCTATCTCGATTGCGCTTACGCCTTAACTTTACCGATTGTAATTTACGACTTGTTTATCTTGTTGCAACTGGTTTCGAGTTCTTTTTATCATCAGGGCCGGTACATCATGCTTCTCATCATATATTTTGGTTCGTTGACGATGTTTGACCGCACACGTCTCGTGCTTTCTCTCTGTTCGCTTTTTTTACTAACCTGCTTCGTTTCGCCCACTTCTTTTCTCAGAAACAACTCATATTATCCCGTCGTTTCATATATTTTGCCCGAGATGTGCTCAAGGCTCGCGATCTGAGCGCCCGGCGAGCTGAAAACGTTTACATTCGTTTTCACTGAATTCGTGCGGGAGGCCCGTGGTACGCCCCCATCCTGGTTTTGCAGAATCTTCGGCCTTGACTGTGTGGCTTTAAATGGACATCTGTCAGCATTTCTTTATTCGCGAACAATCGAGAAAAGTAATCGCGCTTCTCCAGAAACATCTCGAAAGAATCCGTGTATATTCGCCAAACTACAAGTGTCCACACGGCGTTTTTTGGTTTTCTGCTTTTCCTGTTCAGTTCTCAATCGTCGCTTCTCGCGCCGGCTTCCGCCAGATGTCGCTCGCGCGCAACTGTCCGGTTCGTTCTGCAGCTGGTGGCGTCTGCGTCAGTCTCATTGGCTCCTTACTTTTGACGCTTGCTTGTCAGTCGCGCTCTTGCGCCATGCCGCGGTCAGCGTTCGCAGGAAACGGTCGCGGTAGGTGGCGCTTGTTTCATCGAGAAACGTGGGCTTGGCGAGAGCTTGATCCAAAACTCTTGCTCGGAGACGTTCACTCCTCATTTCCTATATCGGGTCGCGCGTTGGTGCGTGATGCGTTCAACTCGCGGTTGAGCTCGGTCTACGTCAGGCTGTGATGACGTGTAGGTCTGCGACAAGCTGTGACGACGTCATCAGCGCATTATCTTCCACGCTAGGCGATGTTTTGGCACCATGACAACAGTGAGCAGTGTCCTCTCTAAGGTGCGCAATTGCGCAGTGGTATCTCATTCCCGCGCACTTCAAACATTCTAAATTTAATACGATATATATATATACATCGCATAGCCCTTTCAACATTGGAACGCTTAACTTTTTGTGTGTCTGCATGTTTGAGCAGTTGCATGCGCTTAGTGCGCAACAAAACAAACATTTGCTCGGTGTAGAATTTTCTTAGAGGAAACACTGGCAGTGACCAACGTCTCGACGATAACCTTTATATTCTTGTCCCTTGAAGATAAAGGTCCCAGTCAAAACAAATGCGGTTTGCGCGAGAATCCACCTTTAACTGTTTCTGTGCAAAGGAAAGGCAGACAAGTTTCTGATAATTTGTTTTTTGAACTAGAACCTTCACGGGCTGGCACTTTCAATTGCTGTATACAAACGTTATGCAAAAGAAAAGCTGGCAAATACTTGGTCCAGCGGTCGTAGTCATGACTAGGCCTTGCAATGCATGTCGTGTCCCTGTCTGCATGTACTTTGGCCGGCCTCGCAGGGACATGGTCTCCTGGGGCCGTGTTTTGTCGCATGTTTAGATTCGTTTTGTTTTTCACGTGCTTGCTTTTTCATATAATAATGCGCCTCATGCAATGCAATGAATTTGCTGCCGGGTGTGTTTTTATTGTTTGACGAGCGAACAATGGCGGTCGGCGACTCTATGCGATGAATTAAGAATAACTAGAAAGAGGTGAACCATCTGCAACGTCAGTCTTAACCTCTGTTATCGTTAATTTTTATTTCTAACGTGAAGGTACGTGGTACGATCACCATGTGATGCGATGTTTCGTTTGTTTGTTGCCTTTTGACCTTTGTACACTTGGTGGTGTGGTGGTGGAGTCCAGGACCGCAACCAGCTGATATTTTTGTTGAACCTAGTAGCTAAACATGTTTTTATAGATTTAAGGAGGGGCTATTGCGCCTTTGCCCACCCCCTGGTTGCGGTCCTGGCGGAGCCACCTCACCATTTGACCCCCCGCATCAGGCAGTCGCTTGTAGCTGAGGAACCGCACAACCGGCTTCAACGCTTTTTGCTCTTCGCGCGAAGCTGCTGTAGTAGTCCCCCCCCCCTGCGTGTGATTCAAGCTTACAGTATGCGTTTTTGAAAGACTAAACCAACGATTTTTTGTGCACCAGTACCTTTAACAGCATGTGGTTTTCCGTAAATCGTTGTATGCAGCTGATCGTCGCAAGCGTTTGCTCGCGTTGTATTCCATGGTATAGCGTCGTCGAAACGTTGCGTTTCAGCAAACTTGTTTGGAGACTTTTGACCCAGCTATTTAATCAGGTCACGTGATTTGTACTTGCGTGAATGGCCTTAACCTGTCTGTGCTGGTGCCTGACCACTTTGACCAGGATTTCCAACCCGCTGGTACCATGAATTATGGAACATATGCGAGGCCAGACAGCGAATCCCGGCATAGCTTTCCTATTTCACCCAAGAAAAATGCGATTTTACGATCATTGCGACAGTGACGTAATGTGTCGTTCGCCCAATCGCATCTTTCCCTGCCACGTGACGCGCTTCAGCTGACGTCAGAATTCGGCCTTGCGCAATGGGGAGCAAAGTCCGGTTTACAAATGTTTGACCAACAACACTCTGTTAATCCGATCGCAAAATGATTCTCAAACCACGAAGTCTGAACTTCGTACGAACCTCTGAACATCGAAGGCGTAAAAGCAAAATGCGACCAAACTTGCCCGACCACATGCTTTTGTTAATGAAACGGGAAAGCGTTGCTCAGTTTTCAGCATCGTTCTTGCTTCGCAACATGTTCTTTCTACGAAAGAAAACTTGGGAGAATGAGTCGCCTTCAAACACCTCTTGTTTCTAGGTGGGTGAAACTGAATGAAGACAAGGGACCAAGGCAGTGGCGTAGTCAGCCTAAAATTTGGGGGGCAAAATTTTTTATTTTAGGCTAGCAACAGTTTGTTTGAAAAACCGCCTCTCAAAGCACAAAACGACGAGATGTTCTAAAAATTGGGGGGAATGGCCCCATGGCTTCACCTAAGGACCAAGGCACTCTCCTTGTGGTTGACCATGACTGATTAAATTCCGAGTCGATTCGACTGATCCGCTTGAAACACGTGCTGCCCGAGCGATTGCGCTCACTCGCTTTAGTGTTTAACTCTTCTATACAAGTGAACCGAAATAAAAAGGCACTAGTCAGTGTTTGATTCGTTGTGAGCGCAGCAAGTTGATGTTAGATGATGAAATGGATGCCAATTTTACGCATTTGACCTGAGGTAATCTCGCGCGATGAAAACGCTGGAAACACTGCTCGTTTCTGGGTCAAGGTAGTAACTACCGATCCGCCTGGTATGAAGTGGCTCGGATAAAACGCTGAGTTTATCAGTCCGTCGGCAGCGATCTCTAGCCTTGCAGACATGCTTCATGATTCGTGTGCTAATGCTTTTCGGTTCGGCTCTCAGCTTTGGGGTTTGGTTTTGGTAGTACAGCAATCCTCGGTTAATCCGGACCTTCGCCAAAACCGGATAAAATTGGTGGTACGAATGATTTTTAACGTTTTTCTTTATAAAAATCTTCGGTTTATCCGGATTTTTAATACGGATCTTCGCCAATACCGGATGAAATTTTCTCTTCACATCTCGTAATCCGGATTTTTCTGCACATTCACCCTGTTTTGTAAGTGCACTGACTGGTCTCTAGGAAAGATTCGGCACCTTTCAGCCGCAACACAAGCGTGCTCACGATCACCAACGAATATTCAGAATTATGATAACAACAGCGGCAACTGCTCGTAACAACCGACTAATCGTAGAAACGATTGTTACGTCACACACGGGCATAGCACATCACGTTGAACATGACGCTCAAGGGACGCCGCCGCACCACGGTTTCAGTCTATTGATTAGTGTTGTGTTCCGTGTGTAGAGCATTATCCAGGCCCGTGGCCAGGTTTTTGCAGCAGGGGGCTAGAAAACAAAGGAGCCACATTTTTTAAATACAATGTTGGATGTATGCAACAACCGGGGGCCAAACATGGAATGTACGGCACAGATTTTAAATGAGGGGCCGGACACCACTGGAGCCCCGCCGGCGGCAGTGTACTGTACTCGCGAAGATGACTGGAGGGCATTGCCTTCCAAACAGTGACTGAATCCCAGAAACAGGGCTGTCACAAATGCAACTCCAAAAATCCGTAGAACAGTATCAAAAAATGTCTGTGGTGGTCCAGCATAAAATCGGAGTGTCAGTGATAAATGTTTAAAATAGAACCAAATATAATTTGCAATATAAACTGAAATAGTTCATTTCATACTTATCCGAAAATCCCTAAAAAGTTCCAACCTAGAGACGAAATCCCTAAAAGTAAGAGCACTCCGCAGAAATCTCTATGTCAGTCCAAAAGCCCAGGTTCCTTCGCTGCCAAGTAATCTAAAATTACGAACTTGAGATTGTTCATGACTGGCTGGATATGGCGATTGTTGGTCTGATGTACCATTGTAAATGCATCAATAAATTCGTTTTGCTTTTGCGTAAGTCTGCTATTGGGTCGAAAATGTGTTCAATTTAAGCGATTTTCACTGATATCTCAGTACTTAGATGACGTCACGCCAGAAACAACCGTGTTTGGTTGATCCGGATATTCGCCTAAACCGGATAAAATCGTCGGCCAAATCGAATCCGGATTAACCGAGGTTTACTGTAGTTGTTGCACAAGTATCCACAGTTTTCGTATTTTGCTTTACGTTTGGGCTGTATGTTTAGCGGTTAGGTTTAGGGGTTACGTTTAAGGTTTAAAACTTTAAGTTTATAGCGGAATCAGTCGAGTACAGCACAAACTTCCCTCCGGCCCGCTACCTTGTTGCAGGAACGAGCAGTGTTTCCAGCGTTTTCATCGCGCCAGGTTACCTTAGGTCAAATGCGCAAAATCGGCATCCATTTCATCATCTACCCAAGTTGATGGAAAGCGGTAGTGTTGTTCGTCTTCCAGGTAAGATAGTTGTTATCCTGGAATATCATGCATTCGGACCTCGCATCCATAGTAGAACAGCGTGCGTTGAGGCAGTGGCGTAGCTAAGGGCGCGCGGTCCGACCCTGGCGGCACTATGGGCTATGGTGCTGTAGGCTATAAACCTGCAAAGGCTGTATTGAAATAAAAGTGGTTTTAATGTCGGGACACTACTCGCAGTTGAA
>JGI24159J19872_10002979_pt1 | contig 20685 bp, 15 predicted proteins | sample Ectturendosymbi4_FD_19872 | JGI IMG/M metagenome (IMG submission 19872) | reverse complement strand
AACTGGTGAAACAAACTCAGAGACAAGGTTCTCATTGAAATTTGTGAATGTGGGCGATGAACAGAAATTTCCTAAAAATAGTGTTTGTATCATTCTCGTAGACTTGTCTATCTTGAGTCTGTGAAGATTTATACTGGTTCGAAAATAGTCCGTGGCTTAAAAAGGTTGAGAACCACTGCTCTAGTGCAATCAGCGGAGGAGCTAGGATGTTGGTAAGCCAACTGACAACTGCTAGTTTTGGGCCGATTTCAAAGTACGAATATATCGTACCCCGGCTCTCAAAGTGGTAAATCCATGCAGCATGTATTAGTAGACTTCAAATAGGAAAAATCATGTAGCTACAGCATTTCAAGTTTTGTAATTTCACTTTTTGGATGCTCCCCTGGCCTTGGATGCCTGGGGTCGATACCCTGTTCATCCCCCTTTACACGCCACAGGTCTGATACACACTTCAGATGACATTGTTTTTATTTTGTCAAATAATCAGTTATGTAGTCAAGACTGTAACCTTGGAAACCAAGACCTTGTTAGAAGCTAAAGATTGAGACTTCATGAAAAATTCCGAGACCTGACCTGTGACTTGAACTACAAGACCGAGACTTGATATTTCAAAATCTGTGCATTTTGCTAAAATTTTTCAAAAAATGATCATCACCACTGCAAAGTTGAATTTTTTTTTAATTTCTAACATTTTCCGATCTGTTTTGGTTGTTTCTTACCTNNTAAATACAACAGAGAGAAAACTCATTGAATTATAAAAGTTTTACCAAGCCATATCCTTGTAATATTGAAAGTCTCAAGGCAATAAGCTTGTGACCGAGACCTGTTGCCTTTGAGACGAAGAAGAGACCTGAAACCTTCAAGAACGAGACTTGCAAAAATGGTGTTGAGACTGAGACCAGGTCTCGAAGACTCCATCAGTGGAAATAATTCCAAAAAAGTTGTTGAATTTATTGACTGAAAAAAATTGCCATCTTTTCATGGTCCAACAATTTTTCATGGTTGACCTTATGCCCGCGATGCATGGTACAAACAATTCAACAGCAATGAAATTCTTCCCAACAACAACCTCACATAGTAAACAAGGTAAAAGAGCAGTAACCTATAGGTAAAATACTCCCCAAAATGCAAAAAAATGTTATATGAAATCAGAACTCCCAAGTGGCAACAAGCAAGATCATGCCTTCAAAAAATTAAGAGATTAACCAGGGAAAGATTAAACAAGGGTACTTTTGTGGTCAATCTATGACAACACAGTTATTACTTACAGTCTTTACTTATCACTTTGAGAGCCAGATTTATGATATATTCGTACCTAGATTTTAGCGTAAAACCAGCAGTTTGTCGATTGCCTTACCAACACCATAGTTCCTCTACCAATTGCGCTAGAGAGCTGTTCAAGGGCTCAAACAGATCAGCCAGTCTTCTAGTCTGCAATCAAAAAAAATTTTTTTGTTGGGGGTTGTGGATTTTTTGTGAGTGACATCATAAGTGAAGTAGTTTTAGAGCCATTTCGGCTCATGTTACCTGGCCTAGGGCCCAACCGCTAGGCCAAAGTATTTCACTGAAGTTTTCATTGGAAAATAGGCTCGAGTCTGAGTCTTTTGAGCCTTTGATTAACTTTCTAGCGTTTCTGGTTCAAAAGTTATGAAACCCCAGCAGGTCATCCAAAGTATCAAAAGACTCAGATTGTAGCCTAGTTTTAAATAAAAACTTCAGCGAAGCACTACCATCTAACGGTTTGAGCCCAGGGCCAGGTGAAGTTGGCCAAGGTGGCCTAAAAGTCCTCTACTTATGACATCACCCACAAAAAATCTGCATCCCCAACCAAAAAATTTTTTTGAAGTGCAAGCTACAAGACTTGCTTTTGAGCTTTCAACCGGGTCAGTAGCGCTTACCTGACCTGAGAAATTCCCGCGCAAAGCCACGTGCATTTTGGTGTTTTTTTCTCATAAATCCCCAAAAGCAGCCAGACGCCAGAGTGTTAAGTGTTGCAACTATGACGCAACAGTGCTACTATGATTGCAACAATCAATCATAAGGCAACCTGAAATGTATAAAAGCTGTACTTAAAATGAGGTCCTAGGGAATCACCGGATTCACAGGTACTGCACCTTTCACCCAGTTTTTTGCTGTTTTAAAAAAAAGACAATGTATTTAAAAGGAAATTATGTTGCAGCTTTGTATGACAAAACATGGTGCACTGTCATTGTGCAAAATATTGATCAGGAACAAGCAGATGCTTCAATACAATTTATGCATCCTAATAGATTTTCTTCATTTTTTTGACCACAAAAAGATGATTTTTGTTGAATACTGATGCAGCCATCGTATTTGTACTATCAAAAGCACCATGGCTAAAATCAGGTCGTGGCTACTACTATGATTCTTCAATATCAATAACAAAGCTAAGACTAAGAGATTTGAGGAAATTAGCTCTATTAATGCTGCTACATTTATGGACACAAAATCTCTTGCTTATATAGGAGTTAAAATTTGGGAATCTTTAGTTCAAAATTTAAATGTAGTACCTTTCTGTGTTTTCAAAAAGAAATGCAAGTTACACTTCTTAAACCAATATTAACCCGTGTCAATTATATGCTACCTTAAGTATTCCCCATTATCATAACAAAACTTTCTGATGGTACAAACTTTAAACCCCATTAATATACACTATCTTAACATTAAACTAGTGGGGGACATAACTAGAAAACCACCTGGTGATATTAGGTACCCCGGGAAGATGCAAATATAATTTCGATTTCATGAGTTTGCTTGTTTATTTCATCTTATTTAGTTGTGAGTTTTTGTGTGTGTTTGTTTCCCGAATAAATGAATGAATGAACAAAATTAATATATATATTAATTTTTAATTAATATCTATAATTAAGTAAATTGATATATAATATCTGATGAACAGGACACCCCCTCAGAATTAATAAAACATTAATTAAGGAAGTGACTACAGATACGCCTGGCCTGGCACAATTCAAATAAAAGGGTCAGTTTGTCATTCAAACGGCGTGGGTTTCATGGTGTAGCAGTTATGCGTTACGGCTACTGTGCCACTGGTTTTTGGTTCAACTCTCACCTTATCAATTTTACTTTGTTTTTTCACCTTGTTGACTTTACTTTGTGTTTTTTGTTTACTCTTTTTCAAAATTTCAGGTAAGCATTAGGTTACGGTTAGGTTAGTGTTAGCTCAGGGTTAGGTTAGGGATAGTTTAGCGTTATGTTAGCCTTACCTTAGGGTTAGGTTTGGTTAGCATTAGGCTAGGGTTAAGTTGGGGTTAGAATTAGGGTTAGGTTAGAGCTACGGTTAGGGTTAAGTTTAGGGTTTATCTTTTACCTTTTTTACTCCATTTCTGCAAAGCCTACTGCACTCTCGTCATGCGTTACTGTCACATTTTACAGGTGGCGTATGAGTAGGTTTTCAAATTTCAAGAAAGATCCACAGGCGTATCTATATAGCCACTCACTGCCAATACAGTACTTGTTCTGGCGACATGACTGACCATCATGCGATGCTTGCTATGCAATTACCATCTTTCTACTTTTTTGCCTTTCAGGCGTGTTGCAAAGGTGGTTTCAAATCTGGTTGTTTCGTTCCGTCCGTCTCTGATCATGTTTGTGATGAACATCACCGTCGGTACAACAAGCTTGTGAGCCTTTCAGTCGCCAAATGTTGATACTCCTGTCACTTGCTAAACTAACAAACATGCTCGGTAGTTCCCAAGGCTATGACAAACATGTTCGGTAGGCCTACTCGGTTAGAGCGAAAAAATCCCCAATGGAAGTTTCAGCCTGACAGTGTTTTCATTTTATTTGTTTGTGAGCAGACACGAAGTCCATAGTACGAACACACACACTGCAGATGAGCACAGCTCAGCCTCAACCTACAGCAGCTTTTACGCACAACTCGGTTGTTTTTATACAGTAGTTCCTGATTACATGTTGGTTTATGGCCGAGCGTGTGTCCGTAATCCGAGCATTATGCATATATATTGTGAAACAAAGCTACTTTTTCCACGAGGATCCGAAGGGGATAATTTCCTATTAGCGCACTACACTGTATCTTCCTCATTAAATCCGGTTGCGTCTGTTGAGGTGGAATTGATGCCGTGCCGTATACAGTACTGGAAATACTACTATGGATTTTTTGTTTTTCCGTGAAAAAAAACGTTTTTTTTATTCAACGTGTTTTTATTTTTTATTAAGTCCATAAAACTAGCAAAACAACTTGAAAACTGTCATGACACTAACAAAGCAACTTGAGAAACGTTTTCATCACACGCTGAAGTAGTTAAGAATTCATTTTGCCCTCTCTTGCAAGCTTTCAAAGCTTTGATCCTGTCAGGCATGCTTTCAATACGAGTATTACAAAACGTAGTTATCTTTTCGCTGTAAATCAACACCTTGATCAGCCGTTCCATCAGCACTCTTTTTGTGATTAGTGGCTTGTTGAATGACTCTCATGTTTGAGTATGTCTCAGAAAGTTTCTAAGGGATTCATTACTAGAGAGTTTCCAGGCCATTTTACGATCTTAATTTTGTTGTCCCTGAAGCATTGCATCGAGATCTTTCCAGTATGACATGGAGTGCCATCCTGTTGAAAAATGACATCGCTGCCAGGAAACCACTCCTTAACTTATTGTAGCTTACTGTATCACTAGCAGAGTAGCAGGCGTCGTTCTAGCACTCCTACGTATTTTATTTGGTTCAATTATGTGGAATCGACTGGTCCATAAACTGATATTACCCCCCAAAGATGATCTTGACAAGAAGTTTGCCTGTCTTGTTCAAATATGCTGGCAGAAATTACTCATCAGAACTTCTGTGTCTTTGTACTCATCAGAACTTCTATTGGCTATGTCTTTCTGTTTGAGGTCACTGTGCTTGACTAAAACGGTGATTTGTCCTCTTTTTCTAGAACTAAAATATTTTCTCTTTTCCATCTCTCTAACTTTGTTCAAATACCTATAATTTTGCCTGTGTCCATTTATATCCCAATAAATAGTCAGGAAAACTTTTAAATTGCTTCAAAAATCTTGGCTAAATATAAAGCTTTACAAACTATTGTAGGCTAAAATGGTCCATCAGGCAGAGGAGACCACTCAGTTTTAATTGAACTATTTTTAATCTAATATTCTCTTGTGTAGTTGTGACGTCATAATAAGCAGTTTCGAACAACGTGAATCTACATTATGTGGAATCGCAGCCTGTTTTCTTTGAACCATCTTCACATTCATTCATGCGCTGTCAATAACAGAAAAAAAAACAGTTTAAACCAGCAATTTCTAAAAAACTCTTGGAAAATAAAAAATTCATAATAATTTTTCCAGTACTGTAGGTCTGAAAACCTTGTGACTTTTACGCGTAGGTAAATGTTTCGCCAATCAGATGCAGTTGGCGCAGTGTTTTTCCACTAGATCGAGTGTTTTTTTATTTCATCTAGTGTTCTAGTGATTTTTCATAGCTATCGTCTTTGATATTCTTAATTTTCGCCAAGTAACCTCAACTCAACTCTGGTGCTTTTTTATGAGTGATCTGAATGCAATTAATTACACAATTTTTTGTAATTGTAACTGTAATTGAGACTGTTTGATTTTGTGCAATGGCAATTTGCTGAAAATTCTACATAATTAGATCTTAACCTACACAAGAACATATAATCTGTTTTGAGTTAAACCGCTACGATGTCACTTTGGTCATCTGTTAAAAGTTTCAGTGACCCATACAAACTAACACAAGCGTTGCTGGTATCTCCGTTTTCTTTGTATCTGGTTTGCAATGAGTTGCGCGGTGTCTTTGTTTGCATTGCTACGCATTTTCTCGCCATTTTCATTGTGTGTAAGTTTGCCTTTATGGCTTTACAGCTATAACATGCATTGAATTACGTTAGAGACTAAAGAATAATCGTTTGCTTGCGTGTGTGTTCTATGGACGATCTGGTCTGAGACAAATAAATAAATACATTATGTATTGTTCATCAAAGGTGCCCTGCAAAAGACGGATATTCATCAGTAGCGGACCGTGGTTGCGGATATGAATGACGTAAGCGGAGTCGCAAAAACCGATAATTTACCCTAAGCAATGACACGAACACAGTAGTAAAAATAATATTTGTTGCCAACTTAGGGCTACTTTCAGCCACCATCGCTCTTACACAAAGATTATTCCATTCTTAATAAAATTTTCTAGTTTAGTGGCTCTCAAAGATTCATGAGCCGTGGCTCCCTTCTAAGTTTAACTGGCGAATATGTTGACACGTTGGTTATGCAACATCACGGTATAGCTACCTAGTGAAGGCCTTTGCCCGTGTCCCCCAAAGAATCGCTCCGTGGCCCCCAAGGGGGGGGGCAAGAACCTCGTTTGAGAAACCCTGCTCTCGTTGGACTCAAATTTAGGTTTGAACAGTTGTGAAAATATATGCAACTAAAACATCGCGAATTTGTAGCATTACGTGTTTGCGGGAAGGTTATATTAAATTCCAGTGACAAATTCTTTTTCTACTGTATCTGTACCTTTACTTATTGTGTAACGAGTTTTCTTCTCACTCCAGTTACGTCATCACACATACGTTAGCGCTATCCGCTTTGACGGACATCCATTCTTTACACTGTACCTATACCTTCATCAAACACGCTCCTGTTCTCAAGTACAACACCAATTTTCATGTAATCTTACCAGTCTGTCACATATTTGTAATCTAGTGTTTTTTTGTGAATCTAGTGTTTTTTATCGTGAAATCTGGTACTTTTTTGTAACAACAGAGTGACAACTCTGAGTTGGCATGTGCATTCCTTGTTGCTGCTGAAACATGGCAGCATGACGTTTTAAACACAAACTGAACGCTTCCAGTTGCAGTGCTGTAACTTGTATTGCATCACTCGGTACGCAGTTCGTTTTATTTATATGAAACATCTATTTGCTTGCCCCTCTCAACTTGGATGCACACCTGTAAGTTCTAGAAATGATTCTTGATGCCTGTTTCGTTTGTACCGTGCGCTTTTATTTTCCACCACTTTGATAATGTCATTATTGTATCGTCAAATATTTTGAATGTTGTGATTTTGATTTGTCGTACATGGCGTTCTTACTTTAGGTTCGATGCCCTGAACGACAACCTATTACCAAACTTGGATTACCTCTTGTGTTGCGAGGGAAGAGCACGGTACACAGTACAATGAGTTTGCTGGAATTTGTCATGCATTTATTCATTGAATAATGGAGGTCTGCAAACCAATCCGTGCTTTCGCTATATTGTTTCGAAGCCTCATAACTTGGGCGAACTGTAACAGCGGCTGTGTGACATAAACTGCACTTGACTAATGCTCTGTGTTGCCAATGTTGGCCGTGAATCTGCTTGCGCCCCCAAGTACACAGAACCAGGTTCGTCGCCACAGCCCTAATTTTTTGTGCCCCGCGAATTGTGTTGTTCCCATAAAAATATTTTTCCACATATAATGAAAAAAATCTTTCTCCGTAAATGTGCATTTTTCCCCCAAGCCTTAAAACCTGACGAGGGGCCTGCGGAAGACAGACAAAAAGCACTGGCGATGTAGTCCATCCGCTCTTCTCTGAGGTCATTCTGCGCATCTTTGGTTAGGCAGCCTTCGCATCGTGTTTCGTCTACCTGTAATTCTGGTATCTATTCTTCTTCATCGTATGAGGGAGTTCTTCTAATGTACTGCTAGGCCGCACGGCGCTAGATATCGGGACCTATGTTGAGTAGCCATTCGATTATCTCATCATACAGAACCGTCAGGCCGTGCAGTTCATGGGGAGGTCGATGAATTGGACCGTGGAACAGGCCCGTAGCCACAGGGGGCATTCGGGGGCAGTGCCCCACCAAATTCTTTTTGTGCCCCCCTCCGAATTTTGTTGCGCCCAGAAAAATTTGTTTTAAACATATACTAAAAGCAAAAATCTTGCCCCCTTAAAAATGTATTGTGCCCCAGCAAATCTTGAAACCTGGCTATGGACCTGCCGTGGAGGACAACATGGTCGACGGTTTGTTCTGCGCCTCACTCACAAGCCGCAGAAGGGGCCATAACCCATTTGTGTAAGCAGGAGCGGAAACGTCCGACACCGGTGCGAAAGCGGTTAAGCCGGACCCAGGCTGGTCTTGGCAGGGCCATTTCAGGAGGATGGGTGCCGATGTCGGAGATCAATGTACGGATCTATTGAGTTTATTCTACTCTACAGGTCGNAAAAGTGAAAGTTCTGATCAGCGGTAACATTTCGCAAGGTCACTTGAGCTTATGCTAATCGCCACATGAAGTTCATTGGCTTGTTTGGCGCAACATAAAGTAAATTTTCAGCCTCATACGCAAGGATAGTAAAGCGTAATAGAAGTGATTTTCGTAGTGGGCAAGTGGAGGAATATCTGTAAATGGACATTATTTCTTAGACCTCTACCGAAGTCAAAACAACAAAATCAATGAAGTCCATCATTAAGCAGTTTTTTCTGTATATGTTCAGCCCCTAACTTAAGGTGTCTACACCATTCATCATTTAAAACATGGATGGTGAGCCTATTTACTATCACATGAGTTGTGGAATATCGCTGCGAACTGCAAAAATTAATTAATTTTATTTTGAAATTCTACCTTTATCTTCCTAAAGAAAATAAGTAGAGAAAACTACGCCAAGGAGCGAGAGATATTTCTCTTGACTTACTGTCTGCGTGTCGGCTTAACATGGGGTTTCGTTTTGACGCGATGTTGTGTTCTAACTTGGATAACGAAAATTCTGGTACGGGCCATATCAACTGTTCACGCGGTTCGCATTGGCCAGCAGGCCGTAGGTTTCCCCCCCCGATCTAGAACCTGATTGCATGCTTCGCTATCTACTGCAACTAAAATACCATCTCGCGTCAGAATGATGTCCTTGAAAAGGTTCTTGCGACACAGTTACCAATAAACGTATCTGCTCTTGATCGATCTCCAGGCAGTTACGCTTCCGCAATGTTTGTTCATTCAACCAGAAAACAACTTCCTTCTGGTGAACAAATGAAGTATAAGATAGAGAATTGCCCAATACCGCCATGTAGTGATTGCATCCACCACCCTGTGATTGTGGCTACCTATCAAAACTACACAGCTGCTTGTTCAAAGTGTCCACCTGAAGGACTGTCCGCCGCATAGCGTCTGCAAAGGTTTGTGGAAGGCAATCTCTCATCGATAATATGGAAAGTGAAGCTTGCTTCTAACAAAAGGGAACTGCAGCCCATTACTGGCGCATATCTTTATACGTCGTTCCCAAAACTCATCCAAACTCAGCCTTGCGCAACGTTCCGAGCCAATGGTTCTCAACGTTTTCCGCAACACAGTTTTTTCACGCAGCACCAGGGTTGTAGTGGGGCGGAAACCAGAACCGTGGCCAGAAAGTTTTCAATAGGGGGCCTTGCGTTTTTGCGGGGATGCTTGATTCTCTAAAAATTGAAAAAATCTCAACTGATTTATAGTGCTTCATGTTTCAAGGTGGAGGTCTAAGCACCCCGTGGCGCCGGGACTGGCGGGAACGCGTGGGAACGGCGTTTCGACAGCTTTTTCACGTTTTGCGTTAAAATGAGTTTGAAGCTGTTTTAAAACGGCTGTTTGTTTGGATGCGTTCCCACACCTCTTTTGTTAGCGCTACATCCCTGCGCAGCACGCCGCAGCTAATGCCTGAGACGTGCGAAACGTTCTCTGTTCCTATCTACACTCTAGAGTAGACCAAGAATAGACTTGCCGATCAAAGTTCAAAGGTGCATTGTCAGTCGCATAAAATAATTTTTAAAACTCATCAGATTTGAAAATTTCGAGGCACACTTGGTGCTCTCTCGCGGCACATCGGTTGGGAAGCACTGGTCTAAGCCAGTTATTTCAAAGACCCATCTGTTTTCGCTGTGGGGTGACGGTAGAAGCCGAAAGTTTTAATTTGTAGTTATTACCAACTGAACAAACTGAAATGGTGTCAACCTGAATAAATTGAAGTCTTATGCCTGGTTTTAAATTTCTGGAATATTTTTCTTGTGAGGTAATGAAACCAGTGCATGCATTAGCTGGACGTAAATTTCCAAGCTTTAATTTAACAAGCAACCAGTGTCGTTAACAAGTATGCAGATTCAGGATTACACACAATTTTGGTATTTCGAGTTGGTCATCTGAAATAGGTTGCCCACTTCGTTACAATCCACACGCGGGAAATAAAACGTTCTGCAGCGAATCGGTTCTAGAACAAACCTAGAAATGCTGTTTACAGACAAACTGTAGGGCCCAGCTAAGTGTTTTCGAGAGATGAAATGCTTCATCCAACCGATAACACTTGCTGGTGGACCAACGAGTACTTACAATTTATATGATTGTGACGCAATTTATAGGACTGTGATGTTTGCCAGCATAGTCAGTGGCACCGATCATTATTTGATATATCATTGAAGCGGCTCTTCAGTCGCGTTTGGAGTGGCCAAATCCTTCTTCACGCAGAAAAACGCAAATAGGCCCTTTGAGGCTGCGCGGGCATAATAAACTCAGCTGGACCACTTGTGACAAAATCATTGAAAGAATTTGCTGTGGCTTAACGAAGTTAAATACTGAAAAAGTTATCAAGATAAAGCTGTAACAAATTTTAGACTGAGATGTGAGAAACCAACAGTGCGCTGGCTTTTCTTCATTTTGTTTGATTAGATCTGAGGTATAATTCAGTTTCGCCGTCCCTTTGATGGAGTGCCAGTGCAATGTTTGCCTGGAATTTGCAGCATACACTTTATTTGCTTCATTTGCTTGTTTTGACGAAGAAATTAGGTAAAGCTATGAAAGTTGGTCATTGAACGTGTTTACCGTATTTTTAGAACACTACTGATAAAAAACAGATAAAGTAAAAGTGTAAAATTATCAAACGTTTGTGAGTACAAGTTGACCCTTAGGATCTTTTCTGATTTTATTTCTGTCAAAATATTTGGATCTCAAGTGGCTACTGATCACTTGATGCATAGTTTTGTTAATTAAGAAAATGTTGTCGACAAACTAAAATCAACTTTCTAAAAATGAAAAACAAGAAGTCTGAATTGTTGGTTCTCTTTATCCGCACAGTATACAATACTATAACGGTGTTTTCGTACAAAAACTCATTGCACGAGGTGAGCAAAGTTTTGTAAGAACCGTCGCCAGAAAGTCTTCAACAAGTCGGCTTTACGTTTGTGCGGGGTGACTTGACAATTTGAAAGTTTGATGAAAACTACAAACTCCACTGATTTATGGTGTTTCGTCTTTCAATTTGGAGGGGGTTTGGAGCTTTGTTTGGGGGGAAATCCGCCACCCACCCCCCGGGCGGGAATGAGTTTTGTCATGATTATGTACAACTGTACAAATATCTATTTGCAATGAAGTTGAACAAGCAATCTCAAATTTATTGACCTACATGATATGAAGTGAGCGAAGCTAGTGGGTTGCACAAAGTATGAATCGACACACGCCACCCCAAGAAAAACCGCTTGTTGATTTTGTGCATATAACCGACAATGGCGTGTCGGCCAGCCTAAAATTTGAGGGGGCAAAGTTTTTGATTTTAAGCTAGAACATTATTTTGTTTGGGATACCGCCTCTCAAAGCACAAAATGACTTGATATTCTAAAATTTTAGAGAGGCATGGCCCCCTGGTTATGCCCGTGATAGACAATGCAGAAAAAAGCAATTTAATTAGATAAGCTGCAGCTCTGCAAGAATCATTTTAACAAAGTGAAAAGATACAATTGACGAACAAGACCGGGCTGAATATTTTTTCCACAGTATCTGATGCTCAACATCAGTTGGTAAGCTTAGGCAGTTAAGATTCTCATTAGATGGTGAAATGCGCGAACGAAGACGTTTGGTAGTGAAACTGTTCCGTTTGCTTTTCAAAAGCAAACGTAAATGATGCAAAATTGGATCTTTTTCAAAAACGAAATACATTTCTGGTGCAAAGCAAAACAAGCAAAAGCTGCTTTCGCAGCAGTTTGCTTGACCACGAACGTTTTGGAATCAGTTTGTATGCATTTCATGCTGTTTTCTGTAAGATGTTCGAGCGCAGACTGTGACACTAACTAATGTGAGGTATTGTCTGTAGCCAATAAAATAACTACTGTATGTTTTTTATGCAAACTAAATATTAACTGCAAAAATACCCTTTAAATGCAACACTAACCTTACAGGATAGCGAACTTGCAACCTGATCTATCGCTTTGGGTGTTTAACGCATATATTAAATTTCGAAAATGCAACTGTTCCATCTGTTTTTTCCACAAAACCAAATTCGTTGTTGCTGCCGCTTCAGCACAAAAAGGTGAAAGCGAAACTTGTAGAATACTACGCCGTAGTTTTCAATAACCACGGCATTAGCGAAAAAATAGCGAGAAACTAATACAGAAAAACAACGAATTTTTTGTAATTCCTATATATTCAACGGAAAAACCGCCTTGGTATGGCGTATCAATGGTCTTCTTTCGCCCTATATACGCTGAAATTAGAGTTATGCTTTGTTCTCCATTCATTTCGTACGTTTACAGCAATGATTCTCAACCTTTTTTGGCCATGGACCATCTTTTTAAAAAATATCCGATGGACCACTTTGCTATGCTGACACCTCATCGACAACTAATCGAAACTGTTGCACAAAGGTCAGTGAACTCAAGCGCATGTTCAATCCCAGTCCATAATAAAATAATCAAGGCTTTGTGGAACGCTCTGTGGACCACTAGAAATTCCAGGTTGAGAATCATTAGTACAGGCACAATGTTCTATTGACAAAAGTGGAATTGGGGTGTTCCACCTCTTACACCGCCCAATCTATGAAATAAATCTATGCAGAAACTAATTTACATACTTTTGTCTCTTGGCTTTTCTTCCAGGGTTATTTTAGACTGGTGCACTTTCTGCCGCTTGATGGCCAAGAGCGCTAAATTATGCATTCTTAAACTGAAGTTACCTCTTATTTGGGGAAAAAATCAGCAAAAAAACGTAATAAAGCTAAGATTTGATTTCGGATCACAGTACTTCAAGAAGTATGGTTGCCTCTGTATTGAAACTTCATAACTTTCCCCACGACTAACTTTAAGGCATTTTACTCTTTCAGCAGACGGAGTTGTCGACGTAACCCTTGTGGTGCCCACTCCTATTGTTGCTTATGAAGGAGAGGTGTTTCTCAAATGCGTGGCTAACGACTCGTTTTTCAAAGCCGCTCACTTTCCTTTCGGTGTTGACGTCGACGTGGGAACCGGAACATCGATGACGCACGACAGGAGATACGGAAGGTTTGGTTGTTTTAAGTTAGATTAAATGTCATTNAGACAGCTGAGAGCAAAGGCAATGAGGNGTGAAAAAAACTCTGTNACGAAAAACAAAGTCCATGAGATAAAACATTATGTCAATAACAAAAATAATAAATTTCTAAACCTTTTCAGTTGACGAGTTAACCTTGACGTTACACTTCGAAGCTGTTCAGGATCAACTTACTCATGTGCATGCATCGATATCCTCGACAGCTAGATAGGCTACCAGCGTATGACTAACTCTCCTCATAGTGCTAGCTCTTTCCATGGCTTATCACCTTGAATCATTCAACATGCATACCATAAATACGGCAATTTATCTGACACCTGCTTTAGAGACAGCAACTTCCAAACATCATGTATAAATCCGGTGCTGTAAGGCAATAGCCTATATTACCAATTGTGAGTTGTCCGATTTTAACCAAGCCCAGTTGACTAACTTCGCTGACACAATTCTTTGCCTGCCGCATTACAATCCTGCAAGGTGAGCACTGCAAAAGGTAGGCTGTTAACCGATGGCTGGTAGTTCTGAAAAGTAATTTGTTTGCAATAAACTCTTTTTGCTGCGAAATTGTTTTAATTAAAATTTCTATTGTTGCAAAATAGTTTTTCATATATTTGCTGATGCATATAATTTTGCACGTGTTTTTGCAGTAATTTATTTGGAAAGAAACGACTGTGGTTTAATGAATTTGTTGCTTTTGGCTTTTGATATTCTAAGATAAATATGGTGATGGTGATGGTGTATTGGTTCATATGACTCAGCCAACAAGCAGAAGCACTACAAAAAGCCATCTCTCTAAGCAAACCAACCATTATTGAATATTAGAGCAAATGAAAATGCAATAGCGTAATAGCTGATCAATGTAAACAAAGAAGGGTGCTGTGTCATATAGGATTGGTGAGGGACCACAGCAGTCATCTAGTCAACCANCCCTGTTTACCACTTTTTGAAAAATGTTGAAAAAGANCAGTTGGGAATCAAATAAGCNCAATTAGAAAAACAAACAAACANAGAACATGGTGAAGAAAATGTACAAATGAAAGCGCGTGCCTATGTACACAGATGAGTAGATCAAATTTAATTGAAGGANTAAATATATCACATAATATTTTAAACAAAAATGCTGCACTAAATATATCACATGATATGATAAACAAAAAGAAAACTTTATTTCTCACTGATTTCTGTATGTTTTTTGCTGACTTGTTCCGTTCTGTGTTGGACCTTCGCATAAAAAGGGGTGCAGAACTATCGACAGATCACCACCGAGTGGTCTGTAAGTTACGTCTTAAAAGACCAACTGGGTCCATACAAACGTGCAGGACTAGGAAGTCAGTCCCACCGAACTAAGTGGGAGGTAGGGGCGTGCAGAGGGGGGCGAACGGGACGACGGCCCCAGTAATCTAAGGTAAGGGGCATGCAAAGAGGTAAATTTCAAAAATTAAACTTTTTTAAAATGCTGTTACTGGATGCTTCTTATTGTAAGGCTACTAACACAGGCTGCATTGATCTGATGGAAATTTACCTGAGAGGGTCATGGTGATCTAAGTCAAGCAACCTGAGAGGGAGATTAAGCACTTCCATCGTTGTCTTAGGGCCCTAAACCGTATCTCTCTTCCCCCTTTGTAGGCTGGCCAATTCCTGCTAGCCTGGTGTTAACATCAGACTTGTGTTCTTCAAAACATTTTTCAATTATCTCTAAAGTAGTGGTTCTTATCCTCTTGAGAATTACTCACTAATGGGGAATGATATGGGTTGCAGGTGGGTAATTAGTCTATTTGTTGAAATTAATTTCTTTCGAATACGCCAGAGCTAGTGAAAATGGTTCAGTTGAATTTAGGTTGTGGGAAATGTAGATTCAGGGTCAATCTGAAATGGGTAATGAGGAAAAAATGTTAAGAACAACCACTGTAGAACCTAGGTTCTTAAAGTGGGGTAGCGTGAAANATNCGCAAGGGGAGCGCGATATGNCAACGACATGTTGAAAAGTAATAAATGGATTGTTTTTCATCATTTCACTATAAANGCCGTAATCACAACAATGCGGATAGTACAGTGAACAAAAACCGATACCTTTTGAACTTGTTTGTTCAAAGTTGAATTTATGAATGAAGAGCGCTCATATTACGATGGTGTCTTTTCTGTTTACTTTCATTTTTAGAGGCAATTCGAATTGTGTCATAGGGCCATACAATTCATGACGATTTGGGGTAGATTCTTCGCTCTCAACTGTTGTAAATAAGATCTTGGATTCAATGAGCATTGAAAGAGAAGTCCTTTCAGTCCACGTAAAAAAGGAGGGCAAATATTTTCCGTTAGGAAAGCTCATTTGGGAAAGATAAATAATATGTGAAAGTGGGTAACTGAATTTTCATATGTTCCAGTTGAAACGAAGAGTACATTCTTCATCTGTTTTTACTGAACAATGATCTTTGTAATTTGTTTATAGTTCAGAAAAACACAAATGGCGGCACTGCGTCAAAGAGCATGGTTGTAAAATTTCAGCAACTTTTGTTATAGAAAAAATAGACAACACTTGATCTTATCATGCTTAGAAAGTGCTATCGTTTTGGTGGGCCTATTTGATGCTTATTTGCAAGTATAAATACCACATCTAGTTCCTCAATATATACACATTAGTAGAACTATTTTCCTTAAAACATGTCTCAGGTCCACAGAATCAAACAAATCAGATTAACACACTGAAAACAAAAGGTTCTCTTTGAAATATTTTTAAAAACTTGTTTTTGTGCAAAACTAGATTTTACGTCTTTCAAATGACTGCATTTCTCACATTCATCAAAACAAAATTATAATCGTGTAGGGGGCATACTTTTAAGCAGTTGCCCCGGGCAGCACTAGAGCTCTGCACGCCCCTGCGAGAGACCCTGGAAGACAAAGATGAAAGAAAAACCTTTGTTGACAGCTTATCTTTCCGAGAGCTCCCGGAATGCACAACGGACGCGGAGCTGGAGTGACAGCTGTTCGAAGCAGCTGTAGATTCATCTGCAGCTCGGGTATGTGGACGGAAAAAACTCGGTGTGGCGAGTAACGGCAACAAGTAATCCAGTGGTAGAACCAAGAGGTTAAAGATGCTATTCAGGGAAGGAAAGGAGCCTACAAGGCATGGCTTCAGAATAAAGGTGCATCTACTATGCATTCGCGGTATGCTAAAGCTCGAAAGTCCGCAGCCCTCTCGGTGAAAAAATCCAAAATGCAATCTTGGGAGAATTTCAGAAATAAGTTGGACTTCGTTTCTCCTGACTGACCACAAGAACTTGCACAAGATCACTGCAGTTCAGTTGCAAATGCACTGATGATGGTAGCAGGAGTTACCAAAACACTGGCAAAATGTCGTTTATATCGCTTTCTTTGACAGTGATTTTCATTATAATCTGGATTTCAATTGCTAGAAAGCCAAGAAAGTGTTCTGGCAAGCCAACCGGATTCTCCGAGGCAAAAAATCTCATACTGCTAGATCCATCTAAGACAAAAGTGGTTTCTTACTCAGTAATGAAGAGGACATCCTGGGTAAATGGAGAGGGTATTTTAAAGATATCTTAAGTCCAGCCACCATCACACCACCGGACACACAGGAGGTACATTTGGAGAAAGCAAATACCATCACTGCAGCCAGAGCCGTATTTGCCGCACTCCATACTCCCCAATTGGGGGGGCCCTCAAGGGGCCCTCACAGGGGGCCCAAAATTCCCGTCCTGTCACCACTTAACACCCCAGAGAAAGCTTCGATCCCTCAAATTGAAATATGAAAAACTTGAAATCAGTGAAGTTAGGGTCCCTTTGAAAGTAAAGTGCATTACAGTTGCTTCGGGCCCCTTTGAAAGCAAGGTATTTGCACATTGCAACCGCTGTTGGGAGCCCCTTTGAAAGCAAAGTAGCTCAATTATACATTGCAGTTGCTGTTGGGCCCCTTTGCAAGCAAGGTAGGCTACTTTACACATTACAGCTGCAAAAGGGGGGCCGACGCAAGTGCCTCGCTTGCTTTCCCTTAAACACACCGCTGCATATAACCCTGACAAAGAGCTTATATGAGAATATGAAACCGCTTGAACACGTTCTGCTTCATCCAACATGCGTACTTTCTCACCTGATGTGCCCATGTAAACACATAAAATTATCTTTATATTATTGAACATATTGAAGTTGCTGATGAGTTTATCACTTCAAAAAACACAGATATCATGCGATTTTTCATAATAACTTAGACACACAGGTCGACTGATAAGAAGATCTGGGCAGAAAAAACCCTCAGTGGGAGCCCTGGTCACATGCGGCAAAAACGCCTACTACTCCCATAACTTGAAGTGACCATTTGAAAATTTATTGCCGAGTTATTGTTACGCAATGAATAAAAACGAAGAGTACAACAATCCGTTAGTAAGTTTCGCAACCTGCCTCTGTGCCTCTGCTGGCAAAGGAGCGAACTGCGCACTTGCGCTAAGCGTGCCGGAGGCCTCGCGGTCACGACTTTGCCCTGACGGGTCTCGCATTCATTTATCCTACATGCTTAGCTGTATACATCCAGAAGTCAGATTTCCACTTGATCAGCGTATTTTGTGTAGTGATTGTTGTAAAAAAATGTAGGCTACTATGTCTAGCCCAGATAATCTCTTATTTTGTACTGCATAGCAGCAAGATACCTTTTGTGCTTACGACCAAAGTTACACATTTGCGCAGCCTGCTGTCCAGACAGCCAGATGGACTTAATTGTATAGTTAGAAGAGTCTATTCTGGGGGGTGTCCCAAAACAGAGTAGTGCAGTTAGTGGGTTATGGATGTTAACAGTTGCGTCCACGCGGGCCTTAGTCTCTATTTGTTAAGATATATAGGTGATTTGAGATACAAATATTATTAATCTAAACATGCGTCATGCACCAGGAGATCAACAGTCCAGACACCAGCAAGTTTCATGCATGCGTATTTCGGCCAGTAAAAAGCCCAATGCGCACGCTTTATAAGCAGATTTCGCTTAAGCTCATGGTAAAGTTCATCAGTTTGCGCTAATGAAAGAAAACGATCATCGCGGCGCACATGCTTTGACTGGCCTCATGTTTGCTCCTTCGGTAATAATGTTTTGATAACTGAATGATAGGATTGATTCTGCTTTCCCGCAAATTTTTTTGATTTGCATGTCATTACGACATCTTTAAATAATAGCCGTCAATTAAATGACAATGATTTACGACCAAATTCCATTTGTTAAGCTGGTTCAAAAACTTTTAGTTGGAAACTATGAGCCTATTATGCGTATTTGCGGGAAAATATTTATAATTAATTTGGACAATCTAATTTGCACAATCTGCAAATGCTGTTCATGTTGTGAATTAAAAATAAATTTTCAGAATGTCTAGCTCCCCTGCACAAACATGAAGGCCCCCAATGGAAGACTTTTTGGCGACAGTTCTATCCAGGTCCGCAGACACGGTGGGGCATTTGGGAGCAGTTACCTTCAAATCTTTTTTGTGCCCCCCAAATTTTGTTTTGCTCAGAAAATTTGTTTCAAACATATGACAAAAATTAAAATCTTTTTCCCATAAAAATCTATTTCCCCCGCAAACCTTAAAACCTGGCTACGGGCCTGGTTCTGCCAAAATTGTGTCTGCAATTAGTATATTTTGTTTTGATGTCCATTCGGTTTCGAGATGTAGNATAACATAACATTTTTATAAACCACCATTTGGGGGTCCCTTGCAAACATTTTTGGGGGTGGCAGAGTTGGGCTGATACGGCACTGACTGCAACCAAAGTCCTACTACCTGTCAAAATACTGAAGGCTGTGAAGGCTGCAGGCTGCGATGAAATCCGACTTGAAATGCTCAAAGCCTCGAATTGAGAAAGCGTTCCGTGAATGACTCGTGTGTGTGAAGTGGCCTGGTGTTCCGGGAGGGCACTGAAATTTTGGCAAACTGAGTGATCTTCCCCATGCACAAGAAAGGAGACAGAAGCGAATGACCGAGCCATCTTTCTTCTTAACCTCCCTGGAAAGTGTATGCCAATTGTCTTGAAAAAAGATGCCGCGAAACCATTCAAGTAGGCCTACCTTGTGGTGGTATTCACGAGTGACGGAAAAGGGAACAAGGAGAATAATGCACGGATTGGTAAAGCAAATGCAGTTCTGCGTGAGCTTTATCTTTACCTGGTCAAAAAATGGGGCTTTCAAACACCGCAAAGCTTCAAATAAGTCTTTGTTCCGTATCCTCATTTATGGTCATGAATCTTGGAGTAATGACTGAAAGAACACTATCTCAAGTCAAGCAGCAAAGATGGGATTTTTACAAAGAGTTCACAGCGTGATATGTCGCTACAAAGAGGGCAGCTGTGAATTTCGTAAACGATTGAATGCAACATCAAGAAATCCCACATCGCCACAGCCACATCGAGAAATCCCACGTAGGTTGTTTCCGCCATGTATTTTTTGTATTGTATTGCGTAACGTCTTCCAGAATGCTCCAGGAAAGATTGGCGTGGCAAGTCTTGCTGGCTAACAACCACGCGAAAGATTTCCAGAGGTGTCTAAGGACCAGGTGGAGTGATTACATCTCCGACCGNGCTTGGTCCNATCTTGTTTTGGCGCCAGTCAAACAGTCAAAGATTGCTGCTGACCGTGAGATATTGCAAGTCCTCCTAGGGCTGCTGCTCCCGCGACTCTCCACAGAGGAAAAACGGGTGTGAAATTGAATGAACGAATGAACAGAAAAACTGGAAAACCCAGTTTAGGAAGGTTGGGTAAGAATTTTTAAATCCCTTTCCGGGACAAAGAATAATACCTCCTTTGAACATTATATCACGATCTAGTTGACGATTGAAAAGAAGTAAGTTTCTCATTAGAAAGCTACCAACACATTTTTACACTGCCCGGCTGCGTTTGAACCCCTGCACAAAAAATAAGCAGATATACGCACAGAAATATCGCTTGCCACTTCGTGTTTCATGCCAATTAAGCAACATCCATCGTCCAGAACCGTCAGACCATGCAGTCCATGGGGAGGTCGATGGATTGGACATGGGAGGACAACACGGTCGACGGTTTGTTTTTCTGCGCCACACTCACAGGCCGCAGAGGAGGCCATACCCATTTATACAAGCAGGAGAAGAAACACTCGACACCAATTGGCAGCAATTGCAGCAGCTTGCAGGTGAGGCCCCGGTCAGTGGCGATTCTGCCAAGGAAAAATCAGGGCGATTTTTCATTGTTTTGAAGATTAAGTTGCTATGATTAACCCTATCAAACCCAACATAGGCTTGTGAATATCATTAAAAAGATGAACTAGACCCGCAGAAGCATTCAGGAAAATCTTCAAATCTGAAAGTTCCTCCAACTTCTAATAGTAAATATTAGTGCTGAGGCTATAAACCGAGACTTGCTTCT
>JGI24159J19872_10002978_pt1 | contig 20690 bp, 18 predicted proteins | sample Ectturendosymbi4_FD_19872 | JGI IMG/M metagenome (IMG submission 19872) | reverse complement strand
TTTTTTATAAATTACAATTATAATTACAATTACACAAGAACAAAAAATCGCAATTACAATTATAATTACAATTACATGAAAATATGTAATTAATTACATTCGATTACAATTACATTTGTAATTGATCCAACTCTGCTATGAAGAGGAGTGGTGACAGTACACACTTTTGTCGGGGTCCAATGCTCACAGAAGCACTTTGTCGGGGTCCAATACTCAGAGCAACACCTTTGTTGGGGCCCAATACTCACAGCAACGGTTGTGATTCAATCGATATATTTGATGGCCAGCAATAGGCGCCCGTCAACGCCCTGCTGCTGCAAAACTCTCCTAACTTTTCTCACAGGCCCCGTTCGTATGCTTTTTTTCGAGGTTAACAAAACAGGCGTAGACATCTTTGGCATACTCCCAAAATTTCTCAAACATTTGTTGGAAAGTGAAAATTTGGTCCATGTTGCTACGGTCAGCATAAAATATTTTTCTCTATCTGCCAAAGATGTTATCGTCATCGCTGAGTAAAACACCGGTTTGTTCTTTGGTGGATCAAGAGTATCAGATATTTTCTTCCCAAATGCGGCAGATGGTTTCCAGAACACTCTGTGGCTTTGCCAGTTGTTGTTGGCATGTTGCTTGTGCCAGAAATGCTTCAACGATTTGGTTTTGGTCATTTTTATCATTTGGGCTGCGGGCATTCGTGCCCCAACGTGTCACGCCTGCAAAGCGTCGGCATTGCTCTGCAACCAGGCCTTAAACTATTGCTGTTTACTTGCACCTCTCGATTCTCCAAAAGTAGAATCTTGATTCGCTATCCCTGTACTCTTCCCTAATTGCGGAGCTGACCAAATATTGGGCTTCCACTGGTGGATGAATAATGATAATTGATGGAGACTGTCGCGAATTTTTCGAACACGACCCTCTGCTTGTGGCCCGAACACAATCCTTGACGCGTGCGACAAACAATGAGAGATGGTATTGGTCGTTTTTGCGCATTTCATGCCAGCAACAGGCCAAATTATAACACTGGACGAACCGGTCGTGCCAACTGAGCAGAAATGTTTGCGAAAACGGGAAACAGTGCACGGGAAGCCGTTGCTGTCCGAGCACATATATGTAGAATAGACCTTGCATTGCGTCTACTGCATGAGCAGAAATGCAGCAACCACTGCACCTGCACTACTGCTTTTCTGTTCTTGATTAGGCGGAGAAGAAGGCAATATTTTGGTACCTTCTGCCTCATTACCCTACACTGAATTCAAGCTGATCCAGCTTATTTACGCTATGTGTAGTCCGTGATATTTCGCTTTTTTGAGCCTAAAATTTCGGAGCATCAATGACATGAGTTAAACGGCTTAGGCGAGATAGCAAAGCTGGGGCATGACATAGTCTCCTATCTGCTTGTAACATGTACGTGACATATGAAAAATCTCTTGTTGTACGAGCCCTTGCGGGAAATATTCTCATTTTGTTTAATTTTTGGAATGGTCTTATCGCTACGCAAATATTAAAAAGTATAAACACAGCACGTGGATTGATTCAAATTCGAGTAAAATTGACTACTCAGCTACGTTGCGTTTTGAAGCGTCAAAGATGTTAGACCTGATAGGGATCTAGTTGATGAAACAACACTGCGTACGTGGGCGTGGTTTTCACAAAATTAAAGAACCTGAAGCTTTCGATGTTTAACGCATACCCATTACCCAGCGGCGTACCGAGGTTAGATGGTGTCCGAGGCAAGGATGTTTGGGCCCCCCATGTTTGAACCAAGGTCTTTCGGAGCAAATATACCGTATTGAAAAAAGTACATTCAGCATTGTTGGGACTTTTCGACGCCCCCTAGTGATTCGGCGCCCGAGGTATTGTGCTCCCCTCGTTACGCCCCTGCGCATACCGAACCAAGAACAATTTACCGAAAGAACAAAGAAACACTTTGAGCAACTAAAACACTAACAGAAGAGAAGAAAATTGTGATTTGTCAAGCATAAGGACGTGAAAATTGTTATTCTTAATTACGAAGGTTATCACGCCATAATGATAAAAAAACTGCAGTGTTTTGAAAAGGGTGTGCAGCAGGCCCGTAGCCAGGTTTTAAGGTTTGATGGGGAAAAGTGCATTTTTAGGGGGGCAAGACTTTCGTTTTTATTATATACAAAGTTTCCTGGGCACGTTTTTATTATATACAAAATTTCCTGGGTTTAATACAAAATTTCCTGGGCAGAAAACAATTTGGTGGGGCATACAAAATATTTGGGGGTACTGACCCCGAATGCCCCCTGTGGCTACGGGCCTGGTGTGGAGGTAGATAGATGTGACGTTTGTCTTAACATAATCAAAAAAGATTGTAACTATTTTTCATTGAGCTCCATACTATGGGTGCAGTAATTGATGAACTACTGCCACACACAACTGGAATGAAATTAAAGGACAACTTGTTTCCCGCAAGGTCAGCAGTGCGTTAGCAAACTATTTTCACTACCATACACAGGCTTATGCTTGCCCGCTTTCGAAGACACACAAATTAACCCCGAAGTGTATGGTAAACCTTGATATCAAACAAAGACATACCGGTACGCTTATTGCAATTTGATGGGGACGTCACTACCTCACGCATTAATGTATTTTTAGAATTTATCCTGAAACCTACTAGCGCAAAGCTGCCAAAAGGGCCCAGACGAGTTTTGTCAAGATTGCCGTCAATACATTAGAGATCTGCTCAACTGAAAAGACCGTCAGGCTGAAAATCTAGAAACTGATAAACAAATGCCCGTGTTATGCATTGTAGCGGCAGATGTGAAAGCACTTTATCCAAACTTTGCAGAGTCACTGTGACTAAAGCTCTTGAATATGACCTGGAGAAGCATTTCATCTTCAACAGCAAGGCCCGAAAAGTCATTGTTGAATTGAATAAAATTTGCCTTAACAACGCTGTCACTCAATACAGCAACCGATTATGTACCCAAGCGGACGGAATTACAACCGGTGATGTAATCACTCTGTTTCATTGGCAAGCGTTTCTGTGCGTTACGTCAGGCCTCCTAGTAGCCTTGATTACATCCAACAGCCCATTGCTGGTGTGTTGAGTGAGGTGGAAATTTTCCGCAGGTTCATCGATGACATAATTTGGCCAACCGCATCACAAGCGAACAATGAACGCATTCGGCAAGCACTCACTTCCGCATTTGCCAACAGTGGTTTGGAACTAACGTTTCGCCAACTCGACGAGACGGGCGAAAACAAAAAATAAACCGAAGGCTCGACAGGACCTTGCAAGCACTGTGCACTTTATGGTTGCAACGGAAAACACAACAATTCCATGGTGTCCGCTTTTTCACATACCCAGGCAAACACAAACTTTCCGCTGTAACAAAACCTGTCGTGTGCAAACTATGGTAGGTATGTAGCGACTTGTGTCATATGCACCTAACATTTTGTTGGCGAAACAGTTCATTTTCCAAGAGATAGACAACGTGCCGAGGTGCTCGGAACAAACCAGATAAGTGTGATGGCAACGACCAAATGGCCTTATCGCGGTACTATACAGTGTTTCAAGGCATTCTAAATCTACCATCTGGTTATGACTCTTACACTACTACACTTGCAGAACAGCCAAATTTTGACTCTCTGGATAGCTGTAAAGACAAATGGCTTAAAAATCCAAACGCACAAATCAATATCCAAAGCATGATCGTCGCTCTAGAAGGGAAAAATATGTTTATATATCATTTATTTCTATTAGAAAGTCAGTGGATTTGTGTTATTTTGTCTTTTTGGCATAAGAAATTTTAGGAGTGCATCCTAATCTATCGAAATGCTGAAGGGGTTCATGGTAAGAGAAAGGTTGGGAACCCCTAGTCAAAAGGTGCAGTTGGGCAGAAACAACCTTAGCCTCAGTCAGCTTCTATTATTCTTTGCACTTGTCGCCTTCTTTGTGCCACAGGTCTTAGTGATAAACAAAGGCTACGTTTTCAAAGCAAAAAAAAACAGGTTTAAATCATTCCTGCGCTTTTCATATTGTGGTAGCAACGTTCCATACAAAGTAATTGTGGTTCATGTAAGTAGGTCACACATTCGGCAAACACAACTGACGTAAAATCAGATTGAATATGCATAGAGAGCTGATATACAGACGAGTGGTTAGCCAAGGCCTCTTAGAGTGGATTTTTATGTAAAATGGAGTTAAAGACTCAAATCAAAGCTTATTACCTTTAACACAGTTCGCCTTGTACAATGGTGTTCAAACTGTTGTCTTGAACGTCCTTTTGGTAGGCCTTAACACTAAATCGCCGCGGAACTACGGGTCTGGCGTGCAGGGGCGTAACGAGCTTAGATGGCGCCCGGGGCAAGAAGCAAGTTTGGCGCCCCTATGTTCGAACCTGAGCTCTTTCGAAAGCAAATGTACTGTAGTAAAGAAAGTACTTGTGACATTGTTGGGAGTTTTCGGCAACCGCCGCAACGATTCGGCGCCCCCCTCAGTCATCGCCACCATAGTGATTGGGCGCCCAGGGAATTGTGCCCCTTTGCCCCCCCTCGTTACGCCACTGCTGGCGTGGCAGCCGCTGCTTGTGTGTGTCTTGAACAAAAACTACGTTTAACGCTGGAGTGTTTTTGTCAAATCCTTTGTTAGATAATAATGTTTTGCTCGTTTCGCAGAGTTTCACTCCAGGTGTTACGCTGCAACAATGCTGCCAGGCAATACCACGGGTCACCCGAAACACAAGGCCAGGCAGGCATGCACTGTGGAGGAGAGCGCATTCCACAAACATTGAGAAAGTTTGGGATGTGTTGAAATAGCTTTTCAAAAACGGTTGATATCAGAAAACAGTGACTTCCATGTTTCAGCCTCTCCTACATTCCCGTAAAGCAATTCCTCGCTGTGGTTTGCGAGTTATTAAACTCACTAGAGTGAAATTTCTGACAGAATTAGCAATATGCGGTGTTCTGCGATGAGCAACAACCCTGAGGTTTTCCCGGTGCTTTCTGCGTGTTACCTATACATTCCAAACTAGGTACTTCATTCCAAAAGACAAATGTTTTTGCCTTAATCACTAAAAACCATCTTAGACAAATAAGCGCTCTCTTTTATTTCAAAAAATTGTCGATCAATTGGGAAAAAACAAAAGGAAAAAATCTATATCCGACTTCCGCGCAAACACAAAGGGAAAAGTCTATATCCGACTGTCGCACGAATTTAGCAAACATATCCAATGGTGGTATATACAAACGCTTTTCAATTTCCTACATAACGAAACCGTTTTTCATGAATAGCACAAAATAAATTTTATTGCGTGTAATTTTACGGAACACAAAGACATTTTTGTGCATATTTTCAATTATAAATGCCACTAACAGCTTCCCAGTAACCTGAGCACGCAACTAAATCAGGAATGTTGTTTAATCACACAACACATTACAGAATGGTACAATATAACGTACAGTAGAATATGAACTGCTGGACGGATGTGAAGTACCAGCACCAACATTCTGTGTAACAACATAACTTCGAACTCGCTTTCCGAGTAACTGTAAAACAGCAAAAGTGGGAAACGTGGATTGTATAGTTACTAACTTCCTAAAGTTAGTTAATTGCAAAGCAAGGATCCGCTGCTCAATGTTTCAAATACAAAAAGTCTGGTATTTTGTTAGTGTTGAGTAACTGCAAAGAAAAAACACACTTTTACAAATATCTGGTTTGCAATTCCGTAGTAAGAGGAGCGCCGTAACACACAGATTGAGAAATGCATGCGCCGAAACCAGCAATAATGATGTGACATCAACGTAATCAAAAGAAGCACAGCTTTGCTACAAAAGCTTAAGAGTATTCCAGTAACTTTACTTTTAAGAAAACCAAAATACGTTCGGATGCCGATATGAAAAAGCATTAATGAAAGAGAAAAAAGAACAGTTTTCACCTCGTGATTTAATGAAAGAGAAAAAAAAGAACAGTTGTTACCTCGTGATTTAATGAAAGAGAGAAAAAGAACAGTTTTCACCTCGTGATTTATGATGGAAGGTTGGGTTGCGGTGGTTTTGTCAAAGCTTCGCCCTGGCTAATAGCTGCATGAAAAGAATGAAACAGTTTTTGCGGTGTTGGGGATTTTTAAAATTTATCGTAGCCTGAAAGGTATAAGCGCTTGCGTGGCAGCGTTTCATTCGATCTCAACAAAATATAATTTGCATGCGACTACTTCAAAGTGTTAGAGATGCATTTGAGATCTTTCAAATTGCGGATAGAAAGGTTGTGTTTGCAGAATGAAAATATAGTTACTCCCCAGGCAAAGCCAATGTGATGTCTTACCATGATTTTGATAATATTGCACTGCTAATGCATGCTGTATTTGCGTGTTCCAAGCTTCTTGGTCGAAATCGGCGTGAACCACAGCTGACTGAAACGTTAACGTAAAATGACAAGACTCTCCTTTTGCAACTTAAACCACTTAACTTGCGAACTAAACAAAATAAACTTTTATAAAAATTAAATGAGCAAAATCAGTTGCATGCGAGGTGGTCTGTGATTGGTTGCAAATAGTGCAGAACAGTAGATAAGAGCAGAACATTGAAAAACAAACAATAGAAACAATATTGGGTGGTCTTTTAGATTACATGGTGTCCATCATGTTGTCATAGTAAGCTGTTTGCTGTAAGAGTGTCACCTCTTTGGAAGTAAAGTAATGTATTGGCAGGACAAAAAATCAGCAAACGTGCATTTTTGCGATAATGGTCGACTTTTCGTTGTCAGAGTGTAAAAACCATACCAATGTATACTTATTAAGCTACTTGCTTGCGTGACGTTTTATGGGAAATAACTGCATGAAAGTTTATAAATCATATGACCTTTCTTAAAAATTGCGTACGGTCTTGTTTGCCTCATTAGCCGTTGAACATCGGCCCAATACCTTTAACAACTACTTCCAGTCATTAAAAAAGTTTTTTTCAGCATATTTCCAATACTTTCTGAGAAAGATTTCGCTGCGGAAGTGAAATCACAAAATCTGTGCATGCTTGTAACAAATTGCGAAAGATGCATCTGATAAATTGTTTTATTATATATGGATTGAACTCACCCGTTCTGGACAACAGGACACTTTGCATCCGTAACCAGACATCACGATTGCTACAATTAGCTCGATGAAGGCGGCAACGGAAAGGGTCAAGTGTACAACAAACGAGTAGGTGCTGTACGTGCTGGCTCCCTTCGCAGAAAGCATTTGAATAAACTTTTCATCTTGGATCTTGTTTTGCGTATTACTTCACACGTAGAAATTCAGAGTAGGTTTGTTTACTTGCAACAAAGCTTGCACCCTTAGCACATCCATGGGCGTCGGAAAGGGGAGCTTGGCCCCTCCCAGGATTTTAAAATTTGACATTTTTCTATTAAATCTATAGCAAAAAAGGTTGTTCTCTTAGTTTCGAGTGGCTAAATGAAATTTCATCAGTTTTGAGCCTCCACTGGAAAAATCGTTGGCTACCCCTGTGAAATCCGCTATTTACCCCTGGAAAAAATCCTTCCGACGCTCATGAGTCCATCCAGTTATAATCACTGCCTGCAGACACATCACGGGGTTGCAAGTAAGATAATTCAGCGATGCACAACGTTTAGCTTCGCGAATTTCGGAAGAAAATCTTTAGAAAAAGTTTTTGAACTCGTTTACCCGCCCCGATTGAAGTGCTTTTGTTTGAATCGATGGTGAAAGCCTCTTCTTCCTCATAGTGCTTTAATCAATATCAGCAAACTTTCCAACTCACTTTATTACGAACGATTTATCTTGAAACACCGTGCGTTTGTGACTATTGTGCCATCTCTTTTCACAAACGGTTGCAAAGAGATCAAAGTTGAAACGAAAATGATCTTTACATTGCAACACATGGTCCGCAGCACCAAGTTACTTTCCACGTGCACTCAGCAAAAGTTCTTAAGGTGGGGTCAGTTAACTAACAGGAGTAAAAATTTAGTATTGGGAGGTAGCAAAAGTAATGGCTTACTCAAAGTTAACAACCCACAGTTAACAAACTAAAAATACAAACTAAATTTCAGTTAATTTACAAATTAAAAATAGTTACAAAGTTAACAAACAAAAAATACAAACTTGACAAACTAAAAATTACTCCAAGTCAACAACTAAATAAATACAATAATTGATATAGTGCCATTAATCAGAGATCTCATAACGTGCAGGTAGGATTTTCGTTGAAAGGACTTTGCATTACACAGAGTACAGCACCCAAAGCCATGGGCGTCCGCAGGGGAAGGGGGGCAAAACGGGCATTTGCCCCCTCTGGAAATTGAGATTAAAGGACCAAAAGTTTCTAGAAACCCTGAAATCAGCAGCTTAATGCTGATTAATTGATTTAATTCTTGCTGTGGCAGTTCATTTGCCGGTATGACGCTCACACTCCATAAGCGTTAGGTTCACAGTTATGGTGGTGTCGTGCAGTGATGAGCTTGCAGATAACTCATGTCCGCTCCTTTGCCTCCAGAGGCGGGTTGCGAAAGTTGCGAGCAGTTTGTTCTACTGTTGGTCTTTATTGCGTAACAATAACATAGCAACAAATCTTCAAAGGTTCACTTCGCGTTAATGGTAGCTTGCATGTGACTGTTGAGTTGAACGCAGACTTCTTGTCAGGCAATGCAGCGAGACAGTGACTGCTGATAGCGGTAATCCACGTACATTTATAGTTTGTGAAAAGAAGCATGATTGAATCTGTAGCAATGTTTCCACAAGTTTGAAAATCCATTGTTAGTGCGTGTGTGACCAGTGGCGTAACTAGAGGTTTGAGCCAGGTGGTAAAATAAAGCTGAAGGGGCTCACTGGCGACTGTAGGGGGGCCACTAGCCAACACTCAGATAACATTCAAGACCTGAGGGCGAATACGATGTGGATGGCTATACTAAAACTTAAATTCACCGGAAAATACTCCTAAAAACTTCCGAAAAAAGCAAGAAAACAGCAACCTATTGAAAACCAAAAGAATACTAAATACCGACATATAAGCTAAAAGAGTTTTTTAAGTTAGTTTGCCATGGGGACAGTTCGCACCCCTGCCCCCAGAGGCGTAGCTAAAGGGGGTGAAGGGGGCGGTCCGCCCCTGGGGGCACTTTTATGGGTGCGGCACTGTGGCATCTACCGTAGACTATAAACGCGTATAGGCTGTGAAAATTGCAATGACCTGGGGATAGTCATGGAGCGTCAGCGTCGACCCAAAAAGAAAACTGATCAAGAATTAGGCAAGATCTAGTATTATCACCTTGCGGTTGAGAAATCTTGCCATGCTTTCTATAGAGCAACAATTGACAAATGAAATAAATTTTGACATTGTCATTGAAGAATTTGCCAACAAAAGGGCAAGAAAAGTTACTTTGTAAAAAATTGCAGTTTTCATTTCAGAAATAAATATGATCCTAATTTTTTACATATTTTACTGTTTTCAGTATATGTCATTTTACTTTTTGTTTAACTGTTAGTTACAACGTTTGAGTTTTTGGTGTGTATTTCAAAGCATACTATATTTGAGTATGTTAAATTAACATTATAATGGTGCACAAACTAGTTAATAAATGTATAAAACTTCATGAGCGAGTCACTGTGCAATACGTATTTTATGGGCTTCGGGGGCGCCAAGCTCAAGGGCCGTCCCGGGCAGCCCACACTCCAGCTATGCCACTGCCTGCCCTCCCCCTCAGTTACGCCATTGATTGTGACCAATGTGCTTGAGTGTCGAACTACACTTGTGCAGGCGTCTTTTCACGCAGAATAAAATGCGTGGCTTGGTAGAATACGTCTACGCAGGCTAGTGTGACTACGTCTTAATCGTTAAGGTTTAGTTCTGACATCTGAGTGAATACTGACTGCAATACTTTGTTTGCTGTGGCCAGTTTTCTTAATTCAACTGCTCAGTGTTGTACAGCCTGCGTGTGGTGTTCTAATTCTAGTAAGTTGTCCGTAGTCGTGTCAAAATACAGGTCTAATTGTCCGGTTTGCGTATAATGAGCCTTCACTGCGAAAAAATTGGCAAAGAAAAGCATGGTTTTATTGACCGTATTGGACGAGATCCCAAACGCGTGCAGCAGCAGCTCTTATTTCAAAGTGACGCTGACAAGTCTTGCTGGCCGATCCCACAACGAGGAGGAGGGCAACCGGGCAATTTTCCCCCTCCCAAAATTTTCAAAAACATTTCCAATTATTAGGTACAGCATCAAGCTACGATCATTTTGCTCCCTACCCCTGAAAATATCAGCTTGGTGCGGCCCTGCTTACTAGGTAAAAAAGTCATAGTTTGTGGTTTAGTTGAAGACCATGCCAATGCTTCTTTCTTTTAAAGTTATGGCAGTGCTTACTTGATAAGAAGTATTCTGCTTTGAAAATGTGCAGATAGCCTACTGTGTAAATTATCGTAATTTACTTAGGTCCCGGGTTTTGCTGCCAACGAAGCGCATTTTTTGTGATTGTAACCGTAACTTGGGTCATTTTCTTTGTGGTGTGGAAATGGTAAAGCGTTTTGCGAAGATCCATTTACGCTACATCGTCAGCACTTGAAAATTGTAAGCAAAATGTCGACGTTGCCCCCCGTTGGAACAAATTCTGCGGACGCCCATGCCACGCCCATACCACGCCCATGTCACGCCCATACCACGCCCATGCCCAAAGGATTACATCATTTATTTTAAAAGTTTTGAGAAACTGTGCCAAACGTCAAGCACATCAGTAGTGAGCACAAAATTAACACAGTAACTCAGCCGTTGCTATACCTTGTCCGCTGCAGCGACAACGGTCGTCGCGACTTCTATGCCGGTCATGGCCAATGCCGCAAAAATGGCGAAAATGCTCATTGCCATTGAGCTCGCAAACTGCAAAGAAATTAAGCATGTTTGCAGTAGGCTTCGTCAAAATATACATAATGATGGCTAGACTATTGCAAAGATTTTGCATTTCCACGTATTCCAAGGCTCCAAGAGAAACAGTTTTATAGTGCAAATCCATAAAATATCTCTGATGAAAGCCCAAATTACTTAAACTATACAGCGTGAAAAAGCACGGTATAAGCACTGATGCTATTAATTGCTACACTATCAATAAGTGCTGATCGTAATTACAGAGGGACACTAGCTGTATGTTTATATATCGGAACTGCAATGCAACATTGCAAAAATATTGATTTGAACTCTACTTTTTGTCGATGACGCAATATAATCCATGCTGCATGTCGTGTGCATAAAAGTAAATTAAACAAAGGCCTGGCCAATTTTTGCACAGTGATGGTTGGAATGCAAACTTTGTCCGCTTTTATACGTTGAAATATAGCATGGTGTCATCTTTCCAATCCTTTCTCGTAAGCATTTGCCATACCGAGGTCTGACAACTGAAGGCTTCAACTTATTCTTTACTTCATCCACTAAAAGTATTGAAGTTGAGTTGTCACAAAGACATTACTCCTCAAGAATTTTAAGCTTTTAGTTTGTAAGGAAGGTAGTTAAAACCGCAACCATAACAGGCTAAAACACCTATCAAAGCGATATTTAATTTGGAAAGAAGACCATCCGGCCTAAAAACTGGTATCATTTAAATTGGCTTGCTAACGCAATCGCGCACACGCTTCGGTGCATTTTCAAATTATTTCTTGGATGTGAGTTGTGGTTCATCTTTACATGAAACGCATGCTTGGCTTGAGCTTTCGGTGTCTTACAACTGTTGCTGAACTGATCGTCGCAACGTGCTGGTTAGCACGAACGCACAGGCAGATATCTTGAGCTTTCTTTTGCTTCACTTACTTCTATTCAAAACTCGTTGTTTAGAACATAGAAGGAAAAAAGGAAACAGTCGAAATCGCAACATTTCAAACATTTTCACAATCGCCTTTGCTTTCAGATTAGAGTTTTGCGGGAAACCGAGCTAGCATTCCAAAGGTGTCTCGACAAGTTGGCTCGGTCGAAAGCAGCTAGTAAAGCAACAGGTAATCATTTTCGTCGAGTACGTGTACAGTTCGTTGCATTATAACAACGCAACCCCACGAGCGCGTAGAATAATGTCTCAATAAGATTTCTAAAAGACATCTCTTGCACACATTTGACGTCTGTAACTTGATATAAACATGGAAGATGCTCAAAAATATCATTGAATGCCTAAAATGATTCTGCGCTTGGACAACACTTCTTAACCGATATTGGCCCAAAGGTTCAAATTATGAAAGGAAGAATTTCTATCTGGAAACGACTCCTGGTCACCCACAGCATTCAAGAGACATATACAAAATAAATTGTCTTTTTTTCTGAATTTGATCTATGCCTGCTCCTTTGCCTGATCATGAAAACTGTATTTTTTGGAAAGAGTTGTTGTTCAATTTCTCACACGAATTACTTCCAGTCTCTTTCTGCCGTGCAGTGCAAAAAGAACTGCACATGCCTCTTTTCTCCAGAATATGCTATCTTTTGTTTTAGATTTTATTGTCTAATCCCATATGCATCTCTCTTATAACTGCCATGCTATCGCTACTTTGCCTTCAATAGTCAATTGATTCAATTCGTTTCTTTCTTCTATAATTGACTAACAGCAGGCCGCAGACATATCGACCAATTGTTTTTCGTCAATCGTCCGTATCTCAAAAAAAAACAGCTTTCCGAAAGTAAACATTTTCAAACTAGTACGGAATTTAATCTTTAACATTGACATTTAGTACATTTTATGCATAGCTCTATTTGAAAAGCTGCATTTTTAATATGATTTTGCTTTTGACCTCCAAATATTGAGTTACACAAATAAGCTACATAAATACACTTGAACTTCTAAATATCACTTAACCTGCTGCATGCGCGAGAAGGTAGTTTATGAGCAAAGATGTTATCCATCCACAGACCAAGCTGGCTATAACAGTAATCTCATAATTTGGAGTCTTTTTTTTAATGAAGCAAATAATGATGATTAATGTTGTTAAACTCACATTGCATTGAGACAAGGAATTCGACGCCGATACCCCAAAAGCTCCGGCAATCAGAAACTGAAAAAAAAGTTGCTTGTTTCTTTACGCAGGCTTAAGGCTCACATGTGGGTATAATTGTCACGTGCAGTCATTTTTCAGGAAAGTGTCATATAATGTAAAAAGCGAATTGATGCAGATTACTTGCGATTTGACAGATAAACGTTGCCAACCTTATACAACTAAAAAACAAGCAATGCTTTAGCGGGTTTGTCTTTGCAGCAAAAAGCGAAATACTTATCCGTTCACATGGTGAGCATCTTACGAAGTGATCTTTTGACGTAAGACAAGGCAACAGCAATCAGGCTAAAACAGTTCAAAACAGCCCCAATCACGCACCCAAATTCCGCACCAAAGACCTGGTGAAACAATTGCTAGTTGATTTACTTCAGTTTTCGAAAATCCATAAATGAAGTGCAGGCCGAGATTGACCGCCGCAAGAACCATCGACAACAAGGCCATTGTCAATTGAAGAGCCTGTAAAAAAAACTTTATTCACTAACAATGACTATAGAGAAAATGTCGAATGTCCAAACCTGTATTTTGACCGAACAATTGTGAAATTGTGGCCGAATCCTTATTGACACTGCTTTCGGTTGACGTTTGGCACATTGATTTGCAACAACACAGGATTTCATGGCAACAGTTGAGAAAACTGACTACTAATCACCAAAGACTCTTGCAGCTGCGCCACTTTATCTTGTCTGAATCTATCTTCTAATTGTAATTTGTAATTTTCCGTAGGCAGATGCGTGCTTAGTGTCATAACGTCTTTTTATGTCACATTCTTTGAAGTCTGAAACTGCTTTGCCGCATATCAAGCAANCCGGCTTGTTTTCAACTTGCACGACGANGAACTGTATTGATCTGCCCACTTTTCGTGATAATCTCTGCTTCTAATGCTAACTTTGAGCTTTTGCTTGCCGTTGCCGTTATTAGAAGCAACCCTTCAGGNCCCGCAGNAGCCNCGACCGTGGCTTTTGAAGTTATGATCGGCCATAACGCAAAATAGTACCTGCGCTGAAAACAGTTCTAATGTACTTGAAGTAAGCTTTATCTCTGGTTAAATTGTACAAGCTGTGCAGGCTGCAGCAGGCCAACCGGGCAATTGTCCCCCCCAAGAAGTTTTTATTTGATAGGTACAACAGTAAGTTACAATCACTTTGCCGCCACCGAAAGTTTCAGCTGGTTGCGACCCTGGGCTGCAGCATAGCACACGTATGAAAGGTAACAAAGACATATTTCTCTTTGGTAATACCTCAATTATTTCTATCAATGGTTGATCTGTTGTGGCGATTGATGATCATAAATCGCCACAACAGGTCATCTAACAAAGAACATCTGTAACTATTCCCATATAATAATGACTGAAGACAATGTGATAGAAAAATGTCGCTCGACTTGAATTTTATATCGGTATGGGTTAGTTTTTGCTTTTGGAGAAAATGATCTGGCGGGCCGTTCGGAAGGACTCGGCGGACATATGGCCCTCGAGTCATAGGTTGGATATTCCAGCCTTAGTCTATGACAGTAACACTGCACCGCTTTGATTTATTTCATGTTTTGTGATCAACTGTTCATATTAAAAATGCACTATGTGCGTTCGGTTACTCAAAAACTATAACCCTTTTTTGTATCATAATTGCTTAGAAACGAAAAGTAAAAGACTGGTGTCACTGGAAAGTGATATAGGCTACTTACACCAAACTCTTAAATAATTGCAGAAAATTCTATAAGCACCTAACGTCATTAATTTATGCTCTACGTCGTGATGTTAACCTAATTTGCTCAGAAGCACTTTGATTTCAAGACAAATGATAATTTACACACATCAACACGACGCGGTCAAGACATGCTCATTCACTATCTTCAGATCCGTGTTGCCTTGCGGAACGGGGAGAATCGCTGAGGCAGCAGGCCTAGGAAGTCTCGAAGCACCACAATTTTCAGCATAGCCGTACGAGGCGTGGTGGGGGGGAAATTGACCCCCCAGATTCAGGCAAGATTTCTCCGATAATTTTGGAAAATTTGCTTAAGGAGAACCACCGCCTTGCAAAAGCGTTCTCCTATTCGTTTCCCTTTTGGCGTAAAAATTCGGCCAAATCGAAATTTTGCCTGTCCAAAGGCAACGGTCCCCGTACGCCTATGGTTTTCTGCAAACTCTGATAGCTGCGTAAGGTCCGCGTCAAGGGCGACCCGAACACGCCGGGCCGGAGATGCAATCACATCGCCTAATCCTTGGTCTACCTCTTACAGCAGGGGTTCCCAACCTTTCTCTTACCATGTACCCCTTCAGTTTCCAACAGCTAAGCATGTACCCCTACAGCATTTCGACAGATAAGCATGTACCCCTTCAGAATTTCGACAGATGAACTTACCCCTAAAATGTCTTGACAAAATAATTTACCATGATTATTCATAGATATATTTAACAATAAGCATATAACTTTTGGTAATAATATTAACTGATGTATGTATAAATATTCGGATATAAATAATATGTAGCCTAAATATACAGTACATTTATCTTCTATTGCTAACCTTAAATGTACCCCTGCGGATAGGCAAATGTACCCCTGGGGGTACATGTACCCCAGGTTGGGAAACCCTGTCTTAGAGTATTCCTGTGGGTGTAGCCGGCAGAACACGCCTCGCCAAATGTTCTTCTTGTCTCTGGCTGAACCACAACCAGCTGAAACCTCTCTATTCGGTAAAGTGGCTCGACACATAGGGGTTTACGAGTTTCACAGCTGTGCACTCTTTCCGGCAGTGTTACACCGCGAACTCTTTGCAAAAATCTAATTTCTGCTGCTTGTACCTGTAACAACGCTTTTTCGGTAATATCCAAGAATGGTGATCACAGGTGAGAGTCGAAACAAAACCGATTTAAAAACCAAGAGCTTTGCGGTTTTTGAAAGTTCTCGGCTTGTGACCGTGGAAAGTTAAAGCTCGCTCACTCAATACTGCGTTTGCTTTGCCGATTCCGGAGTCCATATCTTTGGTCTGTGTGTTTCGTTGCTCATATATTTCACTCCAAGGTCTTTCAACTTCTCAACCAGTTGCGGCGGTCGCTGGTCACTCACAGAGTACACTGAGTAGGGTTTCTAGGGAAGCAAGACTAACACGTACGGAACACGACCTTTGATTGATGCTGCAAGCTCGCACACAGCCTGTACAGTGTACTGGCAAGATAAAAATGTATTGGTTGTCAGTAGCAGGCAGCCATCAGCACTTTATTCTTCTAAAATTCCCCAATGTTCTTCTTAAAAGATCCCTGTGATTTGCTTTTTCGAGTTCGACAAAGCAATCGCAGGTATCTTTTACATATACGGGATGGTCCGAAAAGATGTATTCATTGTATTAGTTATCGGTATCATTCCGAAATCAAATTAACCCATGCGGGCTTCTGTTTTCCAGGTAAAACATAGTTTAGAACGCCAAAGTTTTATTTCCCAGCTTCAGTGGACCAAGCAGCAAGATATTCCGTGTAGGAGAGAATCAAGATTGCAGAGGCCTCTTTCTCGACGAAATCAGTTGTCCAAACTCAACAACAATTGCGAAGGGAAATTCCAGACAGAAACGCTCCAACCCGACTCACAATAAAGCGCCTCCTGGGCACAGTCAGGTCGACGGGAAGTGTGCAGGATATCGTTAGATCGCAGTGGCCGGTCACGGTCAGTCAGGACAGAAAATAACGTCGTGACTGTGAGACAATGTTTAGAGCAGGGGTTCCCAACCTTTCTCTGACCATGTACCCTTTCAGCATTCTGACAGACTAGCATGTACCCCTTCAGAATTTTGAAAGATAAGCATGTACCCCTTCAGCATTTCGACACATGAAAGTGTACCCCTCAAATTTCTTATGACGAAATATTTTATCATGATTGATCACAGATATATTTAACAATAGGCATATAACGACTTTTGAAAATAATATTCACTGATATATGTATAAATATTTGGAAATAAAAGATATGTAAATATATGTTTCATGTCAATTGTTAACCTCAAATTTACCCCTTCGGACAGGCAAATGTACCCCCAGGGGTACATGTACCCCAGGTTGGGAACCTCTGGTTTAGAGTGTTACAAACTCACAGTCGGTGCGGCTTTGAATGGGTAATTCACCACAAACAGGTTATGCGCGAAGAATAGCACCTGTATAAGTGGATACCATGAAAGGTGTGGCTGGCTGCGGTCAGTCAGGAGGGAAAATCGCATTGTGAATGTGAGACAATGTTTGGAGCAGTCTCCAAGGAAATCCACAAAATGTTTGTCCCAGGAGACAAATCTTTCAAGGAGGTCAGTTATAATACACCAGGATCTTCATCCGCTTCCGTATAAGATGCAGATTTTGCAACTTTAGACCAATGCAAATAAAGCTAGGGGACGTGCCTTAGGGCAAACCACCATTCAGCGAATCAAAGACCGTCTTGACTTATTAGACTTGATTTTTTCAGTGACGAGGCAAATTTACACCTGAGTGGTTATGTGAACAAACACAATACGCGTTCAAGAACATTGGAACGGAGATCAGAATTCCCCATGACAAGTTGGACAGGGTCATTACAAATTTCAATATGNGGGTAGCCACAGTGGTTCCGCGCCAAGGAGCTTGGATAGAGCACATTATAAACCACTGAGCTGTGCTAGCAAAATGGTGGTGTACGAGAAAAACTAAAGCACACAAAACTTACATGTCTGTAAGGAAGGCCTATGAAAAAATTGCAAAGTATTCCTTTCAATACAAAATACTACATTATCAAAAATGGATACATTTTTCGACCACCATGTGCTTGATAATTTGTTAGTGATTAAAATTTTGTCGGTGGTGCAAAGGGCCAGGACGAAAATTGTTTATCCTCCAGTTGAGATTCAATTATCTCGCGGCATCTTTATTAAGGCGCTTGCAACATCCGTTTCCAGAAACGCTGAATGACCCGGCATTTATTGCGTTCCTTCCCGCACACCTTCGTGTTTAAGAGGTTGATCGCTTCAGTTTTCCGGGGCTTCGAAGCCCTTCCAAATAACCTGGCCACCTGACGCACGCATAGTTAGCAAGATAATTTCTCCTCTGGTTCAGACTTTAAGTATTTCGGGTCGGACGACATCAAACTTTGAAATACTCTGCTTGACATTCTATCGTGCAAAACAGCTTCAGCAATATTTTTAGTTTTGTCTGAACGTTTTTCCACTAAAATAAGAACTGTGGATTTATAAAAAAAACACCTGGCTCTACGATAATTAAACTACACTTGATTATCCCATTTGCACTAATATGATTAAATTAACACGTCTTTTAGAGGATTCAATTTTAGTATTAAAATGACATTTTTTAAACTAGCATTTTTACAATTTGCAATTTCATTGAAAGATTTGCTATTGCTGGAATCATTCAAGATTTTGCTCAACTTAGCTTTTTTTACTAACAGAAAATATTTCTTTATTCGGTAGCTCACTTAAGCTGCCTTTGCAAAAAGTTGAAAAAAGGTAAAGGATGTCAGTCACCTTAAACGCTTTTTCATATTTTACTGTTTTTCGACCTCGAAAGAAAGGGCCGTGCTTGCAATACTTTCGTGCGATCACAGATTGTATATAAATTTCATAAATTAGCACATGAACTAAAAGCTGTTTCTCACCCCAAGTATTTTGAATTTCTTTTTGAATCTTGCAAAGTAACTTCTGGTCAGATAGTCCATGGCGACTGGAAACGTTTTTTGGCTTATACCAAACAAAGTAATTTTCGTTTATTTATTAGCGCTATCGTATGTTCGAGGTTTTAGTCCACTAATACAAACACACAACAGATGTCGAAAAAAAGATGTTTTAAACCGCACTTGAACAAATAATAGCCTAAAGTATCTATGAAAAAACACCCCAAATCAGACACGCTTAGAAATAATTGCAGCATTTGCTCTTTCCTTGCTGGATTAATAAGAATCTGCAGTAGAAAGTTGAGCTTTTACAAAATAGCAGTAATACTGGGTGATGTGTTGTCGAATGATCACACGCACTGATCCACTTCTGCATATATCCATTTTGAAAGAGAAGTAAGCTCTAAACAAGTCACCCATGCAAACCTTATTCCGTTCCCGACATGCACGCAAATTGCACTGTAGGATAGAGATGTAACCGTCGTGAGCAGGTCATTAACCAATTCTTAAATGTGTCTACAGGCTTGCCTCTTCGCGCAGTCACTTTTTCCCACTGCCTTTTACAAGGTTTTCCTCAAACAACTTTCTAATTTAGAAATAAATTCACAATGTAGAGAAAACTCATGAGTAATATTGCTAAAAATTTGATTCTTGTTCTTATCACTTTTAGAGGGGAGAAATCGTGAAAGCTTTGCTCTTTCCATCACTTTATGAATTCCACAAACAGGTCAATTGCTACCCTGCAGTAAAATGAATTAAACCGATTACAGATTTGCTCTAACTTCACATAAACACTGGGTTGCAAAAGTTTACGAAAGCGTAATTCCCGCAGTAGCGTCTCTATAACGGATAGCTCTAAAAAAGTCTCCCGTGCAGAGGTGCGCTCACCAGCTGACAAACAGTTTGAAGTGGTTTACTGAGTGGAATTGCCCAACAGCTTTTCCCTATACCTTGTTTTTACACCGAATCAATTAACGGAACTCCGAGCGAAACTGCAGTTGTTATAAGGCAGGACCGCACTTCAAGCACTCTGTGTCACGATGACAAGCGAAACTTTGTAAGAACTGGCCACAGCTACAGGCGCTTAAAAATACATATCTTACGTTTTTGGTAGATGAAAATACTTGATGAGGATGTTAACCTAAATTAAATACAACATTATGGTTGCTTGTTAATATTGAGCAATGTCATGATTGAAATCATCTGGTCTGAGTAGCAGAAACAAATCAATCTTGAAAAAGGAAAATGTTATGTGAANATGAAAAGAGAGCTCACGTGCAGATGTTTAGGGCTTAACATTTTGAGCAAAACTGCAGTCATTTGCAACGATGATGCCTTGTANATATTTAGTTTCAATGNACTGATATTTTACTTGTTCTTTTATGTAGCTGCGTTNATTTCAAAACTATATCAACAAACGTGCTTTACCCTTTTTACCCTTGCTTTAGTGCTGCGTATGCTTGACCACATTCTGGNAGACATTTATGAAAACTGCTTGGCTAAAACGATGTCCTCATGCTCCATGCCTTTACTTACGGCAGCTTTCGCTTCGGCCTTTTTTCATCCCTATTTTGCAACACAAGCCAAAAGCAAAAGTTTGTGGGCATTAAGCGAGTGCCTGCAATTTTTTAATTTTGTCTTGATGCCCAGCAAAAGTCCACAAAGAGCAGAGGCGGTTCAAGAGGTTTTCAACCTTTGAGTGCGTTTCTGATTTTAGGTTTTGGACGCGGTGAGTCACAAAACGTGCTGAAGTAAGGTTTTCGGAGCCCTCGTTTCAGGGTCCTCGAATCTGAACATCGTTTAAACCAGGGGTGATGAACCTATTTGCTATCGCGCGCCACTTTGTCAGTTACCGCTGAGTAAGCGGGCTGCACGACTTTTTCGTCATACTTTACGGTATATATATGTACCATTAGTACCGAAAAGGTTAAACAGTTAAATCCTGAATTAGATAAAAGGTTTGCACTACCTTTGTATGGTTCCTGCGTGATATGCGCGTAATTCAGTCGGGCTATCAGCTTTTGATATCGCATCGCAAAGATTAGAAGCGGGTCAAAGAAAGTTCAAGACTGCTGG
>JGI24159J19872_10002977_pt1 | contig 20697 bp, 12 predicted proteins | sample Ectturendosymbi4_FD_19872 | JGI IMG/M metagenome (IMG submission 19872) | reverse complement strand
AAATTCAGCAAAATAAGCTTTGTATGTAATATTTTCGACCCTATCCCTGTGCAAGAAATGGTTTTATTTAAAGGCTATACAAAACAATCACCCCAATTGACGTTTCTTTGTCGGGAACCATCGATCATAAAACGTATTTGAAAAAAATTAGGGGGGGCTTCAGCCCCCTTATCCCCCCCTGGATCCGCCTATGCAATCACAGCTTGAATTGCTTGCTCAGGAGGCCGGAAGTTTCCAAAAACTGTCGGATCTCCTAGAAGGGTATCAGGATATGCCTTGGTTAGGGTTTGGAGGAAAAAAAGCGGAACTAATAAGTCTTCTGTGCTTCGCTCGAGAAAACTGCAAGTAGTTCATCGACCATACTATTTGCTTGCATTTTATCATCCCTCGCACAACTACAAAATCATGACTGTGCAAAAGTCGTAACAAACCAGTTAAAAATCATCAAAACAATGGCAAGGATTGCAAACTTCTCTGGTCCGGGAACTGAAAAAGATTTTAAATATTGCAAAATTTAAGGCGCAGCGCGTTACGAGCAGTGCCGCATCAGCCCAACTTTGCCCCCCTCCAAAGTGTTCACAGGGGCCCCCTAATGGTGATTTATAACTTTAATTTAATTACGTGTCTGCGGACCTGGGCAGAACCGTCGCCAGAAAGTCTTCCATTGGGAGCCTTCGTGTTTGTGCAGGGGGATAGAGGTTCTGAAAACTTGTTTTTAATTCACTAACGTGAACAGTATTTGCAGGTTGTGCAAATTGCATTACAGTATAAATATTTTCCCGCAAATACCCATGTTACAGATCGTAGTTTCCAACTAAAATTTTTTGAACGAGTTTATCAGAAGGAATTGGGTCGTAAATCATTGTCATCTAATTGACGGCGAATATTTGGAAATGTCGTAATGAAATGCAAATGTAAAAAAATTTGCAGGAAAGCAGAATCAATCCTATCGTTCAGTTATGAAAACATTATTACCGAAGGAGCAAACATGAGGCCGGTCAAAGCATGTGCGCCGCGATGAAAATTGAAAAGCGTGCGCATTGGCCGTTTTACTGGCCGAAATACGCTTGCATAAACCTTGCTGATGTCTTGACTGTTAATCTCCTGGTGCATGGCACATGTTTAGATAAAGAAGACTTTGTATCTCAAATCGCCTGCAAATGTTAACAACTATAAACTAAGGCCTACGTGGACGCAACGGTTAACAACATCCATAATCCACTAACTGCAATACTCTGTTTTGGGACAACCTCCACAATAGACTCTTCAAACCATACACATGGGCGTCGGAAGGGGGGGAAGGGGGGCGTTGCTCCCTTGGATTTTGAAATTTTCAACAAAAAAAGGTTGTTTTCTTAGTTTTGAGAAGGAAAAATCAAATTTCACCACTTTTTCCCCCCTGGAAAAATCCCAAAATATGAGAAGACTACCTGGGCTAGACATATACTAGCCTAAATTTTTTTACAACAATCACCACACAAATTTTGTTGATCAAGTTGAAGTCTGACTTCTGGATGTATACAACTAGGCATGTAAGCAGGGCCGGACAAATGAACGCGAGGCCCATCAGGGCAGAGCAGGCCCGTAACCAGTTTGGGACTCCAGGTGGGGCGAAGAGTTTTCTGAAAGGGGGCCAAATTTTTTAAAATATGTCCAACACATTTTCCAGAGGGGCGAAAAATATTTTAGGGGGGGATTCGCCCCTCTTGGTTACGGGCCTGGGGCAAAGCCGTGACCGCGATGCCCTCGACACGCTTAGCGCAAGTGCGCAGTTCGTTCCTCTGCCTGCAGATGCAGGTTGGGAAACTTGCTGGCGGATTGTTGTACTCCTGGTCTTTATTGCGTAACAATATCACGGCAATAAATCTTCAAATGTTCACTTCAAGTTACGGTAGCAGGCGTTTTTCCGCATGTGACCAGGGCTCCCACTGAGGGTTTTTTCCTCTCAGACCTGGTTTTTAAGTCGACCTGGGGGTCTAGGTTTACTGATGAAAAATCGGGTGAAATCGGTGTTTTTTGAAGTGATAAATTCATCAGTAACTTCAATGTGTTCAATAATATAAATATAACTTTACGTTGCAGTGTTTACATGCGCACATCATGTGAGAAAGTATCGGATGAAGCAGAAGGTGTTCAATCCGTTTCATATTCTCATATAAGATCATTGTCAGGGTTATATACAGTGGTGTGTTTAAGGGAAGGCAAGCGAGGCACTTGCCTCAGGCCCAGTGGCGTAGCTGGCAAGGGGGCGAGTCGCCCCTCCTGGCAAGCTAAATGTAAAAACTGGGCCCCCTTTGGCTGAAATTTTGATATTTCTTATTCTTTTGGCATTCAGTTGATTGCTTTTATTGGCATTCAGTTGATTGATTTTTTCTTGCGTTTTTCGGGGTGTTTTTGTTATTTTTAGCCAGTTTAGACATCCACGACGTCCGGGTTCAGTATCATTTCAAACTTTTTTTCTGAGTGTTGCTTGGGCCCCCTTCAACTAAATTTTACCCCCCCTGGCTCAAACGTCTAGCTACGCCACTGCTCAGGCCCCCTTTGCAACCGTAATGTGTAAAGTACCTGGCTTTCAAAGCGGCCCAAAGTAACTGTAATGCATAAGCACTTTCTTTCAAAGGGCCCCCTAACTTCATTTATTTATTGTGCTTCATATTTCAATTTGGGGATCGAAGCTTTCTTTGGGCGGCTAAGTGGTGACGGGACTGAATTTTGGGCCCCCTGTGACAGCGTGGCCCCCCCAATTGGGGGGTATGGAGTGCGCCTGATACGGCTCTGGTTACGAGTTTTTGGAAACCGTTTGCCATTGCTGGTGGTAAGGGTGAAGCTGCGATTACCAACCAGTTCCATGTTCGAGCTGACCATGCACCTGTCAGGTAACAATCACAGTAACTTGCAGGTACAAGCTACCTTAACTGCAATGGCTGATATTATAAGAGTCTGTCTGGTTCACAATCGTCTATTGTTTCTTCACAGTAGGTAGTGCGAAATTTTTGCAATGATCATCTGTGATCTTTGGTGGGGAGTTACTGCCAGAGTTTGGGTTTGTAAAGGAGGAATGTGAAAAAAACTTTGAGAACCACTGAGCTAGTACCTTTCAGCTGAAAGTAGATCAGTGTTACCCAATCTTTCATTGGTCATGAAATTTCTGGGCAATGTTTTCACTAATTTCATTTTTGAAAAACTTCTCTTGCATGAAGCGCTGGTGACGGGAAGAGTTATGCTGTTATAGCTACCAGTAACAATCAAACACAGCTTTTTAGGTAACTATAAATGAAAAAATTGTTCGAACGATATAGGCAGCTTCGACTCCTTCGATCCGAAGTAAATTCTTTGCCAAAGTTATTTCATATTTTACATCATTTTCACTAAATAAATATGATTTGGGAATTCTTTCAAATGCGTTTCTGATAGAAGTGTTTGACTTCCGGGGCAAAGAGCTGAAATACGCGAATGAACTGCTTCTGGATCATTACAGAAAATCCGTACAAAATTCTATGAGGTTGCAGGACATATGGGTAGAGTTAAAACTGTAGTCACAAACCAATTATGTAAGATGTTTCGAAGTCGTATACGCAAGGCAGCAGCAGTAGCGTAGCCAGCACAAAAATTTGGGAGGGGCCAAAAAATTTTGGGGGAGCCAAAATGTTTGATTTTAGGCAAATAAAACTGTTTGGCTTCGGATACCGCCTCTTAATTCACAAAATGACTATATGTTCCGAAAATTTTGGGGGCCTACGCCAGCCCAGAAATTTGGGGAGGGGCAAAAAATTTGGGTGGGGCCAAAATGTTTGATTTTAGGCGAATAACACTATTTTGTTTGTAAAACCGCCTCTCAAAGCACAAAATGACTATTTTTTAAAAAATTGGGGGGGGCATGGCCCCTTTGGCCCCCTGCCTACGCCTATGGGCAGCAGAACGCAATACTGCAGCCAGGTTAAATTCGGATGAAGTAACTGAAACCATTTCTTAACGGTTTCACAAAACCTTTGCTACTGGGACAAGCAATAATCTGCTGACAGTAATACAATTCAGTTCCATCTCACACTGAAATGCACGAAAGCTCAATTTTACCACTTCTGCAACTGTTGCTTAGTTTCGAAATCAATTTATTAACACCAAAACCGCGGTCTGACTAAATTTCACGCAGGATCCGAGCAACCACTGGTGTGTATCTTCATAAACAACTGTAGTTACCCGACCGCCAAAAACAACAACACAGCTTATGCATTTTGTAAATATTGAATGCAGGCTGGAGGGTTTCTAAATTATTGTTTAAATTATTGCTGGCCGAAAGTTATCTATTACATACGTAAACCAAACGAACTTAAACGGGAAACTAAAAACAACTGGGGAGGCGAAATGAGGGGCCATCCAAAAATCTGGTGCCGCGTGGCCCACCCAGGCCCTCCCTTAGAATCACCACTGTGTGTAGGGCACCAAAACTGTCTTTGCTCTCGCGCGCGGTAACCCTAGGTAGGCCACTAACTGCGTGTCGCAATTTGCTGCACATTCATGGAAAATATCAAAGCTGCTAACTTGACTGCAGCAAGGATCTTTTTTTTGACCGTGTGTAGCCGGGGTAATTTTGAAGGAGGTGGCTTTGTTGTCCCACAGGTTACTTTTTTCGACGGCGGTATCGCCATTCGTTGGACTCTCCAGCACGACCTCGTTCCCACCAAATGTCCGTCGCTGTGAGGTTAATAGCTTGATTTCACAAAGTTCCAATTTCGAATCCTTCACTTTTGAATTCCCTTTTGCTCAAATAGCGATTGTTCATAGTTTTCTTACACGCATTTTGTTCTCTTTGTAACAAGTACGCGAGTCATGGTAGGAGCTCGCAACATTCAAACCCATCACAGGAAGACGGATGTCCGGCGGCGATTCCTGGTTATCACAATACTGCGTTGACTGTTTTTCTCTGTAAATTGAGTGTATTGAAAATGTCATTGTGTCTTAAGTGAAGAAATGTGAGCTTAAATTGTAAACAATGTTAAATTGTCTACAGTAGCACGTTACATTCTTTATCGGAAGCGATTCTTCCCTGACTTGAAAACTGTTTCTTTTTTCATCTAACAATTATTATTGACAGGGCAAGTTTACAAAAATATTTGCATTGTTTATTTACAGGTATGAAAAATCTTCAGACGCTCAGCTTTCGATTCAATTCACTGACAAAAACGCCAACAAACCTTCCGTTCGGTTTACGGTATCTAGATCTCGTTGGCAACCCAATTACTGCACTGCCAAAATCGATATTTTCAAATTTGACACAGGTGACCGCTTTATATCCTAACGTTTTAAAAAGTTCTCATACGTCTTCAAGCAGTATCACAAACATGCCTTTAGATTAAAGTACACAATTGTTCAGTTAATTCGTTCGTATGCCATTAGTGGGCATGCTCAGCTTGGAACACATTGGATCCCTTGATTCTCGTAAAAACGTGTGTTTATTTTATACGCCCTGACACATAAACCCCGCGAAATTGCCTTAAGCTTATATGCTAAGCGTAGGTCATTATGCTGCCAACGTTTTCACAAAAAGAAATCTGTTTGACTGCTACGCTAAGGTTAAAGCAGAATCCCTAATTCTTTTACAGTTTCTGAATTTTTTGCTACTTGTGAGTCTTCAATTCTCGCCTGGAACTTTTTTCCTGAAATTATGTTCAGCTCTAAGCAGATTTATCTTTATACATACAACAGTAACATGCCTTTTGGAGTAAATTTTTGAATGATTATCTTTAAAAATACCTTTCAAATTTGTCCAGGTGTTCCTGAGCTTTTAGTCTATCAGAAAAATTGTTTTGAATGGAACATCTCCGAATTCTGAAGCTACCGCTAGAATGTGAAAGAGAACACGAAAGTTTAGCTTAAACAGCATAACCTCGCCTTAAAAGTGAAACTATACTGAAAATAATAAAAATTTAAGAGTAGTTATAAGCTTCAACGCCAGTGTTCAATGCTGCCGAGGAGGGTGTTTTAAAAAAGCTTTGTCAAAAAACAATACCTGCGCTGCATGAGGCAGAAGGGAGCTTGCTGGAAGTTCTGAAAGATAATTCAGCCTGTGTGCGTAACATGAGCAGCTGAACCGGATGAAAGATATTAATTCTCAACACTGTTTCTATGTTTCACGTTAAAATAAAGTTGAGGCTGAAGGGTTTAGTATGTGAAGCACTTTTGTAATCTGAGTGGTAAGAACAAAATTCCTGTTTGGGAGAATGAAATCAATGAGTGACATAGAAACACTTAACTGAAATAGCAATATGACCTCCATCCATACACTTTGGGAAAAGCAGTAAAAAAATAATTTCAAATTGAAACCTTATTTTTCTACATTTTCATGAAGTTTGTCATATTTCATCTTCTTTTCGTGTTTTCGTGATTTTTGCGGTTGATACTATTGCCATTGCAACTGTCTTACCACAACGATTGCCTCATTTCTGAGTTGTACTTGTGTAGTGCATATAGTCTGTCGAAGGCGACACATGGCACTATATAGCAGGATTATTTCATTTTGGAAGAAGTACAAAAGCTGTTAAGTTTCAGTGCAAAGCCTATGCTTAATTTTTTATTTCATTTTAAATGAGAAGCCAAGCACCGTATTTGCCGCGTCGAGCTTCCTGGCTCTTGCCATTGAAAAAATCCGCTAAGCAAGCAAACTGTTGTTTTTATTGTTAAGCTGATTGACCTTGAGATGTGGGAAAGCGGTGTGGCGATAATTGAAGACGGAGCATTTTCTGGTATGACAAATCTCAAATCTCTCGACATGATGGATTGTCATGTCACCAGTAAGGTTACAAACTTCACATTCAGTGGATTAAAACTAGTGGAGACGATCGACCTTGGTATGAGCGAAATTCCTTCTGTGGATGTTGGAGCCTTTCGTGAGTTAGCAAAGCTGCAGGTAGGTGCATTTCGCCAAACATCTGTGTCAATTTTATAACAGCCAGGGGCGTAGTGGGGCCGGAACGCGTGGGAACGGCGCTCCCACAACTTTTTCACGTTTTGCTTTAAATTGAGTTTAAAGCTGTTTCAAAATGGCTATTTTTGAGTGTGCACTCCCACACCATTTTTGTTAGCACTACATCCCTGATAACAGCCCTATACTGCGTTGCTACGACAGAATATGGCTTAACTGCGATGCTTCGCAGACAATGCACGACCATTTGTGAAACTCTTTTGCATCTCACTTAGCAATTTGGCGCTCGACTATGCGGTACACCACTATATGAAGTACGGAGCAGAGCATATGACTAGGATTTTTTACACAAAATATAAAAGTTCGATTATGTGCAACGCTTTTTAGAAAAAGCTTGGTAACTTCAAAAAAAGTTGCACATAAGCTTAATTTCCATTCACGAAAGTGCTGTATTCCCATCCACAACAACTGTTGTTTTTTTAGCGTTGTATTGCTTACTGTGCCACAGCCCTGTTTGAAACAATAAAAACAAATGCTCTCAGCATAATAATAATAATAATAGCTATGTTTATTGCAGATTCATGGTCCGTATCACAGACGCAATCATAGACACAAGACCACAAAAAATGGTTAACCATAAAGCAGCACATTACAGAATCGGTGTTTGCACATGACCAACATTGACAGCAGGGTTGCGGAGTCGGAGTCGTAAGAAGTCGAAGGTTATTGGGTGGAGCCGGAGTCGGCTTTTTGTCCGACTCCGACTCCGGAACTCCAATTGGATCATTTTTTACATCAAATACATAAATTGGGAATTCCTGTTGAAATGGTATAATTTGTTTTGAAACTTTTGTTGAAACAGATATTTCTTGCTGTGCACCACGATTTCCATTGATTTTAACAGCCAAATTTCATTCTCTTAAGGAGTCGGGAGTCGGAAATTTTGGAAAGGTCGGATATTTTACCTCCGACTCCGCAACCTTGATTGAGAGGAGCAAAGCACTTTATCATCACCACAACTCTATCGTCATTCACAAGAGCACAAAAAATGGTTAGCCATACAGTAGCATTACAGAATCGATGTTTGCACATGACCAACACTGAAAGGAGCAAAACACTTTAACAACACTTCTCACTTTTTGTGTGCTTGATTTGTACACAATGCACACACTTTTTTACCACACAAAAGCAAAACTGAGGAGACGTGAACACCGAAACAATGAACCAACAACTACTGCAGTTGGTCTCCATCATACAGAAGCGTTGAATAACTGAGGAAAAATGAAGATTTGTAGAAAGCATCAGACATTTGAAGCGATCGAATAAAAAAATTATATGAAGAAGCACAATCGATAAAAATTGTTTCTCAGCAAGGCATTGAAAGTCCTGACACAATGTCTAACCTGGTGTGGGCGGACACATATTTCTGGGTATGTAATGCATAATTCGGTAGGCATTGTTTTACGCAGCACGCAAGCGCTTCATACAAGTCTGTGTGTATTTGCTCCACAATTGGCAAGCATACACATTGGCATGCAATAGGCACGAAATAGAGTGTTTTTTAATGCAGGAGAGCGCTGATCAAAAGTGCCTCTAATTTGTTTGCTGCACAGTACAGTGATTTCACTTATCTCTGGATATCATTATCATCCTTCAGTGATGCATTTATTCACACACCAAGGTATTTCACTTGGTCAAGAAATTGCACACACACACACACACACCGTTTATAAAAACGTTTGATGGAGCAGGTTGTTTATACTTTTTTGGGAAAAAAGAACACCATTTGTTTTGTTGCTATCAAAAGTGATTTCGTGTTCAGCAGCATAGTCACCACATATATTCAGAAGACATTGCAGCCCACGAATACTGGGGCTGAACACACATATATCATCAGCAAACATCAGATGATTCACAAACATATTTCCCACAGTGCATCCCACCCTGGCTGAGCCCAGCTTTTTAGTCTTATCATCCAGGTAAACTTGAAATAAATATGGGCTCAAAACTCCCCTTGCCTTACCCAATTGGTTACAGTAAAGGGGGATGTGTAGTTGGTACCCCATTTTACTCGAATGGTCTGTTGCCTGTACCGAATCAACAACAGTCTTACTATGCGCATATAGTCTTACTGCGCACATAGGTACTTAATTAGTTTAGCAAACAGCAGGTTGTGGTTGGTTTTGTCAAATACTTTAGATGCATCTACGAAAGCTGAAAACACTGGGTTATCTTTGCTTACATAATAAGACACAGTCTGTTTCCGTAAAGAAACACACATGTCAGTGCCATGTTTTGGCTTGAACCCAAACTGGTTGTCTGTTGCGCAGGGGTGTAGTGGGGCGGGAACGCGTGGGAACGGCGTTCCCACACCTTTTTCACGTTGTGCATTAAAATGAGTTTGAAGCTGTTTTAAAATGTCTATTTTTTGGATGCGTTCCCATACCTTTTTTATTAGCACTACATTCCTGCTGTTGTGGCCAAAAGTGATAAGATGCATGACAAAATATAATGTTCAAACAACTTGGAGATGATCGTTGCAAGGGAAACAGGCCCAGCTGAAAGTATTTCCCAGGCTTGCAGCTAAAAGACTACTTAAACCCTAAGTTATCCAGCGAATACTCTCATTTGGAAGGTTTGGACAAGAGCATAGGAGTGTAATTAAATGCCACTTAGCAAAATTATTTGGTGTTTAGCAACGTATTTTTAAACAGATTATGTTTCAAGTATGTTTAATATACGATACCCATGTACATCAAATCTGAAAAACATGTTGCATTGTAGAGACGAAAGGTAGGCAAAAAGACAAGCAATGTTTCCTTGATGAAAGCCGCATTCATACTTCTTAAAATGAGCAGGCAAGAATAGCTAGTAAACGAAAACAAACAAAGAAAGCAAAGAAACAAAATTCATGAAAGCAAAAAACAACGATTCAGAAGATGCTCTGGTGGAAAATGTTAACAGCAGTATTCTGTTGATAACTAATTAGTATTTGAGAGGATTGACTTAAATGTATAGAACAGGGGGGTCCAAGACTGCAAGCATGAAGGGCTGCATTACGGTCTGAGGAAAAATTTGCTGGCCACAAAGAGAGGAACTCAATTGTAGTTAAAAGACTCGTTTGCTGTTCCAACGGACCTAATTTTTGCTGCAGGCCCAACGCAATTTTTGATTATAGGGCAATTTTTAAGTTTTCTGTTTGTTTGTTTGCGACTCAAAATTGATATTTTCTGCTAGAAGAAAGATACACAACACGCCAACAAAATAACAAAACAATTTATTCTTGCTTTTGTTTATAAAGTCAATGTTCGCTTTAATTTCCGCAGTCGGCAGACGCAAGCAGGCATGCAGGTTTCATCAGCCATTGTGTTTCGTGTCGGTTTTCAATTGCTTTATAATTGAGAAAGCCCTTTCGCAAAATACGAACATGGGGAGAACATCTTCAATGCAAATCTCTTAAGCGGGGGCACTTGCCCGGTTGCCCCACGCTGGTTGCGGGTCTGGTTACCTTTCAATTTTTTCAAAATTGCTTCCCTAGAAGTTCCGTGGTATTTCTCGTATATTTTTTCGTGTTTGGTGCTGTGATGCCGCTTTAAATAAATAAATAAAAAATTCGTAACGGATATCACTTGCAACCTCACAAGACACTGGGGATTTGCCATTGTTGTTATTCACAAAGGAATACCTTTTCTCCCAGCTAGAATTGAACATGCTGTTTTCCTCTGACACTTCTCTTTTGACACTCATTTTTTGTTAAATTGCTCTGCTTGACTAATATTGCTTTATTGCTTTCACCATGCACATCTTCTCATCCAACTCAAATTAATTGCAGACTCTCTGTTTCCAACAAAGACAAAAAGATAAACGCATGCTTTGTGGTCATAGAGTACCGCAGCGTTAGCCTAGCCTAATGGTTAGCTATTGTAAGGTCATAAATTTCAAAAAGACTTTGTTACCCCCTGATAGTTACATATTGACCTGAACTTCAATGATGTGTGATTTGCAAGGGCTGTGTGGCTAATACAATGTATTTACGAAGTGAGACTTTGTGTAATATCAGGCATACAGAAAACGTTCGCGGGCCACACAAAAACTGACCGCGGGCCGCATGCGGCCCGCGTGTCAGTGTTTGGACCACTCTGGTATAGAAAATTTAGTACTGCAACAGCGATGGTTCATTAAACTTTTTTAAGCAGCTGGAAAGGTAATTTTTGTATTTCGGGTAAATTTCTCATATCACTGCACCTTTGTGAGTTGAAATTTTTGTACAAATATTGCTGTGGACAGTAGGAAAAAAAATGATTTTAATTGATAGCACAGGCCTACCTTGCATAGAGGTTATGAATACTAGATGATCTCTGGAAATACATTATAAATACTAGGCAGTATAGGTCGTCATGTACTCCTCGTAACCAAGAGTATCGAGAAATACTGCAGCAAATTAAAAACCTAAAGATGTTAAAAAATGTTGCAGACAGAGTCAACTGCCGAAGCAAGTATGCCCGAAGTTTATTCAATCTTTAAAAATTTGTTGCCCAGCCCTTTAAATTAATTTCTCTTGCCAAAACATTAAAAAACAACATACTATAGGGAAATATTGCAGTACCTTTTATAGGAAATTTAATGTTTATCATATTAGTTTTCTTCACCCGTTGCTTTTGTTCTATTTCTACGTAAATATTGTCTCAAAATGTTTATTTTCAAATTGTAAGGTTAACAAGTATACAGAACATTTTCACCTGGCGAAACAAAAATGTTACTATTCGAAGGTTGTCAATCATTGTAAACATCTAAATATTTTCGCAGACTCTTTGGCTGAACAACAACAAGCTAACCACACTCAAAAACGGAACGTTCTCTGCACTTCCTTCTATATCCACAATTTATTTGTGGGGAGATTCATGGATCTGTGACTGCCACTTGAAATGGCTGAAAGAGATGCAAGAAAAAAGGTATTACACCTGAAAATCAGTCAGATATAGTTTCGTGGACGGGTATGTTTCATTTGAAAGAATTCGAATTCTGCCCATAATTAATTACAGTTACATTAAAGGAAAAGCTACAAGTTTTTACCCTGCACTGTCAACCGAATTTCCTTGTTGGTAGAAAAGTATCTATTCTACAGAGTTTCCAGTGTTTAACAATGGAACTTCTTGAATGTATTTACTAGAACTAGTTGCCAATCTGCTGCAACTAGTATCGCCCAGTTTCAAGCACCTGTGCGAAAAGGATAGTAGCTTAATATTTAGTCTTTGATGATCGCATTAATGAATGAAATGTAGATCACACTGCAGTGAAGATTTTTAAAAATCTTACGATAAATTATTTGTATCATTCAACTTCAGTGCACTAAATCAAATTATTCAACTGGTCGTATATGCAGTTTTTGCAACCAAAGGACCATATTTAAACAATGAAATCCTTGTAATACGACTGTTCCGGGAAGCCAGTGTACAACATAAGATTGTCCAAAAATTGGCTTTCACTTGGTCGAGAAATTGCGCACACACACTGTTCAGAAAAACGTTTGATGGAGCAGGTTGTTTATACTTTTTTGGGCAAAAAAGAACACCAATTGTTTTGTTGCTATCAAAAGTGATTTCGTGTTCAGCAGCATAGTCGCCACAGAAGGCGTAACTTCTTAGTAAAGGAGCACAGCTTTGAATTGCAAACGTGTATTTCACATGATCAGCTCCTCCACTTTCTTGTTCAACGAGCACTAAATATTGGCCAACATCTTCAACCGGGAAGGCTAGACCTTTTAACTCTCTTTGTTTCCAAGCAGTTCAGTCATTCAAGATGAACATCTCATGCAATGTGCTCATCCTAAATCACTCCGTGGAAAGACGTGGGACACCATCTCCTCCAAGCAATTCATTTGTACTGCATTCACATAGACCAGCGATGTCCAACCCGCGGGCCGCTTGCGGCCCAGTTTAGGTGTTCGTTAGTGAAAATATCCCACATACTGACAGCCTATCCTTATGTTCATAATCTTCAATTTGAAATTTTAATGCAGGTGAGTGCCACTTTATCACGTCTGTTACCACTGCAATTAGGATTCGAACGCTTTCAATACATTAGCTTACGCTCAATTTAGTTTGCTAAGATCAAAGTAAGCCGTACAACGTGCTGCCCTCATTAATATGTCATTCAATGTGCGGTCCTGGTCAAGACAGTGACATGATTCTTGGTTCTGCAAGCCATTTGGGTTGGACATAGCTGCTCTAGACGCTCTTAATAATGAAACTGCCATTCTGTTCATTATGCTGAGGATATTTCAATTGCTGTGCGCTAATATAATTATTTTGAAACATTCTGACGTTTTTTCTAATATCAACAACCTTGAATGATTCATGCGTTTATTTTTCATTGGCCTCTTGCAAAGGTTAATAGCGTATTAGCGGTGTGTGGTTCCATGGACAAACAGTAACACTTTGTACAAGAGCTGCAGTCAAAACTCCGAGAGATGATTTTGAAACGTATTTTGTGAAAAACCGGAAAGTTCATCCAACTGAAAGTTGAAGTCATGTTGATTTTAGCTTAGGGTGTGTCTAATAGCTCTTAAAGTGTTAAATTTAGAAAAGTGCCAATTAGTCTAGCAAGTCTTTCATAAAAAAATAGAGTCAATCTCAATTTCCGTAAATTAGCGGACACAAAACTGTGGGAAAGTGTGAGCTAACTATTTGTTTTCATTAACTAAAAAAATTCAACAAAACATTTATCTAATGAAATTATACCACGGACAGTTTGCCTAAAGTAAACAATACTTCATTTTATACTCACCTCTTGGATTAGCAGATTGTTATTTTTTTGAAAACTCTAGTATACATGGACTTTTGAGAAGCCATCCCTTTTGAGAAGATATGTAAATCAAATCAGGGAAAATTGAAGTCGCCAAAATCCCTTTGTCCAGCGCAAGTATAAAACGGGGCCACCTAAACCCATTCCACCTTATTGCAGTCTCACTTGGTACTTTAATCCTTTGATAAGGTGGCAGAACCGTTGCCAGAAAGTCTTCAATAGGGGGGCTTAATATTCTGAAAACTTCACATTAAATTTACAACACAGCATTTGCAAATTACGATTCACATTGCGGGCAAATAAATTAAATATTTTCCCAAAAATACAAATAATAGGCTTGTAGCCTGCAACTAAAATTTTTTGATCAAACGTTACAAAAGGAATCATCGCCATTTACTTAACGGTGATTTCTTAGAGATGTCGTAAAGAAATGCAAATGTAACAAAAATATCCGTCAGTTATGAAAACACTGTTACCAAATTAACAAATCTAAGGCCGGTCAAAGCAATGCGCTGCGATGAAGGTGTTTTTTCATTAGTGCAAATTGATAAACTGCCATGAGCCTAATGTGAATACTGCAGGAAAAGCGAATCGGACTTTTTACTGGCCAAAATACGCATGCATAAACATTTCTGGTGTCTAGACTTGTTATCTCCTGGTGCCAAGGCACATGTTTAGATTAATACCATTTTGTATCTCAAATAGGCTATAAATGTTGGCAAGTACAGACTAAGGCCTATGGACGCGTTTACCATCCGCAATCCACTAACTGCACTCCTCTGTCGGGGCAAGCTTAGCAGTGATTCCTGAATAAACTCTTCTAACTACACTATTGACTCCGCCTAGCTGGCTGAACAACAGGCTGTGCAAACGTGTAACTTTGGTTGTGAGCAGTAAAGGTATCTTGCTTCTATGCGGTACAAAACACGAGGAAACTATCTGGACTCGCCAAATTTTTCACCACGATCGCAACACAAAATACGCTGATCAAGTGGAAATCTGACTTCGAGATGTATACAACTAGGCATTTAGGCTAATTTCACGTTCAACACTCCAAGCAATGATAGCTGGCGCCTTGCGCTCAAGACTCAAATAATGTAAATGCACTTGTGTAGCGGAATGTATCTAATTTTGTAAAGCAACATCTTGCCGCCTGTTATTTTGAACGTCCTTAATTTTCCGAATCGACAGTACTGATGGTTGCCTCTTCAGAGATTGAGAAACAAAAGAGTTACACTGATTAATACTGGACATATCAGAAAAACTCGCAAGTTTCTGTGGCAACAATTATTTCATGCAAATACTTACTAAAAATGATATGCTCCAAATAAGTAACAAGCAAACGAATTCGTGACATCTACTTTCAGGCCAGAGATGATCACGGAGCAGGAGTGCCGGATTTGCATTTGAGGCCGGAGCAGGAGCCGGGGTCAATGCTTTAGGTTCGAGCTGGAGCAGGATTCGGAGTCAACGTTAAGGTCTGTACAGGAGCCAGTCAAAAATTTTAAAGGACTTATTAAATTCCTGTAATGATGCTTATTGTTGTCAAACATAATGGAATTGATTGAAACGTGCTTTCTGAGCAGCCTCTTCCTATATCAACATAGTGTGACACTGGGTGGCAGTACCTAGCATTTCGCCACAATGCTGGTTGTAGAAGAGTGCCTATGCAAAATAAAGTGTGAAAGTTACAATGCAATTCCAGAATTTACGAAATAGGAATCCATGCAGCCACCATGACAATGCTGGGCTAATGATGTGGGCAAAAGCACAAGACACATGACAAAAACAATGGCCAACGAAGAAAACTATATATAAGGATGTAACATTGTGCCAAAATTACCACGAGCCTAGTGAAGTCCTCCGCAATCGCCGTGCCGCGGGACAATGCTTGGTGTGCCGTGCAATAATTTTGTCAGAAAATATGAGCATTACTGTTTGCTAACTCATACCCTAGCTAGAATTCCACTGTGGATTTATGTTATTTTTGTGAAGTCAGAATTGAAGCTTTCACAACCACGTGGCAGGTCTGGTGTAAAGCAATTATGGTGGGCGAAGGTAGAGGCTTTGCTGTTTTAGTGAAATGTCAAAATCCAGCCATTCAAATTACGCATTGCTGTTTACATAGGGAAGCCAGGCCCGTAGTCATGATTCAAGGTTTGAGGGGTAAAATACATTTTTAGGGGCGCAAGATGTTTGTTTTTATTGTATGTTTAAAACAATTTTTTTCTGTGCACAACAGGGCCTGAGGGAACTAGGGAAGCCCTAAAGATCACAGTTTTTCCAAAGGAGTTGTCAGAAACGATGAACAACTGTATCCACATTCTGAATTTCGTTAAAGCAAGAGCTTTGAATTCACGAAATTTGTCGTTACTATGCGAAGAAATGAGGTCAGAAACTAAATCACTACTATTTCATACGTCTTTGCGCTGGGTTTCCCGGGCCAAAGTCCTTTCTAGATTCTTCGAGCTCCAGCATGAAATAAGTCAGTTCATATCAAGTCAGAACAACCATCATCTGTATGAACACCCTAAAGATGATCGTAGATTTGCTAAACTTGCATACAGTGCCGGATTAACAATAGTAGCAATTGCTACGGGCCCCGCGCTTTTGGGGACGCCGCGGTCTTCTGTAATAAATCTTATTTGTTACATTGTATATAAGACTGTTTTCAGTCTAAGAAGTCAGTATTTTGCTAAATTTTCCATAAGTAGAAAGCGAAGGTTTTCATTTGAAAAGCTGTCTGTGTCCAGAAATTCTTGTTTGATTATTTTTGTGCAGTTACGTACCAAAAGGCAGAAGATTGCGGTCAGCAGTGTTGCCATTTCAACTGATTTGCTGCTGCTAAATCTAGCAGGATTTTCTCACTGTTAGCTGTAAAATTTTCAATTTAGCAGCTAGCTGATTTTCTAGCAGGATTTTTCCAATCGTTTGGCAGGTATAGCAGGAAACAAATTCTTGACCAAAAACTTGTTTCAACAGCTTTTCAAGATGAAAAGTTTTACACCTTCTTCATCAAAAAATATACTTCTCTCCTTTATGACGTTTTTAATTGGGTAACACCAGGACAAAGCACAACCAGCTGCCTGCAATTATTTGGAATTTTTATTATGATGCAGCGAAGCTGCTTCAGGCAGACAATTGTACCATACTAACAAGTAATTAGATGGCTTGGTGAAGCCTAAACGATTTAGCCTACTTGTGTGCTTAGTGAGCGCGTTTGTTAAATACAACATTAGTAGAACATGTTTTTGTCCCACGGCACGACATTTCCCAGTGGTTCAGTTTCGCTAGTAAGTAGTAATGTCTAGTATAAAAAACTTCGTGGGAAACCAAAGCTGCCAAGAGTTTCGAGATATATGGTTGTGAGCAGGGACGCCGGAACATCGGTAGGGCAGGGGTAGTAAAAAGTTGAGGGCAATGGAAACGTCTGAAAAACAAACAAATCGTTACCAATTATGCTTGCTACTGTTCAACAACAATGTTGACCTCCAAATGATAGAAGAAACTATAGAAAATTTGTTTCAATTCGATCTTGATAAACCATAAAATTACCTATACTGCTCTTAAGAAAAAGACTCCTTTGCCCCCGTTGTCCCTCTTTTGAAAGGTCAGGGAGACAATGCCACCACTCTCTGGCGTCCCTGCTTAGCGCTATGACCAGTCACTGTCTCGCTGCATTACCTGCCAAGATGTCTGCGTACTGCGTGCGTACTGCGNTCAGCAGTCGCATGCGGCAAAACGCCAATATTGTAACTTGAAGTGAACCTAAGATTTGCTGCCATGTTATTNTTGCACAATAAATACCAACAGTAAAACATCCGCTCGCAAGTTTTGCAACCTGCCCCAGAGTTGCCAGATGAAAATTTCAATAAAAAGCCAAACAGTGCCAAAATGAGGCCAGAAAAAGGCCAAACCGATTGATTAAAAACCTGAAAAAAGCCCAACGTTATTTGTGGTATTGTCATTCCTTTGTCACAGACAAACATATGAATTACAAGAATATCATAAGAATTTTTTTCAAACTTGAGATTAAGTCTATTTTGGCATTGTAGGCTACTGAAGCTCATTACTGATGCTTCTCTGACTTTTCATGGTTTGTGACTGTGGGATTGCACACTTTGGGTACAATGGTGCCACAGTTAGCATACTAACCCATCGGCACCTTTCTGCAGCCATGCGAAAGTCATGGGCAAGTTTTTTCAATAAAGTCAATTTTTTGGGAGTAAGCTTGAATGACGTGATTTTTTGCGAGAACTCTGGATAGAAAGAGCAAGTTTCATATTCNTAAATTGAATAGGTCAATAAAAAGCCAATTTTTACCGTTANGTCAATATTCTTTNTATAGGGCAANAAAGTCAATATTTTATAATTATCGGTTGTTAGTCAAAATTTCTTTTTAGTATTGGTGAGAAAAAGCGATAATTTTGATATGCCTTATAAAGCTTACACATTATGAAATTTGTTTTGCAATGTCTGCCAATTTTTGCACGGTGGTACTGATTACCATTCCTAGCGCAATCAAATTATTCAAAGTGCACTAGTCAAAGTCAGATGAAATTATATGCGAGTGTGTTGCAATCGAAAAGTTGTGAGTCTAGTGACAATTAGGAGGCGCAACATTGTTCCAGTGTACATTTCTTAGGTAAAATCGTGTGCAGTACAGCGCAGACGGAGAGCCATCTACGTTGTCAGTTCAAAGCACCTTTTTATTATTTAAGCTGTTACGGTAAAGAAAAAAGAGTGAATAGTTTATTCATGTAGGTGCAGTGTGCAAACTTCCTAAGGCTACGTTTACATGAGGTTTTGCTTGATCAAAAAAAAAATCTCAGGCTGTGTGTCAATGCTGGGACTGTTAATCTTTGTTGGCATTGGCATCCGCAACGCAAAATGCAGGAGGCACCGTTATCCCAAATTGGTGTAGTTTACTTAATGCTTTATCAACAGAACTAAATGAACAAATCATTTTTTAATTTTTGCTTTCCTAGGGAGAGGGTAACCGCCCCTATTCGGGTTTGGTGTAAATGTAGCCAAACAGACGATAATTTACTGTGAATTCAACTGTCAAACAGTGAAGTAACATAATTAGTAAATTATTTAAATTTGGCTTTAGATTGTGATTCAGATTTTTAAATGATGCTAAAAGTTAAAGCTACCATTACATATAAAATGCAGTCCATAGGTAAAGAATTCCTTGAAGAATTTATGAAAAGTCCCAACAATGAATTGTATTGCAATTTGTGTAACTGTACGGTTTCTTGCAGCAAACGCTTGCTTGTTGATAGTCATCGAAAAATGTCCAAACACCAAAAAGCGTTAGGTAGCAGATCTGAACAACTAATCCCCCACACTTCGCAAACGTTTTCAAAGGGCAGTGACACCGATTTTGTGGAAAAGGTGACCAAGGCATTTTTGTCTGCTGATATTCCTTCGTACAAGCTTAACAATAAGCATATCAAAAACCTCTTTTGTGGATTGGTCACAGTTTGCCATCTGAAACTACTTGCAGACGAACAGTGCTGCAACTAAGCGCAGATGAATTACAGCGGATACGAAATGCTGTTCATGACAAACAAATTTTTCTAGTTGTTGATGAGAGCACTCTGTCTGGCACACAGTATTTGAATATTCTAGTTGGAAGCCTTGAAACACCCCACCCCACGTAAGTTACTTGTACGACTGTCAACCTCTAACATGCGCGCCAGATAACAATAGCATTGCTCAAGCAGTTGACGATGCTGTTAAAACTCTTGGAACCATGCTGCAACATATATTATGGCTGCAGGTGCAATACTAGAATCTCTGTATCCTGAGCTGTTTCACATGACATGCGTAGCACATTTATTGCACAATTGTGCTATGATAGTCAGATCCCACTTTGAAGATGTTGATCATCTAATTGCAAAAGTAAAATTGGTAGCAGTTAAAAACAAAACCAGACAAGCCAAATTCGCTACTATTGGTTGCCTGTCTCAGCCTGTTCTTACAAGATGGGGAAGCTGGTTAATNCTCCTTTATATTATGCAAAGAATTTACCTGAAGTGAAAGCGANTGTGGAAAGTTTTGAAGGGTCTGGTGTTTTGGTAACTCAAGCAAAGGTTAGCTTGCAAACAATTGGTTTNGCTAGTCAACTTCTCAAAATCAAAGGCCAACATGAATGCTTAGTTAAACTTATAGAAACGATGGGAAGTGCCAAATACACCATCAAAGAAGCAGAGGTGGACAACCGCTACTTTATAAATAGCGTCGCTACCGCTCTTTGTTGAATTTAATAGCGTCGCCGTTCCTGAATAAAAATAATAGCGAGCTATCGCTACCGCTCCTTTTGCTGCATTTTAAAAAAAGTTTTGGTCTTGTTTTACAGATCTGTTTTGGAAAACCTAAACTTGAACTGTTTTTTGTAAGAAGTTGTTAAAGAAAAAACGTGATCTGAAAAAAATAGTCACTGAACATTCATGATATAGGAAAATTTTTTTTACACTACATGCACATATAAATGGAACACAGACTGCGGAAACGCCCGTATAAAGTGCATTTAGCTTTGTGAGTCGATTGTTGTAGGTTAGCAATCGACTTTAACAATGCAACTTTCGTGCTGTGTGTAAAGCACTCAAGAAAATAGTCAAGCAATAAATGACCAAAACTGTTTGTCACAGAGTTTAATACGCGTGTAAATTGAATTAGGCCCGCAACCAGTGTGAGGGACAAACCCGACAATCAAAGCCTCCCACAAAATTTTTGTGCATTATTTAAGATTTTTTAAAAATGTTATGTTGATCTATGTTTCATGCGAAACTCCTGAACAAATTTCCGACTACTTGTGTTTTACTTGCATTTTGAACTGAGGTCCTTGTTTCTACGTAGTAGTTTTGTGTAGAACGTAGTTTATATAGCCTGCGTGCAAAGAATGGTTATTTAGATATTCGAGAGCGAATTGACCAACCACCGTTTCCTTAACATTCCAGCTTTTGAAA
>JGI24159J19872_10002974_pt1 | contig 20705 bp, 11 predicted proteins | sample Ectturendosymbi4_FD_19872 | JGI IMG/M metagenome (IMG submission 19872) | reverse complement strand
CTAACAAAGCTTTGCCATTTTTTGTAACGTTACCTACACCTTTCCTAATTACTTTTCTCCTCACACGACAAGTAATTGAGTAAGAATTCTCCAAAGATTTCAAATTAAGATGTTATAAATTTAGAGATTAAAAAAAAACGAATTTAAGCACTACTTTGAATTTCAAAACGCAAAATTGTAACCAAATTTTCATCCATCCAAACTTGCTCACTCTGTCGAAAACAAGTTTTAAAAATGTTGCTCGTGGTTCTGTTGTTGACGCAAATAAAAAATCTTTAGGCCTATTAGAGCAATAGACTTTTTTGGCATAAATTAGGTTTACATTTTGAACCAGCGAGGTAATATCCCACCGCATGCTCTAATGCAGTGGCGTAGCGATGTTGACGTCGCCCGGGGCCGACCACAACAATGCTTCCTCTTTCTACCCCTCACATTTGCTTACAACAATATAAAATGAGAGAAAATCATGTATCATGCTTATTATAATAATAAGGAATAACAAAGCATCTTGAACATCATAATCAAAGACTCAGAGACTCAAAAGGATCTTGTTTTAATTCTCGATCATGGATCTTGCTTTCTCTACTTGTTAGCCACCCTTCTCGCCATTAGTTTTCCTATTTTTTTGCTTTCTTTACATTTGCGTGTATGTATGGCTACATAAATAGCATAGCTGGCACATGCTAGGCTGTGGTTCAGCGGGAATGTTTTATTTTTTGTCATTACTTGTGAATCAGTTGGCGCCGTGGATTAAATGTGTTTTCCATGGCAACAACAAAGTGCACAGGGCTAACGAAGCCCTGAAGCAACTTGGGCTTGCTTTTTTTGTCTTACTAAGGGCAAGGTGCTCGTAGTTTGTCAATTTTTTTTGCAACTGCGGCAGATCTTTTGCAGGTAACCATGGATTTTTTCTTTCTCTGATAAAAAGAAATTAGTATTAGATACTTTCGACAGGCATTGTTGGGATGCAGCATGCTGCAGTAGAATGAGCGAAGTTTGGGATTTTCGGTAAAGTTGACTAGCAGTGAAATGGTGTAGCGCCTTCCCGCTGATTTTATGGCTCCATGTATGATCCCTAGATTTGCTATTTTTTATTGTAAAGTTTTTATATTTTCAAGTTTTTCATAATTTCTATATTTTTACGTAAAACTGATATTCACAACTGTTCCAAACTTCCGTTTCTGTTGACACACTTAGAATTTTCGCAACACCGCATGTCGGTTAGAAAACGCAGAAAGGCCGTAAAGCGCATAGCAGTAGGCTACGTCAAAGTGACTGATCAGCCATGACGCATTATTTGCTCTCTGTATAAAACTCTTATGAAAAAAACTTTTCCTCGTGAGTTCCGAGGCATTTTTGAACTTAAAAAAGTCTGCATTACCTTGAATAAAAATAAAAAAAACTTCACCAGCGTGTTGTAACAGAGTGCTTTGAAAACACTTCGAAAAGAAGACATGGTTTCATTTGGCTTCTCAAAAAAGAAACTTTTAGGCACTCTCCCACCTCTTCTGAATAAGCCTATGGGTTTCATAACAAAACTCTTGGAAAAAACATTTCAAAGACAGTCCTTAGCGAAGTACTCCCAGCCTGGCGCTGCAGAGATTACGCGCTGCGGTTTCACTGGTGCATGTACATTTCTTATTGAACTCAGTATAAATTTTAAACGGCGTGTAAGGCAAATTGTTTTTTCCATCTCGCAAACAACACAACAACAAAGAAAGCTTAGCCACTGAAATCGTTGAGCGGCTAAGTTTTGAACAATCATTTTTTAAAACCGTTTTTTAAATGAACTCCTTGCAAAACTTCACAAAAAATAACCTATGCAAAGTCTCGAGACAAAGAGCTCGAGACCGAGACCGAAATCCTTCAAGACCGAGACGAGACCTGAGACCTTCGAGACCAAAACTTCAAAAAACCGATCTCGAGACCGAGACCAAGTCTCGAGACTCCATCACTGCCCCTTGGGCCCCCCTAAATCCAGCGCTGACCTACAGACTGACTCACTTAAACGTTGAACAGATTGCAAAACCACATGCATAGTATGAGTATTGCTAAAAGAGCATAGGGCGGCCAGACGAGTAGGCCTAGGCCTAGGCGCTTGGGTTTGTGAATGTCCAAAATAGTATTAGAATTTGCATACACTGTGTAACACACACAAGAGATGCAAAAACAAACCTTTGACCACAGAAAAACTCAATGCCCTGTGTGTCAGTAAAGCAAATCCTCCACAAAGTTTTCCAAGAGAAATCGTGAGTTTCAAATTTGCAAAGAAATTTAAGAAAAACATCTATCTCCGCCTTCGTCGACAAAGAAAATGCTTACACTCCGCATCCGCAAAAAAACATGCGGAGTCCAACTCCGTGGAGTTCAAACTCCGCATTTTGTACGCCTCTGTTCACCATGTGAATTCGGTGAATACCCTTGCATAAAATTTCAGTGTTAAGGTCTCGCTACAGAACTGTTGTATGCTGCCTAGTTCAGAAATGTCTCATTTGTGTGTTTCTTGTGGATTGCTTACATGCTAACCCCCTAATCTACAGAAACGAAGCATGGAAAAAGCGGCTTCTTCTTTGACGGTGACAATTAAAGCGATTGAATATGCACTAAAAATTCATGGATGTTATGGGCATCTGCATGAGATATGGATGGAAGGTAAAACTAGGCATACCCGACACTCAGCTGTGCTTGTGGTGAGAGTAACTCTGTCGATCACGGACTTTATGCAAACTAGCGGGCTAGACTTCAATCAATGAGGCACAACTCGGTGAGAGACTCTTGAGGCACAGATAATTGAGCCTAGAGAGGTCTGTAGAGATGTTCAGATAGAACCCACACTTCGTCAATCACTCAGTGAAAACACATATGAAGAAAAAGTCAATACATCTGACAATCAGCACAAGGAAGGTTGTATATTTCTGCAAGAGCATTGTGAAATATCTTAAAGAAACATTTTTTGACATAAGGATCACACATCCTACCTTGCACAGTCTTATTAAAATAAATCCCTTTCAGTTTCACAGGTCTACCAGCAACATGAAAAGGAAAAGAAAGATAATAAATAAGTAGCCTACAACCAAAGAATGATTGATATTGAGAAGTCTTCATTCAATCCCCTTGTCTTCACAACAATGGAGGGATGGCACTGACCAAGGTCAACAAAAAGACTGGCTGAAAAAATAGCTGAAAATGCAGGGAGCCATATCATGCATCTGTCAGAGATTTACATTTATGGTGCCAGTGTCATGATAAGTCATGACAGCATGAATGAATGAAATAATATCTTTTCTAGAACTAAATATTCCACTCTTCAACTAACCTTATTTTGTTGTTCATCTTAACACTTGCTACTGGCCGACGTATCACTAAGACTGAGTTTATGTACTGTAACATTAGGTTTTGTAATGAGAATCCAAACTCTTTGTGGCTCAGAGGCTGTTTAAAAGTATAGTATTTTTGAGTTTGTCCGCCTAGGTGGGACCAGGTGCACTGGACCAGGACTGCAATTTGTGTGATGGAAGTGCTTTGATATGCTGCCAAATGCTAGGAAAGCATATAAGAATGGATTAGAAATGTTTCTGTAAACATACTTGTTGATAAAGTAGTAAAACTATCAACCGTGTTGATGAAGTTTTACTACTTGATGCCAGCGCATAGCTGCTTTTATTGTGTCAAATTTAAGTGAAACTTTTGCAAAAAAGTGACTCTGGTAGGCCCAGGTTTGTTATGGTGGTATGTAGCTTAAAAATGTATTGAAAGTGATTTGATATGTTGGCAATTTAGTTATGCATCACGCTTAAAGCATATCAGTTCATAACACCAGCACTGGCGTACAAAACGAAATATTTATTGTAATGACAATACTCCAACCATCAGTTCATCAACTTCATTAACACTTATGGCATGTTAAGAAGCTAGTAGTTAGTACAAAAATACAAGCTTGCCAGCCTCTTTGGTGCAAAGTCTATTGTTAAAATTGATTATTTTAATACAGCTTTCACTAGTTCAGCTTCTGCAAAAGTATAACTTATATGCATAAAATGGTAAAAACCTATATGTGTTAGTATGAATCTGGATCAAAAATATGTTTTAAAAATATTATTTCTACAGTCAACAGCCTACAAATTTAGATCTAACTTTTACTTTATGCCATGCCCATAGCCATGGGGGCATTCAGAGACAGTGCCCCTAAATATTTTTGTGCCAACTGAATTTTGTTGTGCTCAGAAAAGTTTGTTTTAAACATATATTGCAACAAAACAAAAATCGTTCCCCCCTAACAGATTATTTTGACCTTTAAACCTCAAAACCTGCCTACAGGCCTGCTTTATGCCACCCTGCTCTTTCAAACTTGTAGCATTCCAACAGTTCTGGCTGCTGAGTCTGCAAATGTTAGTGATTTCAGTCCACAAATCATTTTTGCAGTTAGTTGACATAGAATTTGTGACCTCACAGTTGCTATGATTGATAAAACTTTAATTGCTTTTATAAGTTATGTTGTCATAAGAAAGAAGTCCCTGCCTTCTTTAATAATGAGTAAAATCGATTAGAATACCAATGAAATGTGTCATACAAATCACAGAGAGCTTCAAAACTGCATATGATTTTTTGCTTGATTTTTTGATTTTATCACTGATTTAAATGAAATGATTTAAATCAATCAATCCTGACTAAAATTAGCTGAACTATCATTCAAAATTTGTTGTGCTTATGTAAAATCCCTTAATGCAAATAAGCTCATAACGCCAGTACCAGTGAACAAAATGAAATACTTATTTCAAATGCCAATACTGAAATTACCAGTTTAGTAATTTCATTGACGCTCATGGCACGCTTGCATAAAATGTTAAAGACCTATAATAATAATTAAATATCTGTTTCATGAGTAAAAAATATGTTCTATAACTATGTTTACAGTCAACAGCCTTCATATTTCATGGGATTTAAATGCAACATCACTTTATGCTAGTCTTCACTTTCAAACTTGTAGCATTCTACAGTTATGCCTACTGAATCTGCAAGGGTTAGTGATTTCACTCCACATGTCATTTTTGCAGTTAAATGACTGAGAATCTGTAACCTCACAGTTGCTGTGATTGATACAACTTCAAGTGGTTTTAACTTGTGTCGTCATAAGAAGAATTCTTTGCCATCTATACTAATACCGTATAGGCTATGTGAAAACTTAATAGAATGCTAATTAATTGTGTCATAGACATCACGCAAAGCTCTAAAACGACATGATTTTTAATTTTTATTTTTTGATTTAAATCATGACTTTTATTGCGCTTGATTTAAATCACTGATTTAAATCAATCAACCCTGATTTAATGTGATGTAATTATGCCTCTATGAAGTATTAAGCCATGTTATGTACCATTTTTGAAAAACATACATAGTATCTCATAGCAATTTCTGTTTCATTTATACTTACTTTTGTACTGTTCGGGAGTTTAATCAGTGGTCTGTGGCACCCATCTCTGCTTGCTTGTACCATGGGTCATGTGTTTTTTCACAGTGAATGCTGCATTGTTTACAAGTCAGTGGCAGGACTGCGCATGAATCATTTCTTTGCTTGGACCCATTAATGCCAGGCACAAGACTGGATAGGAATCGAACCTAGCCGACCATCTTTGATAGCACATGCTCAATGAACTGTGCCACTTAGCTGGTTCTTTTAGCAATGCTGACAATTTGCTTACATGTACATGCCCATACTTGAATATATACTTTTGTTAAGTTTCAATTTTGTTGTTAGCGTTGAATTGGGTAATCTTATCTTTGCATTGGTATATAGATCAATTAGCATTTCAAACCTGCATGTTTAAGTTGGTCAGCTTTGAGTGTGACAGTATAATTTTCAATGGCTTAACATTTTAAACTGTATGGCTATTTATATCTAAAAATTATTCTTTTCAACTAGATATCCAGCTTACATCCAAAGTCTGTAAAAAGTTGCATAAATGAAATGCCTAATGTTTGTGAAGAATCTGGCATAATATGTTCTGCTCAAAATGTGGGAATCCTTGCTATGGAAATTTACTTTCCATATTTTTATGTTGACCAAAATGATTTAGAAGAATTTGATCAAATCTCAAAGGGGAAGTACACCACTGGACTTGGACAACAGCAAATGGGCTTCTGCAGTGACAATGAAGATATTAACTCTCTTTGTCTTACAGTTGTTTCTTCATTGATGGAGAAACATCACATTGACTACTCTCAGATAGGTAAATGTAGCAACGATGGTTCTGGTAGAAAGAGTATGGCATTTTTAGTTAGATTACTGCATCTGTGTTTATGGCTTCCAACAGAAGTGTGAAGAGTGCTAGTCTGCACAATAACATACAAAATACTTATTCTTGTTCTATATTGTTAAATCTTCATCATTAAATTAAATTATTTTGAGTATTTGAGGTAAAGAACTATGGAAAAGAAGTCTTCGTTATACTTGCTTTGTACGCCCTTTTGGAGTATCATGAGTGGTTTCTACTTACTCTGCTTGTAGGCCATGTGGCCACTTCTGCAGTGAATGATGCTGCTGCAACCACTCTGCTGGCGTTGCGCTGAAATACGCAGTTCACCACAAACAGAATGTGCGTGAAGAACAGAACCATATATATGTGGCGTGAACAAGCAATAATATAGTGATCTCGTCAGGTGAACTCTATTGTTGCTTGCTGCCACAGTGTGAAGCTTTGCACACATGTCGCTCGGGCTTTCCGATCGCAATAAAATGGTGCTGTGACCAGGATGTGAAGGTCGCGCCAGGTTCAGCCTTCACACAAAGAACGTGTGATCGGTGCGGTTTGTTGTGAAAAGGAGGGGATGTTGTTGCGACCACTCCGCTGGCGTTGCGCTGAAATGCGCAATTCACCATAAACGGAATGTGTGCAAAGCACAACACCATATATATATGGCGCGAACAAGCAATAATAGAGTGATCTTGTCAGGTGAACTCTATTGTTGTTTGCTACCACAGTGTGAAGCTTTGCGCACATGTCACTCGGGCTTTCCAATCGCAGCACTGCATTGGTAACACGCCACTAGCAGCTCCGCGCCTGAACCATTCCCTTACACCCATTCATGGGGCTGGAGAGGCTGCAGGTATTGTGTTTCAAGACTTTGGTATGGCCCAACCACTTGGCCAGGACTGGAATAAAACCTACAGTTTCAGGGACAAGCACTCTATCCAACTAAGAAGATATTGAAAATTATGATTAGAAATTGTCGTTGCTGTCTTAGTTATAACTCAAAAAACTCTTTACCTTTAAGCAAAAGCATTACATAGTGTCTGGTGCACACTTTGTACTGTATGAAATGTCACAAAGAACCTGGAAATAAAACTCACAAATAATACTATGTTGATATATCAGACTATTCAAGCAGCAGCACTTTGTGCAAAACTGTCAAAGCATGAGGTCTACATGCCACATTGTTTCCCTGAACTTTTTTGTCTAAGCATTAATTCTAAAAATGTTAGTGTAAATGTACACCCATCCTGTGATATTTTGCAAGGAAATGTGTTCTCTCTTCTCATTAGAGTTTTCCATGTGTTGTTGAAAAAGTACTGCTGCATTTCCTCTGATACCTGTCCTAACATAAAAGTGCTTTAGCTTCGTCATTTTTTTGTTATTTACAGACTAACTTATTCACTATGGAAAGCAATCACTACAAACATTACATTTCAGGTTATTGTCAATTAGTTTAGATTTTAGTGACTGCGAACCTAATCGATTACATTTTTTCCTGAAATGAATCAACTTAGAAAGGCTCCATGATGTAGCGGTCATATTATATTTTTGAACTTAAAATATTTGAAACATATATGTTTTTGTCAATTGATTGTGATACTTGGGTCAATCAGTAAAGAATTGATTTTAAGTCCAGTTTGGAAGTTTGAAATAACTGCTTGATTGTTCACACCAGGTTTTGCTGTCAGTGTTTGGCATATGGTTGCAGCCTGAGATGTGCTGGTAAGAATTAGCAACTTAATTTTTACTTGCAAAAGTATTCAAAATTCATACCTAAAATAGCTTGCTTGTTTTCTTGTGAATTAATAATGACTGGGTGTAATAAGATCAGAATTATGCTGATTACAAACCTCACCCCAGTGCAGTGCATTTTGTATTAATTCCCAGTGCATGAAAAAATGTGTTTCGTGTAAATACCAAAGCATACTGTCAATTTTGTATGTCTTATATAGGTTGGCTGTGTAAAGAGATCACTTAAAATTTTTTTTTCCAAAGTTTTTGTCCTCAAAACTGCTGATGTTCCAATTCCAGGCACCGTGCACAAATTTATGGTGGATTTGATTAAAGTTCTTATGGAAATGATCTTGTTTCCAGCTGGAAGCAAAAACAATACCAACTTTCAAGGATTATTCTTGACTGCTATGTTTCTGATTGCATCTGTGCCATTCACCATGATGCATGAAATCAGTTTCATGCAGGGTGTCTGACATATGAATGTATGTTTAGGGCGTCTTGAAGTTGGTACTGAAACTATTATTGACAAGTCAAAAAGTGTGAAAAGTGTGTTGATGACACTTTTTGAAGACAGTGGGAATTTTGATGTTGAAGGCGTGGACACAACAAACGCATGCTATGGTGGAACTAGTGCTTTGTTTAATGCAGTTTCATGGGTTGAAAGTTCAGCATGGGATGGTAGGTGAAGTTTGTTTTGCATATTCAGAAGTTACCCATAATTTTTGGTTGTAATTTTCATGGTATCACCAGTTCTATGAAACTAGAAATTCGTATTTTACTTATAGGTCCTGGTATTAATCAGTTATTACCTGTTGCACTGCATTATTTCTGTCAACTTCTTTTGTCTTCAAAGGTAGGTATGCACTTGTAGTTTGTGGAGACATTGCAGTGTATGCAAATGGTAATGCACGATGCACTGGTGGAGCTGGAGCAGCAGCTATGCTTATAGGTCCATCTGCTCCACTTGTTATTGAGCCAGGTAAACTTATTTTGATCATGAGCTAAAGTTATCTGTTGCACATAATCTTTGCAATTGTAGTCACACCAAACAACAAATTGTTCTGTTGTACAGGGTTGCGAGGAACATACATGCGGCATGCATACGATTTTTATAAACCTGATCTTCGTTCAGAATATCCGGTCGTTGACGGCGAATTGTCCGTCAAAAGTTATATCAGCGCCTTAGACAATTGCTATCAACTGTTTTGTCACAAAGCGGACAAGCTTTCCAAAAGCGCAGGTGAGGCCTAAATGCGTTCAGTATTTCAAGCTTATTCTACGACATTCCACGTGAAGTCAAGGTATTGCTGTGAATTTATTTCAGGTACCTCCTGTTGCCTAGAAGATATGGACTACGTTTTATTCCATAGCCCATACTGCAAATTGGTTCAGAAATCACTGTCACGGCTGACGCTCATTGATTTTGTTGGTAACAAAATGAAGCATTATTCCGAAGAAAAAAGGCGTTTATTCGAAGAATTGTCAAACGTGAAGTACGTTTCTCCAGAAGTTTCCTTTTTGCGATATTTGCTGGCAACTCTTTTCTGCAGATCAGAGCGGCCATTGTTCCGTATTTGGGTTAATAGTAGGTGAAAAGTTAGGCGTGAGTATTAGCGCGATAACCCCAAACTTTGCCAAGTCAGGTTGCAGTGCAATTAAGGACTGGACATTTTTCTGTGAAGATAAGCTGTATACCATTCTGACTGTGGTTGAAACTGTTTTAAATTCCTGTTGTTTTTAGTTTGACGTAAATTTCGCAAGATGCACTTTGAAAAAATGCAATAAATGTGTTGCGAAATTGTACAACAGACCCGGCCAGTGAGCGAAATTTGTGACACAGGTTGTGCAGCTAATTGACAAACATCCCGCGAGTTGAAGAGTCGTCAGGTTTTCGTCAACATTTAAAAACAATTGGCCGCTTACTGAGACCAAAGAAAAACTTAACAAGGAGATAAAATAGGGAACTGCAATCACTGTCGCAGCTACATGACCCCATGGCTTCATCTTTTCACTTGCAGTATTTCTCATTGTGTTGCCCGCATAGAGGAACCTGAAACAAGATGCAAGTGGCCGATATCACCCGATTCGGCGGAATGTCGTCTACAAGACACTTAACTAATTTCGCGACACGTTATCGCAAAGCAATGTCAGCGTAGGATGTAAAATGTTGCTTTGTTTTGCAATTACACAGCGAAATGCTCATACCATTTTGGTATTTCTTCCGATTGTCAAAGCATTTTTTGTTTGATTTATCAAAACGCTGCTTAATATTACTGGGAAACTGAGGATGTTAAATTAATTGCGTGCAACATCATCATTGTTTTTCTCCAGACCTGGCCGCATTTGAACCCTTGAGAATCGATTGGGAACCACAGACTTGTCTTATACTATTTTAACATGAACAGGACTAGGGGATCACGCGCATCGGCTTTGTTGTCAATATTGCCGATGCACAGAACATTTCTAGTCTGGCAGTAGCGTTTTTCAACGACGAAACAGACTTTTCCGCAGCAAACGTTTGTTCAGAAAAGAAAAGTATGTGGCGGCTGCAGACGTTCTGTAGTTGCTTGCTGTGATGTTCCTTTTTTGCTTTCTGAGGAACGACTACTGAGCTTCAGGACGATTGCCTGCTGCAGAATGGTTTTAGGAAATCAGGTCTATCTCGATGTCCGATACCATCACCAGTTTGCAGGCAGCGTCAACACATGAAAGCTTTGTTAGCTTTTTCTTCAAACCTGAAGAAAAACGTAGGTAAAGAACTTGAACTTAAGAGGTGGTTCCGATATCCGTAACATTCTGTAAATGACGTCAGAGTCAGAGGGAGATGTTCTTATTTTTCGTTTTGTTTTTTAAGATGCTTCTCCCCCGCAACTATCCAACATTCACCTTTTTGAGCAATTTGTTGAGCCGTAATGAGGATTGCAAGTTGCGTCGGAATTGAACCTTTTTTTACACAAAATTAGTTTCCTCTTATCTGGTGACAGAGTTGCTCGAGTTTGCGTTTCTGCAGCTCTAGTGCAACCTTTCTGTTCAGAATTGGATCGCTCGAGGAAACAATTTTCGATCGAAAACTTGAAAAGATGTTCATGAATTGCAGCCGTAGCATATTTGAGTCAAAAACGCTACCCTCGTTGCTTTTAGCAAAAAGAGTTGGGAATATGTACACTCCATCCTTATACAGTTGTCTTGCTTCTTTGCTGATAACGTAAGTACTTTCGGAAGTTGCTTTGCTGATGACAACTCTTTCTCGGTTGCCAAAGTCACTGTGCTTGATTGACCTGTTTGTGCTTGATGAAAACGATCGAGAGTGTATCAGTATTTCACTCCTGGGTTGTTTTATTCCAGCAGCGCTTCAGAGGTAACAATCGCTGTGCTTCTGTGTGTATCGCCAAGAGTCAAATTGTTTAGTTCTTATGGAAATGATCTTGTTTCCAGCTGGAAGCAAAAACAATACCAACTTTCAAGGATTATTCTTGACTGCTATGTTTCTGATTGCATCTGTGCCATTCACCATGATGCATGAAATCAGTTTCATGCAGGGTGTCTGACATATGAATGTATGTTTAGGGCGTCTTGAAGTTGGTACTGAAACTATTATTGACAAGTCAAAAAGTGTGAAAAGTGTGTTGATGACACTTTTTGAAGACAGTGGGAATTTTGATGTTGAAGGCGTGGACACAACAAACGCATGCTATGGTGGAACTAGTGCTTTGTTTAATGCAGTTTCATGGGTTGAAAGTTCAGCATGGGATGGTAGGTGAAGTTTGTTTTGCATATTCAGAAGTTACCCATAATTTTTGGTTGTAATTTTCATGGTATCACCAGTTCTATGAAACTAGAAATTCGTATTTTACTTATAGGTCCTGGTATTAATCAGTTATTACCTGTTGCACTGCATTATTTCTGTCAACTTCTTTTGTCTTCAAAGGTAGGTATGCACTTGTAGTTTGTGGAGACATTGCAGTGTATGCAAATGGTAATGCACGATGCACTGGTGGAGCTGGAGCAGCAGCTATGCTTATAGGTCCATCTGCTCCACTTGTTATTGAGCCAGGTAAACTTATTTTGATCATGAGCTAAAGTTATCTGTTGCACATAATCTTTGCAATTGTAGTCACACCAAACAACAAATTGTTCTGTTGTACAGGGTTGCGAGGAACATACATGCGGCATGCATACGATTTTTATAAACCTGATCTTCGTTCAGAATATCCGGTCGTTGACGGCGAATTGTCCGTCAAAAGTTATATCAGCGCCTTAGACAATTGCTATCAACTGTTTTGTCACAAAGCGGACAAGCTTTCCAAAAGCGCAGGTGAGGCCTAAATGCGTTCAGTATTTCAAGCTTATTCTACGACATTCCACGTGAAGTCAAGGTATTGCTGTGAATTTATTTCAGGTACCTCCTGTTGCCTAGAAGATATGGACTACGTTTTATTCCATAGCCCATACTGCAAATTGGTTCAGAAATCACTGTCACGGCTGACGCTCATTGATTTTGTTGGTAACAAAATGAAGCATTATTCCGAAGAAAAAAGGCGTTTATTCGAAGAATTGTCAAACGTGAAGTACGTTTCTCCAGAAGTTTCCTTTTTGCGATATTTGCTGGCAACTCTTTTCTGCAGATCAGAGCGGCCATTGTTCCGTATTTGGGTTAATAGTAGGTGAAAAGTTAGGCGTGAGTATTAGCGCGATAACCCCAAACTTTGCCAAGTCAGGTTGCAGTGCAATTAAGGACTGGACATTTTTCTGTGAAGATAAGCTGTATACCATTCTGACTGTGGTTGAAACTGTTTTAAATTCCTGTTGTTTTTAGTTTGACGTAAATTTCGCAAGATGCACTTTGAAAAAATGCAATAAATGTGTTGCGAAATTGTACAACAGACCCGGCCAGTGAGCGAAATTTGTGACACAGGTTGTGCAGCTAATTGACAAACATCCCGCGAGTTGAAGAGTCGTCAGGTTTTCGTCAACATTTAAAAACAATTGGCCGCTTACTGAGACCAAAGAAAAACTTAACAAGGAGATAAAATAGGGAACTGCAATCACTGTCGCAGCTACATGACCCCATGGCTTCATCTTTTCACTTGCAGTATTTCTCATTGTGTTGCCCGCATAGAGGAACCTGAAACAAGATGCAAGTGGCCGATATCACCCGATTCGGCGGAATGTCGTCTACAAGACACTTAACTAATTTCGCGACACGTTATCGCAAAGCAATGTCAGCGTAGGATGTAAAATGTTGCTTTGTTTTGCAATTACACAGCGAAATGCTCATACCATTTTGGTATTTCTTCCGATTGTCAAAGCATTTTTTGTTTGATTTATCAAAACGCTGCTTAATATTACTGGGAAACTGAGGATGTTAAATTAATTGCGTGCAACATCATCATTGTTTTTCTCCAGACCTGGCCGCATTTGAACCCTTGAGAATCGATTGGGAACCACAGACTTGTCTTATACTATTTTAACATGAACAGGACTAGGGGATCACGCGCATCGGCTTTGTTGTCAATATTGCCGATGCACAGAACATTTCTAGTCTGGCAGTAGCGTTTTTCAACGACGAAACAGACTTTTCCGCAGCAAACGTTTGTTCAGAAAAGAAAAGTATGTGGCGGCTGCAGACGTTCTGTAGTTGCTTGCTGTGATGTTCCTTTTTTGCTTTCTGAGGAACGACTACTGAGCTTCAGGACGATTGCCTGCTGCAGAATGGTTTTAGGAAATCAGGTCTATCTCGATGTCCGATACCATCACCAGTTTGCAGGCAGCGTCAACACATGAAAGCTTTGTTAGCTTTTTCTTCAAACCTGAAGAAAAACGTAGGTAAAGAACTTGAACTTAAGAGGTGGTTCCGATATCCGTAACATTCTGTAAATGACGTCAGAGTCAGAGGGAGATGTTCTTATTTTTCGTTTTGTTTTTTAAGATGCTTCTCCCCCGCAACTATCCAACATTCACCTTTTTGAGCAATTTGTTGAGCCGTAATGAGGATTGCAAGTTGCGTCGGAATTGAACCTTTTTTTACACAAAATTAGTTTCCTCTTATCTGGTGACAGAGTTGCTCGAGTTTGCGTTTCTGCAGCTCTAGTGCAACCTTTCTGTTCAGAATTGGATCGCTCGAGGAAACAATTTTCGATCGAAAACTTGAAAAGATGTTCATGAATTGCAGCCGTAGCATATTTGAGTCAAAAACGCTACCCTCGTTGCTTTTAGCAAAAAGAGTTGGGAATATGTACACTCCATCCTTATACAGTTGTCTTGCTTCTTTGCTGATAACGTAAGTACTTTCGGAAGTTGCTTTGCTGATGACAACTCTTTCTCGGTTGCCAAAGTCACTGTGCTTGATTGACCTGTTTGTGCTTGATGAAAACGATCGAGAGTGTATCAGTATTTCACTCCTGGGTTGTTTTATTCCAGCAGCGCTTCAGAGGTAACAATCGCTGTGCTTCTGTGTGTATCGCCAAGAGTCAAATTGTTTAGTTCTTATGGAAATGATCTTGTTTCCAGCTGGAAGCAAAAACAATACCAACTTTCAAGGATTATTCTTGACTGCTATGTTTCTGATTGCATCTGTGCCATTCACCATGATGCATGAAATCAGTTTCATGCAGGGTGTCTGACATATGAATGTATGTTTAGGGCGTCTTGAAGTTGGTACTGAAACTATTATTGACAAGTCAAAAAGTGTGAAAAGTGTGTTGATGACACTTTTTGAAGACAGTGGGAATTTTGATGTTGAAGGCGTGGACACAACAAACGCATGCTATGGTGGAACTAGTGCTTTGTTTAATGCAGTTTCATGGGTTGAAAGTTCAGCATGGGATGGTAGGTGAAGTTTGTTTTGCATATTCAGAAGTTACCCATAATTTTTGGTTGTAATTTTCATGGTATCACCAGTTCTATGAAACTAGAAATTCGTATTTTACTTATAGGTCCTGGTATTAATCAGTTATTACCTGTTGCACTGCATTATTTCTGTCAACTTCTTTTGTCTTCAAAGGTAGGTATGCACTTGTAGTTTGTGGAGACATTGCAGTGTATGCAAATGGTAATGCACGATGCACTGGTGGAGCTGGAGCAGCAGCTATGCTTATAGGTCCATCTGCTCCACTTGTTATTGAGCCAGGTAAACTTATTTTGATCATGAGCTAAAGTTATCTGTTGCACATAATCTTTGCAATTGTAGTCACACCAAACAACAAATTGTTCTGTTGTACAGGGTTGCGAGGAACATACATGCGGCATGCATACGATTTTTATAAACCTGATCTTCGTTCAGAATATCCGGTCGTTGACGGCGAATTGTCCGTCAAAAGTTATATCAGCGCCTTAGACAATTGCTATCAACTGTTTTGTCACAAAGCGGACAAGCTTTCCAAAAGCGCAGGTGAGGCCTAAATGCGTTCAGTATTTCAAGCTTATTCTACGACATTCCACGTGAAGTCAAGGTATTGCTGTGAATTTATTTCAGGTACCTCCTGTTGCCTAGAAGATATGGACTACGTTTTATTCCATAGCCCATACTGCAAATTGGTTCAGAAATCACTGTCACGGCTGACGCTCATTGATTTTGTTGGTAACAAAATGAAGCATTATTCCGAAGAAAAAAGGCGTTTATTCGAAGAATTGTCAAACGTGAAGTACGTTTCTCCAGAAGTTTCCTTTTTGCGATATTTGCTGGCAACTCTTTTCTGCAGATCAGAGCGGCCATTGTTCCGTATTTGGGTTAATAGTAGGTGAAAAGTTAGGCGTGAGTATTAGCGCGATAACCCCAAACTTTGCCAAGTCAGGTTGCAGTGCAATTAAGGACTGGACATTTTTCTGTGAAGATAAGCTGTATACCATTCTGACTGTGGTTGAAACTGTTTTAAATTCCTGTTGTTTTTAGTTTGACGTAAATTTCGCAAGATGCACTTTGAAAAAATGCAATAAATGTGTTGCGAAATTGTACAACAGACCCGGCCAGTGAGCGAAATTTGTGACACAGGTTGTGCAGCTAATTGACAAACATCCCGCGAGTTGAAGAGTCGTCAGGTTTTCGTCAACATTTAAAAACAATTGGCCGCTTACTGAGACCAAAGAAAAACTTAACAAGGAGATAAAATAGGGAACTGCAATCACTGTCGCAGCTACATGACCCCATGGCTTCATCTTTTCACTTGCAGTATTTCTCATTGTGTTGCCCGCATAGAGGAACCTGAAACAAGATGCAAGTGGCCGATATCACCCGATTCGGCGGAATGTCGTCTACAAGACACTTAACTAATTTCGCGACACGTTATCGCAAAGCAATGTCAGCGTAGGATGTAAAATGTTGCTTTGTTTTGCAATTACACAGCGAAATGCTCATACCATTTTGGTATTTCTTCCGATTGTCAAAGCATTTTTTGTTTGATTTATCAAAACGCTGCTTAATATTACTGGGAAACTGAGGATGTTAAATTAATTGCGTGCAACATCATCATTGTTTTTCTCCAGACCTGGCCGCATTTGAACCCTTGAGAATCGATTGGGAACCACAGACTTGTCTTATACTATTTTAACATGAACAGGACTAGGGGATCACGCGCATCGGCTTTGTTGTCAATATTGCCGATGCACAGAACATTTCTAGTCTGGCAGTAGCGTTTTTCAACGACGAAACAGACTTTTCCGCAGCAAACGTTTGTTCAGAAAAGAAAAGTATGTGGCGGCTGCAGACGTTCTGTAGTTGCTTGCTGTGATGTTCCTTTTTTGCTTTCTGAGGAACGACTACTGAGCTTCAGGACGATTGCCTGCTGCAGAATGGTTTTAGGAAATCAGGTCTATCTCGATGTCCGATACCATCACCAGTTTGCAGGCAGCGTCAACACATGAAAGCTTTGTTAGCTTTTTCTTCAAACCTGAAGAAAAACGTAGGTAAAGAACTTGAACTTAAGAGGTGGTTCCGATATCCGTAACATTCTGTAAATGACGTCAGAGTCAGAGGGAGATGTTCTTATTTTTCGTTTTGTTTTTTAAGATGCTTCTCCCCCGCAACTATCCAACATTCACCTTTTTGAGCAATTTGTTGAGCCGTAATGAGGATTGCAAGTTGCGTCGGAATTGAACCTTTTTTTACACAAAATTAGTTTCCTCTTATCTGGTGACAGAGTTGCTCGAGTTTGCGTTTCTGCAGCTCTAGTGCAACCTTTCTGTTCAGAATTGGATCGCTCGAGGAAACAATTTTCGATCGAAAACTTGAAAAGATGTTCATGAATTGCAGCCGTAGCATATTTGAGTCAAAAACGCTACCCTCGTTGCTTTTAGCAAAAAGAGTTGGGAATATGTACACTCCATCCTTATACAGTTGTCTTGCTTCTTTGCTGATAACGTAAGTACTTTCGGAAGTTGCTTTGCTGATGACAACTCTTTCTCGGTTGCCAAAGTCACTGTGCTTGATTGACCTGTTTGTGCTTGATGAAAACGATCGAGAGTGTATCAGTATTTCACTCCTGGGTTGTTTTATTCCAGCAGCGCTTCAGAGGTAACAATCGCTGTGCTTCTGTGTGTATCGCCAAGAGTCAAATTGTTTAGTTCTTATGGAAATGATCTTGTTTCCAGCTGGAAGCAAAAACAATACCAACTTTCAAGGATTATTCTTGACTGCTATGTTTCTGATTGCATCTGTGCCATTCACCATGATGCATGAAATCAGTTTCATGCAGGGTGTCTGACATATGAATGTATGTTTAGGGCGTCTTGAAGTTGGTACTGAAACTATTATTGACAAGTCAAAAAGTGTGAAAAGTGTGTTGATGACACTTTTTGAAGACAGTGGGAATTTTGATGTTGAAGGCGTGGACACAACAAACGCATGCTATGGTGGAACTAGTGCTTTGTTTAATGCAGTTTCATGGGTTGAAAGTTCAGCATGGGATGGTAGGTGAAGTTTGTTTTGCATATTCAGAAGTTACCCATAATTTTTGGTTGTAATTTTCATGGTATCACCAGTTCTATGAAACTAGAAATTCGTATTTTACTTATAGGTCCTGGTATTAATCAGTTATTACCTGTTGCACTGCATTATTTCTGTCAACTTCTTTTGTCTTCAAAGGTAGGTATGCACTTGTAGTTTGTGGAGACATTGCAGTGTATGCAAATGGTAATGCACGATGCACTGGTGGAGCTGGAGCAGCAGCTATGCTTATAGGTCCATCTGCTCCACTTGTTATTGAGCCAGGTAAACTTATTTTGATCATGAGCTAAAGTTATCTGTTGCACATAATCTTTGCAATTGTAGTCACACCAAACAACAAATTGTTCTGTTGTACAGGGTTGCGAGGAACATACATGCGGCATGCATACGATTTTTATAAACCTGATCTTCGTTCAGAATATCCGGTCGTTGACGGCGAATTGTCCGTCAAAAGTTATATCAGCGCCTTAGACAATTGCTATCAACTGTTTTGTCACAAAGCGGACAAGCTTTCCAAAAGCGCAGGTGAGGCCTAAATGCGTTCAGTATTTCAAGCTTATTCTACGACATTCCACGTGAAGTCAAGGTATTGCTGTGAATTTATTTCAGGTACCTCCTGTTGCCTAGAAGATATGGACTACGTTTTATTCCATAGCCCATACTGCAAATTGGTTCAGAAATCACTGTCACGGCTGACGCTCATTGATTTTGTTGGTAACAAAATGAAGCATTATTCCGAAGAAAAAAGGCGTTTATTCGAAGAATTGTCAAACGTGAAGTACGTTTCTCCAGAAGTTTCCTTTTTGCGATATTTGCTGGCAACTCTTTTCTGCAGATCAGAGCGGCCATTGTTCCGTATTTGGGTTAATAGTAGGTGAAAAGTTAGGCGTGAGTATTAGCGCGATAACCCCAAACTTTGCCAAGTCAGGTTGCAGTGCAATTAAGGACTGGACATTTTTCTGTGAAGATAAGCTGTATACCATTCTGACTGTGGTTGAAACTGTTTTAAATTCCTGTTGTTTTTAGTTTGACGTAAATTTCGCAAGATGCACTTTGAAAAAATGCAATAAATGTGTTGCGAAATTGTACAACAGACCCGGCCAGTGAGCGAAATTTGTGACACAGGTTGTGCAGCTAATTGACAAACATCCCGCGAGTTGAAGAGTCGTCAGGTTTTCGTCAACATTTAAAAACAATTGGCCGCTTACTGAGACCAAAGAAAAACTTAACAAGGAGATAAAATAGGGAACTGCAATCACTGTCGCAGCTACATGACCCCATGGCTTCATCTTTTCACTTGCAGTATTTCTCATTGTGTTGCCCGCATAGAGGAACCTGAAACAAGATGCAAGTGGCCGATATCACCCGATTCGGCGGAATGTCGTCTACAAGACACTTAACTAATTTCGCGACACGTTATCGCAAAGCAATGTCAGCGTAGGATGTAAAATGTTGCTTTGTTTTGCAATTACACAGCGAAATGCTCATACCATTTTGGTATTTCTTCCGATTGTCAAAGCATTTTTTGTTTGATTTATCAAAACGCTGCTTAATATTACTGGGAAACTGAGGATGTTAAATTAATTGCGTGCAACATCATCATTGTTTTTCTCCAGACCTGGCCGCATTTGAACCCTTGAGAATCGATTGGGAACCACAGACTTGTCTTATACTATTTTAACATGAACAGGACTAGGGGATCACGCGCATCGGCTTTGTTGTCAATATTGCCGATGCACAGAACATTTCTAGTCTGGCAGTAGCGTTTTTCAACGACGAAACAGACTTTTCCGCAGCAAACGTTTGTTCAGAAAAGAAAAGTATGTGGCGGCTGCAGACGTTCTGTAGTTGCTTGCTGTGATGTTCCTTTTTTGCTTTCTGAGGAACGACTACTGAGCTTCAGGACGATTGCCTGCTGCAGAATGGTTTTAGGAAATCAGGTCTATCTCGATGTCCGATACCATCACCAGTTTGCAGGCAGCGTCAACACATGAAAGCTTTGTTAGCTTTTTCTTCAAACCTGAAGAAAAACGTAGGTAAAGAACTTGAACTTAAGAGGTGGTTCCGATATCCGTAACATTCTGTAAATGACGTCAGAGTCAGAGGGAGATGTTCTTATTTTTCGTTTTGTTTTTTAAGATGCTTCTCCCCCGCAACTATCCAACATTCACCTTTTTGAGCAATTTGTTGAGCCGTAATGAGGATTGCAAGTTGCGTCGGAATTGAACCTTTTTTTACACAAAATTAGTTTCCTCTTATCTGGTGACAGAGTTGCTCGAGTTTGCGTTTCTGCAGCTCTAGTGCAACCTTTCTGTTCAGAATTGGATCGCTCGAGGAAACAATTTTCGATCGAAAACTTGAAAAGATGTTCATGAATTGCAGCCGTAGCATATTTGAGTCAAAAACGCTACCCTCGTTGCTTTTAGCAAAAAGAGTTGGGAATATGTACACTCCATCCTTATACAGTTGTCTTGCTTCTTTGCTGATAACGTAAGTACTTTCGGAAGTTGCTTTGCTGATGACAACTCTTTCTCGGTTGCCAAAGTCACTGTGCTTGATTGACCTGTTTGTGCTTGATGAAAACGATCGAGAGTGTATCAGTATTTCACTCCTGGGTTGTTTTATTCCAGCAGCGCTTCAGAGGTAACAATCGCTGTGCTTCTGTGTGTATCGCCAAGAGTCAAATTGTTTAGTTCTTATGGAAATGATCTTGTTTCCAGCTGGAAGCAAAAACAATACCAACTTTCAAGGATTATTCTTGACTGCTATGTTTCTGATTG
>JGI24159J19872_10002973_pt1 | contig 20706 bp, 13 predicted proteins | sample Ectturendosymbi4_FD_19872 | JGI IMG/M metagenome (IMG submission 19872) | reverse complement strand
GTCATGTTTAACAAAAATAACACTCGGATTTCGAAAAACCGTTTGCGTGAAAAACGTTTTGGCAGGAATGTTTGTTTAACGCTGCACATCCATACACCTTCACGTATTGCTAATTTTTGCAACAGAACAAGAGTATAAATATATATACTGTAGTAATTCAAAGTTCCGTTCCAGCGGCTGGTAGGCTACGTATCGCGTAACGCAGATCGAACCGCAGTGCCGACAGTGTTTGCGAGGGTAACCCCCGCGAGCGTCTTCAACTAGTTCGGTATTTTTAGCCCGGCAGCACCATAATGCATGCGGCTCGCAACAGACGCGTCTGTGTGCCTCACGTCGTCAAGGCCGTAGGCGCGCTGTTGCTTGACAATCGACCCACCCCTGGAGCTGGTTCACTCCAGTCATTCATGAAAAGTTGCGCGGACCGCATGTGACTGACTGAAATCCTCTAAAACCCGATACCCACAAGCGCATTCAGCTTACTGAAAAACGCGAGAACTTACACAGCACATTTATCGCTGTTCAGCTGTTTCAAGGTGTAGGGTTAGCGTTGAGATTAGCTAAGGTACAAACAATACGTGGTATCAAACTCAGAATTAGCTTTACGTTTTTGGCAGCACCGATACGGATTTCAAGAAACACGTTCTTCCTACACCTACTTGCGCTGCCTAAGAGCGTAACTTTATTTTATAACTTGACCATTACTGCTTGGGAGTACTTCAAACAAATTGCACGCGCTGTCAATTTTCAATGAAAGAGAAATTTTGATTTGAATGAAAGCGATGCGAAACTATTCGTGGTAAAAGTACCTCAACTAAATATTTGATCCGCAAATCTCTATTTTGCTTTGAGGTGTTGCCAACACATCGGCGTGGTGAAATCTGGCCAAACATCGCGGCATTAAACTACCAAAGTTTCAACTGCAAATTCGGTTTGCTCTGAATCTCGAAAAGATAGAGTATACGTTTTACACCTGTTGCTTCTCTCAGTCTGCGAAATACTTCAAAACTTTTTCCGTTTCTGCTGAGCGTCAAACTCGCGGCACTAGGTTCACCAAACCCTGCGCCGATGCGGCATTGCACCTTCCCGTGTTACACTCTTTTCAGTGCTCAAGATTCCTGCCCGAACGGCACTGGACTTCGACCGTGCTGCGGGCAGACGCCCGGTCATCTTATCTCGACTACGAGCAGCTCGCTGCCTCGCGCACTCGAGCTTAGAGCAAGACGTGATTGTCCGCCGAATAATAGTTTGCTCAAGAAAAAACGTGTAGCGGAAAAGTGCGGTCGAGCTTTCTCGCCTGCCATATCATTGTTTGGCTGAACCGCCGCCATCACCACCAACGATTTCTGAACCACGATTCGCGTCCAGGAATGCTACCGTCGTTCGCTTTTTTCTCCTTCGGCCTCTTTTTTCTCTCGCGACCTCGCCCCGTTCCTCAATTTTCCCACCGCGACAGCGGGTTCATCTGCAGTGGTCAACGGCGTAGAGTACCGTTGCTCAAGCGTCAACATTCGCGTTTTTCGCCCAACCATCCTCGCTTCGGTGAACCATCGCCGGGCGCTGCCAGACCACCTCCTCGGATAAAGTTGACTATTCGCAGAATCAGCTGTGTGACAGAATGACCTCATTATTGTAACTACACCGAAATGTTGATTTTAAGCTTATAAGCTTCCAGAAAATACCTCTAATTTATTTTTGTTTGTTGAGGCAATGTTTACAGTTCGCTCTTTTACGTCTAGGTAATTTTCGCAAAGCAACTTAATAACTACCTCCGTATTCCTACATCAAGAAACAGGAGGATATCTAAAACATCAACAACTTCTAGCTAGATTCTTTGCGATTATAGCATGTTGCGTGCAAGTGGGAACGCAGCCAGAATATTGGCATGAGCCGGGGTGAATATGAAACAACCTTTAAAAAATTGGGGAAATCACATTTACTAGAATTTCCAAACCACTGTGCATCTATTTACTGGATAAACAAAAACAATACTAACGCCACCCAAAGCCACCCAAACAATACTAACGCCACCCAAAGGGGTTTCTTCCAAACGATTGTTATCATTGTTCGCTGAGTTTAAATAATCGGTTCAGTTTCATTTACACTCGTTATTGTACTGCTTTCGTGGTGTCACGAGTGGTCTCCAGACGCCCATCTCCGCTTGCTTACGACGTGCGACACGGGAGCGACTGAATGGAAGCGCCGCGCTTGATCCGTTCACAAGCACAACGCCGAGCGCGAGGCTAAACAGGTTGCAAATACCGTTTTTCAAGTTTTTGGTATGTCGCGGCCGGGAATCGAACCTGACCTACTAGATTTGGTGGCGGGGGTTCGACTACAAGTGCACCACAGCGGTGAGTTTAACTGTGAAATACCAAGGGCGTACGCAAGCGGGGAGGTTTGAGTTAACACCCCCTTTGAGTTTGATATTTTACGAAAATTTTATTACCTGTGCAAAGTAGATTAATTATTTTCGAATGCTTTTTGCTTGTTAATATGTCGACTTAATGAAAATACCACGGAATGAATTTGCTTGCAAATTTCCAGGAACATTGTAAATGGGCAAAAAACATAATTAGGTTTTGGTGAGAATCTGGGTTATCGTCTGCAACCAGAAACCATCACCACTTTTTGCAGACCTTTCGTCCTTGTTTAAGATAGTGTTCCGCGATAGTTCACTTTATCCAAAACAACTGTCTTTGTTTTGTCTGCTATGGCTGAGCAGCGCAAGTGCTCACTGCATTGGCTACATTAACAATTTCTGTAGCATGATAAAACTGTTGCACGAGCTCAAAAACAGCAGTTGTTAAAATAGAAGCATTGAGGCATTTCGTGATATCTCAGCAGGGAAAAAGGAAAACTGAAACTTTGCTGGACTTATGCTTTATGCGCATTCTCGATTATTGTGTAGTTTCGCAATATTAAGTCTTGCACGTAAACCGGGGTGTGCGTCAGCCAGTCAAGCGGAATACTTTCTGTGCTCAACTGCTCGTTTTCGACAAGACATTATCGAAGCCTGATTTTGCCGTTTTAATTGCTCTGACGCAGTGATGCGTGCGTTTTACTCCCCTGTTGCAACGCGCTGATAGCTAGAAACTAAGGGCAGTGCGTGTAGAAGAACATGCATATTTTGTCAACAAACTTCGCCAAAACTTTGGTTTGGAAGCATTAATATGACGTCAAATTGTGACGTCACAAACAGCACACGCCAAAAGCAAATGACCCCATATGCCACTGAATGAATCCCCCCCATGAAAATTTTCTGCATACGCCACTGGGCAGCACCATATTTTGAAACAGAGCAAGTTGTTAAGGGGGGGAGTACTGACCCTTAACCGCCACTGTCTGTGTCCTTGCGTGCAAGAGAATATCACTGGAGATCAAAATATACTTAGAAATACTGAACTCTACAAAGAATGCAAAGTATTGCCTAGAACAGTGGTTCATCATCACAAACAGTCGAGCGCTTCCAATCTGAGGTCCGTAAAGGTAAAGCAAGATGTCCGCGAATCATACGTTCCTCGTGCATAATAACACTAGCCAACAACATTTAGGTGTATGTTAAGGAAACAATTGCACTATTACGACAGTTAGAATCTATAGCTGAATCTGAAATAAAAAAGCTTATTGTCAGGTTTTCAAGCAAGTATCACTATTTTTGCTATCCGTGTGGTATTTTGTGAAAAAACATTTTGGGATTGGGGACACAAGGAAAAGATATCGGAGTCTACACAAGTAACAAATGGTTGGAAACCGCATATTTACAAAACTAGTGTTTGATCAGGTTGAAAGCAGCGTTTGGAAATATACTGACAGACGTTATTGTTAAATAAGCATGCAACCAGTTCTGCACCAAAAGTTTTTTTTTTAAATTGAGGGGTTTCATTGGACAAGCTCGCTCTTTTCAGGCTTGTGATTCTATTTGCAATCAGTTAAAACAAAGCAGAGTTTAAAAAATTAGGCAAGAACCAACCTTCACCCGTTTGTTTTCTCCCTAGATATTTCACATTTCAACTTGGCAGCGGTTTCGGTGGTTCTGTAAACAGCTAAAACTCTGCAGCCTGTATGTTTATGTGCACGCAACGAATGAGTGCTTCGGAGGAATCCTTCCAGAGCTGTCGCTTTTTACAAGAATTGAAGTTCGATGTTCGTGCAAAAAAAGTTGTCAGTTATGCCTGACAGTTCCTTGTAGCCTAAACTATGCCATGGGCGGCTTTCCGTTCCGTATCAATTTATTGCTTTTACAGCAGTAAGTCAATATCCCCTTTGTGTGCTCTACAGTAAACAGTGTTTATCGATCTATTTAATTACTGCAGCTTGAACAGAGATAGTAGCTGCATCCACAGCGCAATAGCCTCAGTAAACTAATTGTGCTTTAGTAAGCGTTGCGGAAATTATGTATGATTTCCTTCGAAAGACGAAGTTCAGAGCGTAGCCCTAGATTAGAGCATTTCTGCAGACTACACGAACGCAACCAAAACGCATTCGAACGTTTCCATTTTACACACTAAACTTTCTTAGTCTGCGTTGCCTGCGGTTTGTGCACAAAACTTGAAGCAAAAATAGCAGTCCACTCTCCCGCATGAAAGGATACTTTATCCCACGTCGATTGAGCTTTTGCACCGGCTACTTTATTTGTGCACTTGTCCACTCAGATTAGACGCTCAAGAGCCAGACTTGCCTCGGCCGCAGACCAGGTACATGAAGTGCTTCGCTAGCCAGCGACAGTCGTGCGGTGGCGACGCTACAGTTTCTTACGACACTGTTCGCTTTGTGTTGAATGATCTCTTTACTTGTCAAAAAGCTGAGTGGTTTCAAGAGCGCAATGCGGTCATTAATGACGTGACCCAATTAATTCCGCGCTTGGCGCGCGTCCAGGTTTCGAAGATTGCAACGCGATTAAGAAAGCGACTGAAGAAAATTGAAGGCCTTTATGTGTTTCTTCTCGTCCAAGCAGAGTGTACGTTCAATGCTGCTGTATCCTAAATACACTAATTCCAGCTGATTTCAGTTTCTCTTTGCATGCTGTCGAATCCCACTGCATACCAGCACTTTATGTACAGTAATTCAAATACAGCTGCCAATCATGTTGCAGCTGCATTTGGTGCCGATAAAATATTATTGACGTCTGGTTCGTTATTTATTAAACAGTTGTAAAAGGTTGCAGTATTTACCAATCGTTCATAAGCAAATAATTCTGAAGTTGACTGCACAAAGCATGGCCACCAACTTTAAAGCAAGTCATGACCCTATTGACAATGCGCCAGCAAAATGAAGTACATTGCTAAAACAGAGATCATTTCCACCTTCTAAACCTTTGATTCGTTTGCAGTGCAACTGAAACATCGACTGTTTCTTTAGAATTGTATTTTATGTACATGTTTCTCTTTTTTCAGCGACCTACTTGTAGGTGTCTTGCTGGAGAGGTTTTTACCGACACTGACTGAAAGGACAAAATGGTTAAGATGAAAAACGCAACTGTAGAAGTTGATGAAAGGATGCCGATGAGCTGGCTCGAGCCCATATCTTATGTTTGTGAGGAATTTTTCATTCTCGGATTAATTTTTGTTCGTCGGCAAAACTGCAACTAGTTTTTAATCTCCCCCTCCCAATTAGCTAGATACGATTTACGAAGTCTGCGCGTTTTTCTGTCACCACACCCACGATAACTCTCTCCAAGCTGGAAGCAGTTGTGATGGAAAAAATATGGTGACACTGCCATGTCAGTTGCAAATTCTAAATGCCACTCAAATGCTAGACTTAAGCACGCTAGAAAAATTTAAGACATTGACTCTAAACATCAACGCACGTTCTCCTTGTTCAAATTACTTCTCCAGGTTCAAATTACTTTTGAGCATTATGCCAAATTGATTCAGAGAAGATGATTTCACTACCTTAAAATATTTTGAAACTTCCACATACTGTTGTGGCAGGCCCGTAGACAAGATTTAAGGTTTGAGGAAGCAAAATAAATTTTTAAAGGGAAAGATTTTTGTTTTTATTATATGTCTAAAGCAAATTTTTCTGGACACAACACAATTTGGGGGGCACTGCCCCTCAATGCCCTCCATGGCTGCGGTCCTGCTGTGGTATGAAACCGAAGTTGTAATTCGTAACGCATAAACTGTAACTCTTTCTCCAAATAACGCCTCACGCAACATATTGCTCGACTACTTTCCATAACTCCACCGACATTGCAACTAGGTGTTGTACATTACAGGTTGTAAAAACCCTTTAGTCGCCTACATTCTTTACCTTTGCAACGCAGTTAATATTTCAGTGCGATTCAGGCCCAGGGGTGTAGTGGGGTGGAAACGCGCTCCCACACCTTTTTTCACTATAGTAACCTTACTTGACATTTAGATTTTTCTTTTCGAGTTCTACGTGTAGTGGATTGCGAGAACTAAAGAGCTTTTCGCGTGTGAGGGCATCCAGGGACGCAGGAACATCGAAAAGGGGCAGACAAAAATTTGAAGGCAATGGAAACTTATGAAAAACAAAAAAATCGTTACCAATTATGCTTGCTACTGTTCAACAACAATGTTGGCCTCAAAAATAATAAAAGAAACTATAGAAATTTTCTTTAAATTCGATCTTGATAAACCCTAAAATTACCTATGATGCTGTTATGAAAAAGACATTTCTGCCCCCATTCTCCACTTTTGAAAGGTCAGGGGGCAATGCCCCCACTCTACGGCGTCCCTGCTTACTGCTATCAGCAGCAGTCACTGTCTCGCTGCATTACCTGCCAAGGTATCTGCCTTCAACAGTCACATGTCTCAAAACGCCTAATATTGTAATTTGAACTGAACATTAGATTTGTTGCTATGGTATTGTTACACAGTAAAGACCATCAGTAAAAACAATCTGCTCGCAAGTTTGGCAACCTGCTTCTGCATGCAAAGGAGCGGATATTGGTGAACTCAAAGCTCACACTGGATGACACCAGAACAGTTAACCTGGCTCTTGTACAGTGTGAGTCTTATACCGGAAAATAAAAGCTAATGTCAAGTTTTCCAGAAAATTTTGGTTCTTAGTCCCGATTTCCAAAGAGGGAAAAATGCCCGTTTTTCCTCCCTGCGGAGCCTATGGTTTTGACTTACCACGAGTTCAAAACTGCTCGCTTGAGTTCAGTGTGTAAAAGCGCACCCATAAATAATAGTCATTCTTTTCGCATTTACATGTTCAGCAACAATGTTGACCCCAAAAATAATAACAAACCATTCTGAATTTTATGTGTGCGCAAATAGCTGCAATAAATTTGTTTCAAGTCGATCTTGATAAATCATGAAATTACTTATGATACTGTTATGCAGGGGCACATGTGTCCCGGTTGACCCCCCTTTTCAAAGAGCAGGGGGGGCAGTGCCCCCGTCATGCACCCCCGTTCCGGCGTCCCTGAGGACATCTGAGCAATATTTGGTGTTAGAGCTTGGCTGTAACCTAAATCAGGAGTGGGGTGGGGTGGGAACGCATGGGAACGTCGTTCCCACACACCTTTTTAGTACTATACCCCTGTTCAGGCTTAGTAAAAGTACACTCTTCGTGTAGCAAATGGCAGTTGATTCTGATGTAGGTCCGTAAGCAGTCTTTTCCAACACCCATCACATATTAGTGCCACCTTGCTCGCCACCTTGTATAGCAACACAAACCCAAAATTTGTCATGTTACCCCAACATGTTGTCACGTCACTTTGCCAGGTAACACAACATCTACAGCAAAATGAATGCTCAATGCATTCCTTGCTGTGTCGTTGTCCTATACCGAAAAATCGCTTTAGCTTTCTTTACTACACATACATTTATCGTATTATATGTATTCGTAACCGTTTTTCTCTATATCATGTGTCCACTTCATCTGCTATTATAACTATTAATTGAAATGAGTGCTAGAGGACTGGTTTCCAAATAACCCTTGCGCGATTTTTACTGGTCTTTTTCAAAGCAAGATCTTGCTGCCTATTTCTTCTTTACTTACAGGCACCACTTAAGTTCGCGTCCTTTTCTCAGAAACGATGTGAGTGGGAAGAGTTGAAACAACCGAGCTAAGCAGTGTGACTAGTAACGTAGATTACACCTGCGACAAGGGCGGATCTAGCCAGTAAGGTTAAGGGGGGGACGATTTCAGTAATATTTGGAGTTCAAGTCTCATAACGTCTTCGCTACAGTAAGAGGGATGAAGTATACACTACAACACTGCTGTGTCAAAGTAATGGACTTCAACATGGCTTTACGAGCTATTTATATCGCGAATGCCGTTTACCGAATTGTAAAAAAGGCATTGCAAGTAAAGCTACTTTCGTAGGTTTTAGGGGGGCGATCGCCCCAATCGCCCCCGCTAGATCCGCCCCTGACCTGCGAAAGTAATGTGTTGTTGGTTTCACGCTCGGAATCAAAGCACAGGACAGTAATTTTGGACACACGTCGGCGACATTGTGTTGCTTGTGTCTCTGGGCACTTCGCAATCCTGTACCAGACCACACGAGTTGAGGGTCATGAGGTGGTTTCGCTTCTTTTTAGCAAAAAGCACCATTTTCAATTCAGTAATAAACTTCGCTGTTTCTCTTGGAAATTTGCATCTAGGTTTACCCACACCAGCTTTATGTGAAAACTTTCAAAGCATTTTCTTTTAAACTACCTTCAAAGCTGCGGTCCGTTAGTTTATCTACAGAAACCCCGTAAAATGTGGTGCAAAAGTTCATGCGCAGAACGTTCGGTAAATGACGCTTAGCTTTAAATATCAGCTGTGAAACAATATATTTAAAGAAGTCTTTTTCTTGGTCAAAAAGCGCTTCAAACTTAATCGTACGATCTGAATAAAGGTCAACTGCGTTTTGTTACAAGTTGTCGGTGATCAAATCTGCCTCGGAAGTAAGCAGCGCCATGTGCCTTGCTCGTGGAAAGCGGATAGATGTTTTATGTTCTTTTGCGCAAGTTTGACAGATTCCTCAAAAAAACACTCAGAAAAATCAAATCCACTCGTTAATCACAAGTTAAGTTCAAAGAGACGTGTTTACTTCAATCTTTGAAAGGTGCTATCTAGCATTTAATGTTCGTAAACTACACAGCAAAATTGCTGATACTTTCATCAAGAAAGTTCTTAGTTTCAGTGAAAATAGGAGAGCTCGTATATTTTCTCCAAAATCGCAATAAAATATCAACTGTTCACGCTTCAAATTCCGTTTTGTTTTATAATAAACTTTCGATTTGACATGCGCCAGTGACAAAAACCTTGCCTGCAAATCATTTTAACATTTGCAGAAATGATAAAGCAAGCTGTGCGTGATAATTTCACTTAGTGTTTGGTAATGTTTTTTTCGCAAAATTCAGGCTTCAAAACAGTACACGTCTTTAAACCGAGCGGGTAGATTTTCCGTCGATTTCTGGGCCGAAAGATGTCGTTTTCGTCATTTCATACTTGTTGATACTTAATACGATGAACGTATAGCGCTGTTTGGTTCCTAGAGCTTGATAGAAACAGTTTCCTTGCATGGTGGATTTTTCATTTACAAAAAAACTAGAAAAAAGAGTGGTCGGTTAATTTGCGTGACAACTTTCATTAAAAGCCCAAAGTGTTTGGAAGCGGATATCGCTTCTGCCCACAAGGAGAGATACAAAGCTACAGAACGCACGAACCCAAGACAAGGTTTCGAACACATCTTATAAATCTTCTCTGGAAAATTGTGGTTCGGTCAAGGCATGCGCGTGCTCAAAACGTTCAGAGGCAAAAGCAACGAACCGCCTGTCTATGATAACAACTGAACTCGCCAGCACTGCCCTGACCCTCTCTTCAGGTGAGGCGAGCCACTCCGTTCTTTAGAAAGCGGAAGCCTCTGACCAAACAAGAGCTCCCAACCTCGTGCTTCAGTGGTAAAATTGCGACTGAGCGCAAGACGAAACCGAACAGCGCGAGTTAAGGACATCAAAAACTGCCCATAACAACAGTAAATTCAAGTAGCGTCCCTGACGATACAAGGGCGTTGGGCGTTAACCGAATTTTTGCGGCAATCGAACCACTGGAGAAGAGCAGATCGAACTCAGCTGTTTTAGGCACTTTGTGTTGTCTTCTCCTTTTGTTAGATCCGTTGGAATGACTAAGCCAAATGATACCGGTTGGTGGAGTTGTTGATGATTGTTGCTGAACGAATACAAATTGCTGTGCAATGCGTTTGGCCGAGAATAGATCAGTATAAGATTGTTTATAACGGGCTGTCGCAACGTTTTACCTTGTTTATCTCTTTACCAAGTTGTAAACATGAACGTTATCAGGAGTCGTCGTTTTTACTCTTTCGTTTCTGCAAGTCTATATCGCTTGTAACAATTCAGAGACCTGTACAAAGTTTCACTGTAGGGAATTTTAAATCAGGGTCTAAACCATTAAAATTCCAAATAAAGGTAATCGCTGCATCAAAGACTGGGCAGTGTGTCGCATTTTCAACAAATACGTTTTTACTTCAAAAAATGATTCAGGTGATTTTATACCATTTCAGTTGGTGATAAGTTACTTACAAAAAGCAAACCTTTACTCAATTCAGAACAGCGGTTTTTATTGTTCTTTGGAAGTTTATCTTCTCTCTTTTGAAAAATAAGCAAATATAGGAGAAAATGAAACTTTAACCTCAAAAATAACCGATCTTGTGTTCTCCAGAAGTATAAATGCGGATAATCGCATGACGCTGATACGTTCCTTTTATCCAACAGCTTGTTCTCGAATAAATGTGTTTCGCAATAAACAGATGTTGTAACCTCAAGCTCTGCTCAGCTTGCAAAGCCTTTCACTGCATATCAGCCAAGATTATTTTCACTCGACTTCGATCGTTTCTCTTCCCTCTACCTATTAGTACATACGTAACCTACAAACAATGAGAAACATCCAACCTGTTTCACTATTTCACTTTTAGCAAACCTAGAAATTACGGATATCTTGCACTGTGACACAAATGGAGTCACAGAAGCCACAAACTTTTGCTGTAAACCTGGAAGGAAGTCTACACACAATGTTACCCGGCGACTTGCCATCTGCATGACCACCAATATGTGAGATGAGTTGCGGATGCGCACAAGCAAGCCAAACGTATCTTCCCAGTTCTGGCGTTGCTACTCATCACGTATTACTCTATTTTCAAAACGCGACGATTAATGCTTTGTGTAACTGATCACCGTGGAGATACGTACTTGCACTTATATCACTGACAATACGAGTTGCCAAACCGAAGACTCGCCGTCCGATTCGGCAACGAACGAAAAAGCTGATTGAAGTCGTAAATCAGCTCACAAGCAACAGTATTGCTTCGCGCTGGCTCATGCAACCTGAACGTCACGCTGCAAAGCATTGCACAGCAGATTGGTCGTATTTTGAGCTGACGTAGATGCAAATTTCAGTCGACTCGACAGCCGCCGAACTTCGCCATATTTGTCTATGAAACTAAAACACAAAGAACACAAATCACAACTCAGCGTTGCGTCGTCATCATCATGTATGACCTGAACCAACAAGGTTGGCTTTTCCTCGATGGGCAGTCCATGAGACACTCACAGAAGCCAGGCTTTCGTTATTCATCGTGATTTCTTCTGTAGCGGCTCTGTTACTCACAACAGTACTGTTGTGCTGTAAGTTTGCAGCCACAGACCTCTGCTAGCAGCGACAGCGACCACGCTGACATAAGTCCTACCTATGTTGGGAGAGCCCGGAAAAGGCAGTTTATATAAGAGCGACGAGAGGATTTCGCATTTTGCATCACCCCGAGTGGCGTTTTTGACAAAAACTCATAAATTTTTATTTCTGCCCGACTTTCGGCGGGGTGGTGATGTTGGTGACGTAATGTGTTGACACAGATCCCCACCACGCGACTTTAATCAGCAGCTCCGTGCGAGACATGACATCATGGCGGAGTATCAAAGTTGCCTTGATGGCCGTTGGCAGCAATGCAGTTGTTGGTGAAATATATGCTTCCTGCTCATCAGAGCCGACAAATGACGCGGGATTTTCTGTTGGTATCTTGGCGTGGCTTGAATTTATGATTTCTTGAACTCGCATTCATCTTTCTTTTTTTAAACCCTTTTATCACGCAGACATTTCGAAATACCACCCTCCCCTTTTTCTGTGCATTTCACGTCAAGACAACAAAGAAAAAGAAGTTTACTTTTACCTCAAATTTGCTTTCAACGTTGCACTGCTTCAAGTTCAAAATTAGTTCAATGCCAAACTTTTTCAAGTTCATGTGAAGCAAGCAAAGAGTGAATTGCTTATTACTTTCGTAACAGATCAAAGGTATATGCTTTCAAAGTGCCAGCACTTGTGAATTGCGTTGTAAGAGATATTTCGACAGTTAAACTGAACAAAGTGATTCACCGAGACACAAAGGTCGGGTTGCTATAAACCAAAATAAACAGTTAGGCATGATGATGAAGGCTTTGGAAGCACGCTGTAGTTCACGGCTGGAAGGTGCTCCTTGATGTTTCGTGCGCTTGCCAGACATCCAGCACCGCAAAAAAACCGCAATGTAAGGTTATTCTCTCAATACATCGATTGATCAAAAGCAGACCCAACCCGATGATTTCGAGCATTTCCTATGGCTATTTATACTCCAAACTATATCGCCGCATCTCCTCCGTCACATTTCAACTTCACTTTCAACTTAACACAGCCCTGGCTTTGTCGCAAATTTAACAAACGGTCGGCGGCTGCCTGTCATCAATAATGATTTTGCAAGCTTCTTTCATGTTGACTAGTGGCCGCAGAAAATGTAAAACAGCACGAAATAAAAAAATTAAGAGTTATTTTCCACCAATGTTTGAAACGCGAACTGCTTGTGAAAGGCTTCGGAACAAGCGACTGACTTAAAGTCTGTACAGATCGAAATAACAATTAATGGCAGTTGGCAGTGCACAGGACTGGTTACGCAATTTTTACAGTGTACAGTATAAAAAACAACAATAAAGGAGGATGTCATCTAACCATCGGCATAGCTGTTTGGATTTGTACTCAACACGGCCGCAAACAGCTGATATTTTTTGGGGGTGGGGGGAAAAATAATTGTAACTTGTTTTGTACTAGTTTCGTGGAGGGGTAAAATCAATCGGAATTTGTTGTTGTACCTAACAACTAAATATCTTTTTGAAAATGTCAAGAGCGGCCAATTGTCCCCTGGTTGCCGGGCGTGGTATTCAGTATTACAAATGTTCCCAAAACAGGTCTGCAGTGTCGGCGAAACTGTGTTTACCTTTTCAATAAAAGCACCTGTCAGACCAGGTCGACAACGATGTTCGCGTATCCTGCTGTCCCGTGCTCGATGATAGTGGAGGGTGCGAAGGAGAGTATCTGGCGTGGTGTTGCCAATGACTTGCCAACACTGCAACACTCACTACGAAGTTACCACATGGCACGCGGCGCATGGTAAGCGGAAGCAGGCTTTTGCAAACCACTCCGCATACTCTGACTGGGGATCAGATGCGAGTTCAAAAAGGCTGCAGAGCGAGTTTGATTGTTTTAATGGCGCAAAAAAACCGTTTGTTTGTGCAACGATGGGTAAATATTTTATTGCAAAAATTTCGTTCTTTGTTGAAAGATGCCCTCGCTTTCAATTATCTGTAGGGTATTCTCGTCAATATAGTTTTACTCGACACAACAACGTTAGAAGGGTTCAGGGTGGAGGAGCTCTTGTCAGTTCAGCCAAACATCCTGGATTTTCAAATGGCCTAAAAGCGAAGTCATCCAAAAAGGCCTTGAAACTCCTATTTTCTAGTTGGTGTGGTGGCAATACCTTGTCTACCTGTCAGCAAGTGCTTGAATGTTTAACTCTCCCGGTAAAGAGTTGCGGCCGATGCCCTCAGATAACCTCGCGCACCCCGCGTCGGTAGACCGCCATATTATACGTAAAATACGTCGTGGTCCCGAGGATAACAGTGAGACCGGTGTCCGTCTGTCTTCACCTCAGCAGACCAGATTGTGCAGCGTGGAAGGCGAAAGATCACGGACACTTGAAATCAATGGGAAGAAGTTCTGCAAAGTGTCGCATACACCTGGGTGGGACTCGCTTCCGCAATGGATCCACAGCGGCATTTGAAAACCTATAGCTATAACATCCGCGCAGGCAAAATATCGTCCATCTTTGCTCGGGTATTTTCTTAAGAGCTGGTTCAGTGGTTTCTTGAGCACACGCCCGCCTCCAAACAGTGTGTGGCTCGCCTCTAAGATATTTCCCAGCAGAAAGTATGGACCTTGTGCACCGTACCGCTTAAAACGCGGCCCAGAAAAAAATGACTCAGTAAACTCAAATTAGAGTTTACCTTCGCTATCGCACTGGTTAGAGTTGTCTGTGGCGTTCCGTGCAACCTTTGCCCGTTATTGAATAAGGCCTTACGTATGGGCCAGAAGGACAATTGTTGTCAGATAAAAAAAAGTTCTTGCAAAGAATGCAGTAGTTTCAGTAATGTAAATCGTAATGGGACCTTCTGTTTCTGCTTTTCATGAAAATTTCATGTTTTTTTTTTCAGGTGCCAGAAACTGTTACTTGGGCCAAACGCAACACGAAAACCTGTTTAACGATTTAGGTTTTTTGATTAAGAACAAAAATAACAAAGGAACGATTCATAATCGCCGGTAAAATATTCTCGTTTCCTTCACAGGACAAAACAATTTACCTTCGTGGAGTCTTGTGGAGCGCGCTGCTGCATGACCATTGTAACATGAAAATAAATGAGGTCGCAACCTCCAGGTCATCATAAGCAAACAAGAATCTATAGTTCGGTGTATTGTTACATCACCATTGAGCAACTGACTGCAAACCCAAAGGCAGTTAAGGGCTCAAGATACCTGTTCAGGATGAGGCGAAATATATACTTGGTAAACATCATATAGTGTCTGATAGATTGCTGTATAAGTATTGCTTGCCATGCATACCGGTACTACTTTCAGCCACGGTTGGTTTCCTCAAGAAACTGGCCGCAACCATTAAACAATGATACCGGAATTGCATAAGCACAGTAAATGAACGTGAAAGATGAGAAGCACTTCACAGCTTTGATTTCGAACGGTGATCAGTTCGAAGTGTCAACGAAAGAAGCCATCTCTTCCATGAAAACGTGCCTAACAGTTGTTTGTGAAGCAGTGCTTCCGTTTTTTTTATGTTAACGAAAGAAATAAATGTCGCTTCAGTCTGCGATTGCAACGTTGATAACCTAATAATGTTTGGAAACGCTGATTATCACCAGTACAAAACAGACACTGTTCTATCCGCACATACTTCGAAAACCAGTGCCCTTTTAATGAGCCTGTCATTGACCCGAAGAAGTTCTGGTGGAGCGCGCTGTTGTGAGAAACTTGTTAAGTTTCTTGACATTGAGACACATCCCCAAATTTAGTTCTTCACGATCGTTTCACTCAGCTTGGACATTCTCACTTGAGTTGACACACTGCAATGTCACGATTTTTCTCGAAATGGTGTTGGGACCAAAAAGCAAACATCGTATACGAACCATAGGCGATAGGCGTTGCCAGGAGTCCAAGGAGGCCATTCCCCCCGAAAGTTATTAGCATATCTTGTCGTTTTGTGCTTTGAGAGGAGGTGTCCCAAACAAAAACTGTTGCTCGCTTAAAGTCACAATATTTGATCTCTCCCGAAATTTCGGGCTGGCTACGCTACTGATACGAATAGCTTCAACGTAGCTGAGGGCCTGCAGGCGGAAACAGTGAACTTCGGCAGATCTTGTACCAATGGATGTCTGTTGCAGAACACGACAATCGACATTTTGATATAACGAAATAATGTTAGGTAGATTGGTGTGTTTCCTTATTCCGCATTTTGCGGAAGTACATGCTACACATACGCGGCTCTGCGAACTGTTACAGCAGTGGCATCGGGAGAGAGGGGTGGAAAAAGTTATATGAACAGAAACTAAAACGTCTCGAAATCATAGTTCACTTTGAAGGTTTTAAAGAGGTTTGAAGTGATGATTCCCACCGTAATGATTGCCACACTGGCAGGTAGCAATTACAGATCTTTAAGACTCAAACTCCATCCAGCAAGGGCAGCACTCTCTTAAAAAGAATGCGCTGACCGCAATACGCCTTCTCTTTGTTGCACTGGAATGATTGCGCAAAACGGTTTCACCGTGTTCTTGTATTTCTGCGCTGTGTATACAACGAAACGGCTGAGTTAATATTTAAGCTGACCACTGGTCAATCGCGACAACATGCCATGGCTGCGCGCAGACATAAAAGATCGCGCTGCGCAAAGCAAAAACGACACGGTTATGACGAAACAAAGCTTAAAACACACTCAACAAACACGTCGACCGCTGATGGCAAACGTTCTATTCTTCGCGGCATGATTTAGTGCGGCCGCAGCTTCATGAAAAGTTTGGGTGGTTTGTTTCAGCTATCGTGTTGGCATGCTTCTTGTAGGCCGAAGCCGATGGGTTTCAATACATCTGCGTTGAGACTCGCAGTAAACGACGTTGTTAAAAGGAGCGAGAAGACGTTGAAAGAAACCTTTTCAGAATCGCGCCGAAAACCGTGGGGCCTCGTTTCTTAATAACAAGGTTTTACGTCGCGCAAGGTGATTTTTAAAGCACGGAAGTAGCCAGTGATAAATAGTGATAAGGCATTGGCTTGATCGTCACCAGGTAAAAAATACTAAACTTTTCATCCTTTCTTGCGCGTGAAGACCCGCAAGATGTTGGAGTCAAGATTTGAAGTAATATAGTTTAATACTTCACTGCATGTACTGAGTTGCTTTGTTCTACTGGTTTAGTATCTACTCGTATTTGCATGCAAGAACGGTTTCATTAAAGCACCCGAATTTTCATGTACAAACTCGCAACCAGAAATTTTGAAGCAAAAAGTAAGCCGGAATACGTCGCTACTATTTTTGTTATAACACTGTAGCTACACCCTCATGCCCGCAGCCATGCTTTAAGGTTTGGGGGGAAAAATATTTTTAGGGGAAAGCATTTTTTATTATATGTTTAAAACAAATGTTTCTGGGCACAACACAATTTGGAGGACACAAAAATATTCAGGGGGAACTGCCCCCGAATGCCCCCCTCATGTCTACGGGCCTTTACGCCCTACGACGACTTGGAATCCAGTATTTGTGCAGCCCTCCCTCATCGACAGGATTTGCTTTCCACCAGTGCTGCTGCCTTTGATTAGCTGGGCTCATGACCAAAACTGAGAACAATGCGTAAAAACGCATTATCATACGTGACGTATTCAAATGTGACGCAAACAGATTCAACGTGCCCCCGACAATGTTTTACTGAAAATTTTCAGAACAAAATTCTTACAAGTACAAGAACCTCTTGCCCAAAAACTTAAGTTGCAGGAGAGCAAAAACATTAGTATGGACTTACTTAACGCAGATTGTCAAAAACTTCACACAACTCTTTATCACACTGCCGTTTCTTTTCAAATAGTTTCGAACACTACCACTTCGAATGCCTTCATTTCCACTGAGATGAAAAACAAAAGACGATAAGAAACATCGGTGACACCGTAGTCGTCAATCTCTCAGTTGTTTTTGTCAAATCAGAGTCGTACAAATGCAATAGAATTAAGCCCCTAATAGTGGAACCCACACTTCCATGACTTTGTTTTTTTTCCGGTTTCCGAGACAACACTTCATATTAAAACCCTGCTGAGCCTGATTGCTTATTGTGAACAAGTCGGGGTTGAACATGTTGTCAGATGTCAAGTTCAAGCGATAAGAAAACAAAATGCACCTTGAAAGTTAATGTCCCGTGAACTCCCAAGCACAGCCTGTCAAGCATTTTCACCGACCTGAAAACACAGCTTCAAGACGGAAACCAATTTGCGTCCAATTTTCCGCAATTTTAAAGTAGTATTTTCAGCGTGATGACTTATTGTTGTTGGGCGCTTTCGCTGGGGTCATTCCAGTGATGCTGAGTACAAACGTTTTGGTGGAATATATTCTGCCAAGAAGGAAAAAATAAGCTCCCCGCAAGTAATGACGCACTTGCGTTTGTATAAAGCGATTTCTAAACAAAAAGCGATTGGATACATGAAATTTTGTAAAAAGGTTTTGGTGCTCGACTGCTCGTTACAGGAAAAGTAATGAATTTTCATGGCTAATGCAAATGTTATTTCTTTCAATTGCTACTTGTTGTTGTTCAGCTTCGTACTTGGAAAAATAAGACATTTTGAAAGTTTATAAGATCCAGCTCTTCAAATAAAAAATTTTATGTAGAAACAGGAAGATTTGTCAGCTACTCATACGTTTCATTTGCCACAAGTTTCACCCGCCTTGTGATCTCTGCTGCAGTGAATAAAACCATTTCTTTGGTTTTCGACGATGGATTTAGACCAGTTATGTCCAACCCAAATGGCTGGCTAGGCCAAAAATCATGTCGCTATCTTAACCAGGGCCGCACATTTAATGACTTACTTATATCTGAGCAAACTAAATTTAGCTTAAGCTGATATACTGAAAGTGTTCGAATCCTAACTGCAATGGTAACAGACGTGATGAAGTGGCACTGAAGACCACCTGCATCAAAAATGTCGAAATCAAGATTAACAAAATAAGGACAGGCTGCCAGTATGCAGGATACTTTTACTACAGCGAAAACGTAAACTGGGCCACACAAAACTCTCGACTGGGTCGCATACGACCCGAGGGCCGCGGGTTGGACATAACTGATTTAGACAAACAACGGAGAACTTGTTTTTCCAGGATTAGTTAATCACAGGCGCAGCTCGCATGAGTGCACCATTGGTTGCAGACATTGCTGCTGCCCTTAAGCGATCATGGTTATATTATTGCACAATTACGTGCATGTGAAAATATAAATTATCATAACAAATCCATGATGGTGAGCACGAATGTCGATAAATTGTCCACTTACACATTATCTATGTTTTGGGCGATTGTCCTTCAGAAACGACAAGTAAACACTTTATTTTTGTTTGCAGCTCAGAGTAGCGTGTTCCCAGAATTCTTGGCAGAAATTTTCTTCATCATATGAAGGAAAATTCTGGACATTCTTTCAGCCATGTGCATGTAAGAGCAATGGCATCCTTGTTTGTTTTTTCAAACGAGAATGGCATGGAACAAATCAGAAAAAAAATTTGTGGTGCCCGGTGCAATGGCTGCGAAAGCACGCATCAGTGTTTGCGGAACGTTTGCCGCAAACAAAAAACACAAATGAATGATCACAAAGTGCTTGAAAGTCGGTGAAAGAGTGGCCCTTTTGCAGGAAATCAATCTTATCAGTCAAAGCTGAAAGATAATGGGTTAGTTCAAAAACAGGTTGCAAAAATTAGATGTTGCAATGCCACATATCTCTGTGCAGCAATTGCATGTTTAATCTTAAAAACGTGTCTTGTAACCATACTGCACGTATCAACAAGCGCAAATTGTTTCTCACGCATCTGGGAGACCCCGTTACAGTTGTGTTGTGGTTATCGCTGCAGCGGTAACGTTAAACATCTCAGGTGTCCGGCTCACTAACAAGCTGTTCGACAAACCCAGGTGGCGAGACGGCAGCAGCTTAAGAGGAAACCGCGGGAAACTCATCGGGCCATTGACCATTTCTATAAATACACTATCTGAAAGTCAAGTGTCATGTAGACTAGCTAGGAATAATCAAAAGAGACGTTATCGGTCAGTGAGAGTGGGGAGGGCCGCCGGGCAACATGCCACCCAGGCAGGGCTCACCAGGGTGAAATACGGTTGAGTAGCGTCAAGTCTTGAGGCACCTTTCGTAAGGCGGAACGTTATCACACTTTCGCGACCTTGTCATAATTGCAACGAAGGTTGGACTCTTACACTCATCAACAGAGACATCCACCGACACTTTGCCAGACACGGCCTTGAAAGGAAGATCTCATCCTGGCACCAAAAATAAATCACACTTTTTGAGAACCCGAGCTATCAGCGCTTTTTTGTGTTTACATCGCAAACCGGTAATTTTTCACGCGTCCAAATAACGCTGAAACGAGCTGCGTTTCATATTGAAATTCAAAAGAAAATATCTGCTGAAAGTACTTGGCTAAATGTATGGCAACTGACAAGGTCATTAACTTTGTATATTAATAAGTTATCGAAAACAATTTTTTGTGAGTAACTTCAAGTGATCGTTGCAAAAACGGTAAGAACATTTCTTTCAATTTCTTTATCTAAACTGTAAGACGAGACTCTTAATAATGGAAGTTAGCCCAGGAAATAACATTACAGATGTTAGTGCAAAAAACAAACGACATAAAAAATCACAGCATTAGGTTGTTCAAAACTTCTGTTTTTCGTGTACCAACATAACAAATCGTTCAAAAATGTTTGTAACAGTGCACCATCCAGGTTCTGCAAAGTACTGCGCGTAATAGTAAACACAGTGATTACTTTTCCGCAGAGTAAAGTCAAGCCACGAAAGAAACTGATCTACAAAATTAAAAATTTTTATCGGAACAAAATTTACTAAGAGAGAAAATGCATCAAAGCGATCAAACACTGCTACACGGTTTACGGTTTAAGAGGCTGAAAATAGGTGATGGATGATGTCAACGCCATGAAGAGTGGGGTAATTGGATGTATTAGCATTAGCCCTGCTGCTCTGAATACGACGTTTTTCAATATCATGCAGGGGCGCAGCCAGGATTTTTCTAAGGGGGGGGCTGAAATTATGGAAGCAAAAGCTATGAAAAGGAAAAATTGCTTGTCATAAGAATAGCCAGGAAAGCACATATATTGTG